>Ga0209589_1002585_pt1 | contig 31494 bp, 7 predicted proteins | sample CowpeawhiteBW_FD_187525 | JGI IMG/M metagenome (GOLD analysis project Ga0209589, IMG submission 187525) | Root nodule microbial communities of legume samples collected from California USA - Cow pea white BW (SPAdes) (version 2) | ecosystem: Host-associated > Plants > Roots > Nodule | place: USA...
TATATATATATATATATATATATATATATATAATGATATTTAGGAATAATATATGATAATTTACTATAAGAAAAACATGAAATAGTGATTGATTTAGTCATTAACCCATATCAGTCACTATTTTTCGTCATTAGTGGTAGTAGTTGATTTATTGTCTGAATAAGTGATTAAATTAGTGACCGATTCAATGATCGAATCGGTACTTGATTTGGTGACCAATTTAATTACTAATTTATTTGTAATTTAATGACAAATTTTTTGGTCACTAATGATATTTCTATTTAATTTTAACTACTTCAAACATAATTTAATAATTAGTTCTCTAATGTATTTTTCATCTTATCATACCTTAATTATACATTTGATTTCCCTTGTCAATTTCTTTTAATAGTCTCTTAAATTATTTCTAAAACACACATTTGTTAGTTTTTTAATATTTTTATTTATTGTTTATTTTCATAATGTAGAATAATATTTTGATATATTATATCTAATTATTTGTTATTTTATAACTCATTATTAATCATTATGTAATTTTTTCACTTTAATTGTATAAATAACTTTTATCTACTACAATATAAAAATTTAATGTAATTGCTATGAATATTTATTTGTCACTATCCAACATATATTGAAGTTCAAAAGATACAAAATCTATGTCAAAATTTTATTATTATGTTTATTATTTGTTCTTTGTGTCATTTTGATCAAGTGATGTATTATAACTTTTATTAGTGTATAAAAAAGAGATTCATTAGAATTTAAAAATAGAAGTAAACAAACATTTAAAATATATTTTAATTTGAATATTTGTTTTCCTTTTATATTTTTTTGAAATATTTTTTAATTTTATCCACTAAGTTTCTTCAATGTTGTAGTTTGCAAATTTAATAAATGTCTTGGTTCTCATGAAATTTTATTTGGTATTATAATCTAAAATGTAGACAATTATAATTTATTTCAAAATATTTGATATGGAAGAAACAATCATCCTCCTAATATTGAATATTTGATAATATTATGTTTTCTTTACCGTAATTTTGTTCTTTTATAAAAATTAATATTGAAGTAGTTAGAATACGGGTACGTGTATGGGTACGAGATTATACCCGTTACCCGGTGGGGATGGGGATGGGACAAAAGTTTGATACCCGTTGGGTTTGGGTATGGGGATGGGGATGAATTTTTTTTGCGGGGATGGGTATGGGATAGCGAAACCCGTCCCCGCCCCGCCCGTTGCCATCCCTATTAGGAAGTTGAAAAGGAAAATATTTCTTTATAGAAAGCAACATAATTTAACCACAAGAATAAAGCCCTAGTCCATCTATTATCACTCACCGCAACCGCTTATCATCAAAAGTCAAAATCCTTTACTTTCAATATTTTGTTATGAATAAATAATCTCATCGTGAATCTTCTCTTATATGCACATCGTCTAACTCTAAAATTTGACTTGGATCATGCACATATTTCGTCGATTCAAACACATGAAATATGTTATGTAGATTTTCCAAATGAGATGGTAAATCCAAATCATAAGTCTTTGGACCAATCTTCTTATGTATTTCATATGGCTCCATAACCTTCATAGTCAATTTCTGAGATTTGATAGCTCAACCAACCCATGTAGTAGGCTTTACTCCCACAAAAATATGTTTCTAATCAACATATGACTTCTGCCTACTCATAACAGCCCCATGTTCTCTTGAATCTCTCGAATTTTCTTCGTTGTCTTTTGTAACAATTATTTTCCTATTAACACTTTTTCACCATCTTGGTAAAAACACATTGGTGTTAGGCACTTCCTCCCATATAATGTCTTGTATGGTGTCGTCCCAATGCTAGCATGATATTTGTTGTTATAAGTGAACTCCACCAAATGAAGAATTTCATCCCAACTCCTAGATGGTCCAATATACAAGATCTCAACAAATCTTCTAGAGATTGGATTGGTATTTTTATTGTTCGTTTATCTAAAGGTGAAATGTAAAACTGAGTCTCAACTTTGGGCCTAATGCTTCTTATAATGTTTTCCAGAATCTAGATGTAAATTTAGGACCCCGATCAAAAATAATACTCACAAGCACCTTATGCAATCTCATTATCTCTCTAGTGTGTAGTTGGGCTATCTTAGACATAGAAATCCCTAGGTTCATCGGAAGAAAATGGGAACTTTTCATCAATCTATCAACAATCACCCACACTAAGTTGTGTCTTTTGATTATCCTAACAAGTGAGTAACAACATCCATAATTGTGCTATCCCACTTCCATTCTGGAATTTCCATTGTTGTAAAATCCTTCCTAGCATATAATATTCCACCTTAGCTTTCTAATATGTTAAGCAAGTGGACACATATTAGGTTACTTAATTCTTCATGCTCGACCACCAGAAAGCTTCTTCAAATATTGATAAATCTTGGTCATCCTAGGATGTAAACTAAGATGACTTTTATGGTCCTCGTCCATTACCATCTTCCTTAATTTTGGATTAGTTGGACACAAATTCAATATGAAAATATTAGGATTTCATTTGATTCCAATATGAAGTCTTTCACCTTATCAATCATCACGTGATTAAAAAAAAGTCTTTAGTTTATGGTCAATTTTACGTCACTCGTTGATCAACTTTGAGAAACATTAGTTATAGTAAGATACTACAACTAATTGATCTCAAGTGACCTCTATTCCAAGGTTCAGATCCTAGAATTCTACTAACAATTTAATTTCTTTAACCATTAGAGCTAACACATGTATCGTCTTTCTGCGTAAGGCATTTGCTACTACAATTGTCTTTCCTGCATGGAAGTTTAATTACAATGGTAATCTTTCAAAAACAAATCCACCTTGTTGCCTCATATTCAAATCATTCTGATTAAACAAATACTTCAAACTCATATGGTCATTGTACACCTCAAACCTTCCATCAAACAAGTAATATCTCCAATCTTCAAAGCACAAATAATTGAAGCCGAATCCAAATCATGTGTAGGATAGTTTCTATTGTGGGCTTTTAGTTTCCTTAATGCATAAGATACCACAATCTATTCCTACATAAAAACACACCATAAGCCTTGGCCGGAGGCATCACAAGAAACTTCAAAGGGTTTAGTCACATTTGGAATCACAAAATTAGGCAAATGGTAAACTTTTGCCTTAATTCTTGGAAATTATGCACCCATTGAACTGTCTAGGAAAACAGATGGTTCTTTCGAGTCAATTTAGTTAGTGGGGCTGACATTTTGGAGAATGCTTTTATGAATCTCCTATAGTATCCAGTTAGACCCACAAAGTTTCCCACTTCAGTCATGGTCTTTTTATTCTCCCACTTCAACACTACTTCAACCTTTGTAGGATCTACTGAAATTCCTCCAACATGTACTACATGCCCCCAAGAACCATACTATGTCCATCCAAAACTCACATTTTGACAACTTCGCATATAAACTCTTCTCCCTTAATACTTCCAACACAACTCTCAAATGATCTTGGGGTTCCTTTGAGATCTTGTAATAGATAAAAATGTCATCTATGAATACAACAACAAACTTATCTAGGTAAGATCAAAATATCATGTTTATGTAATCCATGAATACTGTAGGAGCATTAGTCATTCCAAAAGGCATAACCACATACTCATAATGGTCATATCGTGGTATGAAGGTCGTCTTTGGAACGTCTTCGTTTATCACCAATATTTGATGATATCCCGATGTCAAATCAATCTTTGAAAACACTACAACTTCGTGTTACTGGTTTAACAAGTCATCTATTCAATGTTGACAAAAAGAAGAAGATGGACATCTTCCTCCAATAAAGGAGTTTTGATGATGATGACTTATGAAGAAGTATGGAAGACTTGATGATGATGCATGGAAAAATGTTGAAGACTTAAAAGAATGCCTCGATTCAAGAGATTAGTTGTTTAAAGTCTTGTAATATGTGAGATAGTTAAATTAGTAGGTCAAGAGTCAAAAGGCAGAACCCAAACAGCAGAGCACTAAGAGATAGTCTTATTTTTACAAACGCACCGTGATAATCGATTATCACTTATGATAATCGATTATCATAAGTTTTCTTTTAAATTTTTCAGAAACTGCTCTGGAATAATCAATTATTTCAGAAGATAATCGATTATCAGCGCGAAACAATGTTTTTCAGAAACTACTATGGAATAATTGATTATCATAGATTATCACTTATGATAATCGATTATCTGTGGCAGTTGTGACTTAACTTTTCATATTCTTAACCTAATTCCTAAATAAGCTTCTATAAATAGAGTTGTAGGCTTTCATTGTAAAAAAGACAGAAGTTAGAGAAGTTTGAGTACTTGAGAACTCTCTGTGGGAAGGCTTTGAAAAACCTAGTGTGGGTAGAGCGATAACTTTCATCAAGTGGGATCTTGAGTGATTGAGTGTTGCTGCTGTTGCTAGTGATTTAGTTAATCTCGTTTTTGAAAGATTAACAACTGGACGTAGGGTCTTTTGATCCGAACTAGTATAAATACTTTGTGCAATTTTCTCTTCTCTACTCTCTTTGTTTTATTGTGTTTATTAAAATAAAGGAAAGAATTTTAATTGATCTTTGATATTAAAAGGGAAAATATTAAAAGCATAATTTTTATTAAGAACCCAATTCACCCTCCTCTTGGTTTTTGTCCAAATGCCAAACATTCTGCTGCGCGATACCAACATTCAAGACAAAGGATATTTATTTTTAATGGTCAAGTTATTTAATAGGCGATAGTCCACAGATAACCTGGAACTTCCATCTTTCTTTTTCACTAGTAATATTGATGCACCCCATATAGGTACACTAGGTTTGATAAATTTCTTCTCCAACAAATCCTTTATTTATTTCTTCAACTTTGTCCATTAAACCAATGTCATTCCTAAAGCATGATCATTTACAAATTCCACTTGTTGCCTAGGAGGTAACTCAAAGACCTCATATGGAAAGACTTCCAAGAACTCATGTACTACTGGAATGCTCTCCACAGGTTTATCCTTTGTCACCACCATATAAGTCAAAATCATGAAATACTAGGCCTCATTCATCAATTCATTTATAATTTGTTGCACTAAAGTCATCTCCATTTCTCTTAGGTCAGAGAACACAAGTCACTTTTGGCCACAATCGATTAAAATGTTATTGGCTGATAGCCAATCCATCCCAAGATCACATTCAGAGCCTTCAAAGGTAAATTTATTGGATTCACCTTAAACTTATGTTTGTATACTAGTTGTTAGGTTGTTACAATCAACTTAAAAGGTAGATCATGAATAAGCATATTCATTATTGCTACACAGTCTTCAATTATGAAAAAATACTCTTAAGAAACATAGATAAATACATAAACCTTATATCGGTCATCTTCACTTCCTCTAACCCTCTTGATATGGAAGAAGTCATACCAGAAGTGGCAAGAGTCTACTTCTAAGGACAATCTCTAGCCTTGTGACCAATCTTCTAGCAAAGGAAACAAATATTAGAGAATGTAGTCTGAGAAGGTGTTCACTGGTCTATATGAGACTTGTAATGTGGGCCTCCACATTGAAACATGATATTCCTAGTTGTTATCTTTACGATTGTTGGTTACTGCTACCGCCACTTCGATTCTTTGATTGTCGGGGTCAGGAAGATGGCTTCCTCTTGTCAATTTTTGCATTTTCCACTGGAAAACCCATTGGAATGGCACCTAAACACACTAATATTGTTAGTTTGCGACCTCTCAATTTTCTTAGCCTTGTCGACTAAGACTGAGAACTCCCTGCTAGATAGAGGTACCCAAACCCTCTTCGAACTTCTTAAATCTCAAAACCTATCAAAACTGGAGTGTAAAACCTGGTCAAGTGCTCAAATTTGGTGACATATTCATGCATTGTAAGTGTGCATTATCTAGAAATCTCCTCTTGGAGATCTCCTAGTCATGTACTTCTCCTTAAATAATTTGATGTACCCATCCACAAGAACTTTTTCTACTCACACAAAAAAGGTCGAAAAGGTAACCTTTTTATACTTATGGCAAAGTGTAGCACTAAAGATTTTCTCTATCTCTTGCAACCACTACTCAATTGTGTTGGGCCTTGTACTACCACTAAATTTAGGAGGATTGTGTGTTATAAATTTAGTCGATCTCATTTGCTAGTCTAAACTTGACCAATAGAGGAAGTTGCCACAAAGGACCTAAGAGTCCCCCACCGGTGGAATACAACCTGCTATTATTGTGCAACCACAACAATCTATTGTTGCATGACTATTACCATCATTTCCATAGCCCTAGCTAAACTATCCACGTCCGCAGGTGGAGAAAATCATGTAGGTGGTGTAATGTCCCTACCTTTAAATAATCATATTATTTACTATTACTTTGAAAATAAAAATTAAAAAATCTTATATTTTATTTCTCTAAATAAAATTATATTAAAACATATTTTATATTCTATCTAGATAAAGTCAGACATTAAAAAAAAAATCAAGTAATTTTTAAGAAACATCTAGACTAAATAAATAATATATAATAACATATTTTAAAAGAAAAACAAATATATATATATATATATATATATATATATTAATTCTAAAAATTATTATTTAAAGAAACTTTATAAGATAAGAAGAAAAGAAGAAAACAGAGGAATATTTTGTGTGATTTGATTGAATACTTTATTGTGTTGCAATTTATAGAAATGTGTATATTATAAACGAGATATTACAATAGTTATTACGTGTATACAACTAGATATACCATCATCAAATAAATTTTCTTTATGTATAAAAAATATACATATTTTATAAATTATATGTCAATTTGTTTATAAAATAAAAAAACCCGGAAGTTATATCTCATAGATGATTAGCATGAAACACATGAGCATGGAAACAGGTTTTTAAGACATATCAATACAACTTTTGTTTGCATATTTGTTTCCACAAGAAACCAAACATGTTTAAATAAAAAAAAGAAAAGGATTAACATATTGTTTACATTCCAGAATACCCTTATGAAAAAGAAAGTGCACTTGAGTTACCTTGGGGCATTAAACATCAATATCCAACATATTTGGTGCAGGAAAAATATATGTATCTTGGTCAAACTATAATAGAATAATAGATGGATCACAAAGTATGATAAGTTTTGGATCAACATTACCAATAACTTGTGTAAAAAATTCTTTACGATATCATTTCAATTTTACTTTTTATAATATAATTATTTATTAAATTTTTAATAATTAATAGTTATTTTTAAATCTTTTCTTTGTTTCTTATTCATCAAAATTTTTTTTTATTCAATTTATTTTATTTTCAATAAATATAAATTTATTTTATATATTAACAATAACATTATAATATCATCACCAACTAATATAATATCATGCATATTTAGAAAATACATACATACAAACACATGTTTATGTTAAAAAAAAAACACTAACAACAAAACATAAACTCATTCATATATATATATATATATATATATATATATATATATATATATATATATATATATAATATCTTTTAATTTATTGCGAAGTCTATTAACAAAGACATTCACTCATATTCCAAACATACTATATTCATTCATTTGAATGTGTCAATGATTTTAATAAGTTCATATTTATTTCATTATAACATAGAAGTTATCAATTACTAGTGAAAATTTATTTTTAAATTAAGACTAATATCATAAATATGTTTCTTCTTTCATTAATTAATTTTATGAGTAATTTTAAAATATTTTTTTGTATATTAAAGTTAACAAATTTAAGTATATTTATTAGTTTATATATATGGTACGACTTTATGCATTGGTCGGTTGATAGACCTAAAAGAAAATACAACAGGACCCAATTTTAAAGTCAAACATATAAGGCTGAAATCAAACCTTGGAAAAGTCCATTTTCTACCTAAATCTACCTGCTCAATCTTATACTTCAGAAAAGAAAGAAAAAGGATAAAACAATTTGATAAATAGAGGGAAAATATTTGAAAGGAAAAAAAATGTGGAGAAATTGCTTTTTCGGATGAGTTAAAAGAGAAAGAGAAGAAATGAATCAACTATATTAAAATACAATTAAAATTATTATACTTTAAGAGTAAATCACGTTAATTGTCTCGAAGATACTTACATTATAAAAATATTTTTCCAGTTTTTAACCATAAGTACAAGATACAGTGTTAAAAAAATGGAGTGATAAAAGCAGAAATAAATTATAAACTATATTTTAAAGATGTTAAATCTAATTTTGCTCTTCGTTTTAAAATGGATATAACTAAGCTTTTATAACAAAGAGCGTAAAACAACTTTTTTAATCAATCAAAAAGGTATATGAAATAGACTTTAATATAAAAGAGTAAGAATAATATAGAAAGATAAACACATAAAAGGGGTTTATATTTGTTCGATTTCTTGGAATCCACATACAGTTTTCCATAACAAATATATTTAGAGAGTTTTTTTCATTATGTCTCAAAGATTTACAAGATTAACAAAGCACTTAGAAAATCTTAACTCTAAATCAAGAAAAAAAAAACTTATGCAAGGCTATACACACACTTGCACCAAACACAATTACATTCACAATGATTTTTAGATAAAAAAAGACAAATTCAAAATTCAATAATCAGATTGAATACACTTGTTCAATCAGATTTCCTTTCATCTTGTCAAGCCAATATCTATGTGATTAATTCCAATCTTGATTGAACTTCAATTGTTTCCTACATTGTGTTCCAAGAAGACTTTCTCTGAATCTTTTCCATAAATGAATTGCTCAATTTTGTGAAGACAGAATTCTTCCAGATTTTATGTTCAAATAACAGTTCTGAGAAATTTAACTGATTCTATTATTAACCTAATTGATTAGGTATCTAATCTATTAGATTATTATCCTAATTGATTAGTACATCAATTTTTCATACTCCTTTTAAATTTTTGTGCCATATTAATTCATAATAGACTATGCATAGGTTAATACTCTAATGAGTTCTAGTTTGACCTAATTCTAAATACATCTTTCATATCACTTGGACATCATAAAAAATAACAACTTGATCTTCTTTGACAAAATTATTTATAACAAAGTAGTTTTCTGAAGGATTTATTATAAAATTATTTAGTTTTTAAGATATATATATATATATATATATATATATATATATATATATATATATATATTAACTAGAATGTGTGTAATCTCAAATAAATCAATGTATATCAAAACAAATATGTCTTAATTATTTTTAAACAATTTTGGTAAAAAAAAGTTTTAATTAAAAGGATATCTCCAAAGTTTTTATTTGAAATAAATTTAGTTGTGTTTTTATCACTTAACTATCATATGTTTACTAAATTATATATGTTAAATTTCTAATTAAACAAAAGCGTGTAGTAAAAAATGGGTTAAGTACGTTTTTAGTATCGGAATTTACATGCAAAATTAAAATTCATCCATCTTTCAAACTTTGATACATTTTTTTCTTCAAACTTTAAAAATGAACGGATATAGTCTTTTTAATCTAGCAACGATAATTTTGGGGGCTTGTTAAATGGCGTTCCAGATTAACATTTGAATTGGAACGTGTGAAAACAACAAATAATCCTAAAACTGTTTGATACATAAAAAGAAGTTAATGCAGTTGGGTTAGGAGGGGATAGGGACGGATTCCAATTTTGCATCTATTAAGGACTAAACATATTTAACCCTAAACAATAAATAAATAAATCCAATCGACTTCATTTTATAATAAACTTTGTAACATCTCATTTTAGTAGCTTAAAACTAATAAAATAGGATGTTTCATTATAATATTTAAATTAGGTAAACTAGTGTATAAAGTATATTAATGCAGTCTTACAAAAAAATAGGACTATGAAAATATATCATTTATACAAACCAACTAAACCAACAAGCTCTAAACATAAATTAACCACTACTAAAGATCCTCAAAACTTTTACCTACTCTAATTGATATCTCCTCATCCTCTAGAAGTGCCTCTAAGCGAACAAGATCACACACATGTTTTTGATCAGACTCTCTAGAACTCGATTTCTCCGGATAAGTTCAACTTAAGTAGAACTAGGGACATTATGCACTTGTGGTAGTGGAACAACTCGCCTACCCAAGCTACCTGCACATGGTAAATCATTTTTACTGTCATAGAGCCCCGTGGCCGTTCTCATGATAGGACCTCATGTCAGTCTTACTACTTAATCATTCTCCTCTACATAAGTATGAATGACTAGTAAAGTTTCGGGACTAACTCCCCAAGATATAGCAGTTCTATCCTTAGTGCACACCCTAAAAATTTAAGCATTCAATGGAATTCCCTCCCTAGGAATACCCTCACATTTATCATATATGGAAAACTTTATTTTCTAGGGTTTTACAAACTTTGTTACTGTTCGATAAGAAATTTAAAACATCAATAAATATATGGAAAAATAAAATAAAATGGTGATAAAATGTGCAGAAAAAATATAAAATTAAGCGTTCAAAATATGATTGCTTAAAATAAATAAATATGATTGCAAGAGAACATCAATGAATTAAAAGGTTAAAATGGACTAAGCCCAAACAATAAAGAGAATGAAAAAAAAAAAATAGAGTAAGTCACCTTTATGAAAGCGACAAGAAAGGATTAAGTAATAAGTAAGACAGTTGCTCTTTGCACCCTATGCGATTTCTTCCTGCACGAAAAGTTCAAAAGTGCTTACACAATTTAGAAAATATTTTTAAATTTGAAACATATTTTCAGGTTTATCATCTATCTAATATTTAGAGATATATTTTAAATTACATAATTCAAAAACATAGTTTTACATAATTTATTATAATTCCAAATTTTGAAATATATTTCAAATTTCTAAATTACAATGTAATTTTGAATTAGAAATACATTTTAAATTATATAATTCATAATATATTTTTAGATTATGTAATGTGAAAATATATTTCCAATTATATAATTGATAAGATATTTTTGAATTACATAGAATATTCTCTAAATTGTACAGTGTAAAATACATTCTAGATTAAAATATTTTCTAAATTATACAATCAAAAATATAGTTATTGAGATACATTTTTTGAATTATCCATTAATTTAGAATAGAATTTTGGATTATGTAATGTAGAAGATTTTTTACTCATGGACAATTGGAACTTTTCTCACTAAACAAAGGTATGGAGGTGCTAAGAGAAATTACCACTAAACAAACGTTTTATGCAAAACAAAACGGAAGGCGTCTACTATTTACACTCCCCATTTTTCTATGTACATTTCCTTTTTAGTTTCTTTTATTTAAAATAACATCTTTATTCCTATTTTTAATATTCTCTTCAAAATACCTTAATCTCTTTTGCAATGCACTTTCATGCATGTTATGTTCTCTTTTATGCTTTTAGTTCCTCAAATAATGCTTTGATACCACCACATTATCCCTTCTTTTTATTGGATACGTCTTTTCAGAAAATACTTTTAAAAACAAGTTTTTGTTTTCTAAATATATTAAAAATTATTTTATTAAATAGGGTTGATTTGCATATTTATTAAAAATAAAATCTTGCAATGTTAAGAAAATACGAGTATATTTTAAAATAGAAGAGAAGAAAAGGTTTTGGGAAATATTTTTCAAACGCTCTATTTGTCATGAAATGTATTATCATAAACACGTCTTTGTTTTTTTGTTTAATAATTTTAAAATTATAGTCTAGAACAGTTCTTTTATCTTAAATATCCTGAAAACTACTTTTAAAAATTTTAAGAAACTAATTGTGCTCTGAAAAATACTTTTCAGAATGTTACAAAAAAAATGTGTTAAAAAATTGTGTCGATAAAAATAATACATTTTAAAAAATTTTAAATCATCTAGGATAAATAATGAAATGAGTGATAGTAGTTATATAATAGACTTAAAGTCCATGATGCTTAAATGCTCAAAGTTAAAAGTACTTTAAAATTGTATTTGACTTTTTTATACTCTTGTAGTAGAGTGTTGTAAGTTTTGGTTAAATTTTTACTTTGGGAAATATGGGTATATTTGAGGTTAAAAGGCATAGGAAAGTGGTCTACGTTGTACAAATTTTCAATAATGTTATTATTTGGTCGTCATAAAAAAACAATCATGTTTTTTTTTCTTGGATTTTGAAGTTTTCATGTTTTATTGTTGTGTTGATTATTTTTATCTTATTTTTCTATTAGCAGGGTAATTCTCGGGGTAAAAGCATAAAGACTTTAATGTTCTTCATGGCGTTTTTTCTCATGAGCATGGTATCAGAGTTTATAGTTCAGTCAGATATTCTTAGTATGTTCTATATTTACAGCTTAGTCTGGTCTGTCACACTAAAAAAGATTAATTCTTTGATGTTGGAGAATAATCCTTGGTTGTTGAAGTTGCAACAAATTTGCAAGTTTTGTCAAATGTGACCTAGATAAATTTGATGGAAGAATCAATTTTGGCTTGTGACAATCTCAAGTCAAAGGTGTGTTGATACAATCTAGATTACACAAGGCGTTGAAAGAAACGCAAACATTGACTAATATTGATGCAATGTGTGTGATGTTTATACATGAGCATTGATTAGCATTAATGCAGGTGTGCAGTGAAAGAAAATTCTTTAAATGGTTTAATTTCAAGTGAATAGGTTATTATGCACAAACATTGACTAACATTGGTGCAAGGTGTATGATAATTATACATGGGCATTGATTAGTATTTTTGCAAGTGTGGAGTGAAAGGAAATTTTTGAAATGGTTTAATTCCAAGTGAGTATAGTCTTTATGGTGGAGTATGGATTATTGTTTGTGTAGGAAACGAAGATAAAAAGAAATATTTATTTATTTTAATCATGGTGACGATTGTTGGGTTGTTTTCAAACAACAATTGTAGATTTTTCTTCAATTTTGAAACTTTTAAGTATATAAACATTGATGTTCTTTGTGTCATTTTTTTTTCAAAAAATATCTTTCAAAATTTAAATAGAGAAACTAGTATTTTAGGAACTAATAGAAATATTTATTTATATTTGAGAATATATTTTTTAAACACAATGTTATACAAAAATGAAAAGAATGTCCTAAAAGGTACTTTATGAATCTAAACAAGTTTACATAAAAAAAATACTTTCTTGATTGTTAAAGAGTGTTTTGAAAAATATTTTTCAAAATATTTGTTTTCTCTTTTCGGTTTTGAATACAATTTTTTGGAATACTTTTTATTTTCTTAACATTTCAGAAAACATTTTTCGAAATACACATTCATTACTTTTTTTAACACTCTTGAAAATATTTTCCAAAACATGAAACAGCAAGAAGAAAATAAGGATAATCACGTCATTTTAAAGGAAAGAAACAAAAAGAGAGTTCAAATAGAAAAATCTTAAGAAAAATAACAATGCGAAACAAATATGATATAAAAATTAAGAGACGTGTATAATGGGGCTTGATCCAAAATATTCATGAAAAGAAAAAGAAAAAAAAGGAGAAATATCGTTTTACAACCTTTATTGATTTTTCTTTGCACCTCTTTCAGTTTTATATTTTTTAAATATAATTCCTTAAACCTAATATTCACCGGATACTTCTGAAAGATTTGAAGATGCAACGGCGAAAAATATTTTCACGAAATTATAATTTTTAATTTCTTTTAATTTTAATATATGATTTTGTTTTTTTCTTTCGGCTATTTTAGTCTCAAAATTTTAAGAAAATATATTTATGTTCATTTTATTTTTACCTAATTGAACCTTAAACATAATATTCATGTAAGGTACCTAACAAATAATTTAACTGATAAAAATGTAAAAAATGTATCTACTATAAACAAAAGAACATAACATTAAAAATTAAAAATTGGACAAAAAGTTATTGGTTTTTTTAAATCCAACGAATATTACAAAAAAATATCTTATTAACAATCAATTTTAGTGACAAAAAGCTATTAGTCGTTAAATTGATCATTAGAGACCAATTTAGAAACAAATTTCTTTGGTAACAAAAATCTGGATAGCTAATATTTAGTAACTAATTTCCTTTGCTAGTTAAATTTTAAAAGTCAAATTAGGGAATCAATTATAATTTTTTATTCATGGCTATTTTAATAATTAATAATTTTTTTTAAATTGATTACTGCATTGACTAATAACTTTTTATTACTAAAATAAATTCTTAATAACACATTTTAGAGTTTAGGGTTTAGGGTTTAGGATTTAATGACAATTCATCATTCTATTTATTTCTTATATATTTAACACTTGTTTTTTTAAATATCACTTGAAGAAATACATTATGTATTAGTTAAAAAAAAAGTGTTAACTCAAAATTAAAAAAAAAAGGATGATATCATCCAAATAAATTACTAGAAAAAAAAAGAGAAAAAAGAATATATTCATCTTTATGTGTGTTGTGTTTTAGCTCAAATAGAGTGATAGTGTTCTAAATTCTTTGATTGATAATTTTGTTTGGTGGACACCCCTTCTTTTAGGATAATATCCTAAACTTTAATATGTGTGATCTTTAGAAGAGCTTTGGCATGTTCCTACAAAGTTGCAAGTATATATACCATTCTAGCATCTTATTAAATACCATTGCCACATTCAATGTAAAGAACAATGCAATTCCATGGAATGATAATCAGTTTACAATATGAAGAAAGAAAGAAAAAATCTTATTTCAATCTCTTATATAAGTAAAATTGGAAATAAAAATGTTATACAGGAATGTTCAAATATATTTAAGGTTAAATATGTATTTTTTTACTTCTAAATTATTATAAAAATTGTGTTTTATATACAAAATAAATTATAAAATATTTTGTTTTCCATCTTATAAAATTCATGCAAAATATCTTCCGGCAAACGACATATATTATAGTCTTGAGTTTCGTTTCTCAAAAAATATACTTCACGTATTGTTTGTTGAAAAAAATATTTTAATCACTTTCATAAAGTGTAAAGTCTAAATATTTTATAATTTAGTTTAAGATGAAACACAATTTTTTTTATAATAATTTGGAGAAAAAAGTTATATTTAATCCTATATTTAAAAAGTAAGAGGAATTTATGTTTGCTACAATTTTTAAAAATATAAAGAAGACACTAGTTTGTTTTACTTAAAAAATATTTTTTTAAATGTGAGAAATGTAACGTCCTAATTTCAGCAGCTTAAAGTTAATAAAAATAGGGAGTTTCATCATAGTTCCAAACCAGATAATTCAGTGTACAAAATATATTAATACAGTCTTACAAAAGATATGACTATAAAATTATATCGCTTATACACTTAAACTAAACTAATAAACTCTATACTTAAACTGACCACTACTAAAGCTCCCACTGGAACCTCCTCCTCAACAAGAAAAACGATGGCTCTTTATCCTCCAGAAGTGCCTTTGATACTGCAACCACATATGCTCCCACCAAATATGTGATCATCGCAAGAGGAAACATACAACACAAGACAAGAACACAAAAAGCAAGGGTAAGCTAATCTATTTAAAGGAATCATGCAGTTCAATTATAAACAGAAACCATGCAATCTTTCTCATTATCACCAGAATCATATAGACCACCACAACACATATACATGACTCTAGACTCAATATTCGGATTATGTAAGCGACATTGGATCTTTTGGTGGCTTGCACCTGTGACGGTTCCCAAACTCTGCAGAGTTTGGCCTCAAGGGGTTATCACCCAACCACTCCCAAGGTAAGTCCCCTTCGCGTCTATGACGGATCGGGTCCATAGACTAGGACCTCCTGCTACTGCTCCTGACATAAACCATTATACTTTATATGAGTCTTAATGGTTATAGGAGCGTCAGAATACCACCAAAATGAGTCCTCATGTCCTTACATTCACTAAAACCTTCGTCTTTAGAATTTCCCTTGAAATCCTAATCCAATCACATTCTTTAACGAACCAAATTCACACAATTCCATCACGTATGTTATCATTCATAAAACTCAAGTACATAATAGACAAACATCACATCAATTCATTTAGTATAGCTTCATTTAATCTAAAACAGAGAAGTAATCAAATTCTGCAGTGGAACTCGCTCAAGCTAGAGAATCTCGCCTAGGCTAGAGGGTGATCTCGCTTAGGCAAGCTGCTCTCGCCTGGGCGAGACCTCTTACAGTGGGCAACTCAAAAATCTGAGCGACTTCCTGCTCAGGCTAAGCTGGTTCGCTTAGACGAGAGGATCTCTCGCTCAAGCGACCCCAGCTCGCCTAGGCGAGACCTCGCGCAGTGACATATGTGACTCTCTGATACTTTCGCTCAGGCGAGAGCTGCTCGCCTGGGTGAAATTATCAGGATTTCAATATGTTCTTCACATGCAGAGCTACGAATTTCATACCAAAACCCAATTTCACACAACAAGTAGTTCCAAGCATCCATTAAACACAAAATCATGTAATCTAAGTACTCAAAGACACTTTATACACGAAAATTGAGTAAAGAGTTAGCTTCCCTTACCTGTTATCCTGTTTAGACAATTTTATAAACGTCAACGCCTTAAAAACGTCGACACCTCTAACTCCACAGGATCCTCTATCTACACATAGAAACATCACAAGAACGATCAGGACATACCATTATGATCACTGACCAGCAGAGACTCATACTGATGATTAAAACGTCGCATACAAGCGGAAAAGGGCTTGCATGCAACAGAAAACAAAAAAAGACTAAAAAGAGAGCGGAAACTCAACTTACGCGAATGGAGAAACTGATCGGTCCAATTTGAAGAGCTCGCCGAGAGGATCAATCCTACGGACTCAGTTCTTCAATCAGACGACCAGAGAGACGGAACCTCTAGAGAGAAGTCAGAAAACTCTAGAAAAGTGGTTTCTAGAGAGATGGCGTGTTTTAAAATAATGAAACTCGTTTATAACAATTCTATTTATACTAAAACCTTTTAATATTAAAATAATCGAATCTCACTATTTTTAAACCACTATCACTTTTAAAACGTCATTTTCTAGGGTCTTACAAGAAACGATTCCATATCTCCTAATAAAAGATTCTAACTAGAATTAACAACTCAGTTTACACTTGTATAATTTGAATTCAAATATAAGCAAGGAAGGACTTACATGAAATAATAGGAATTAAAAGTTATATATACACTATATTACTATCGACCCAAATATGAATACAAAAGTTACCACGAAAGTGAACTTAAAAGCCTTCGGTTAATTGTAGATTTTATACTTTAATGAATCTTTTATTTTATTTTCATGTTCGATTTAAATAAGGTCATTTTAGAATAAAAGTGAAACATCTTATTTAATAGTGTAATATTATTAAATAAAACTTCACATAATTGATAATCCATAAGGAGTTAGAGACATGCACATAACTATACTATTATTATTATTTAAAATAACTATACTAACATATAACATGTTTTACATCAACCTACTTTGAGGAACTAAAAGTTAACCACATAATTACAACCACTTTCAAAAGCTAAACTTAGCTCTCACAATCCTATATCTATACAATTGCATTAAATCTTCCTTCTAAAGTAAACATACACATATTCTCATTTGCTCACACCAATAAAGGTGATCATTGCAAAAGAAGAACAACAAACACAAGAAGCACAAGTATAAGAGATGGTAAGCTAGTTTATAAAAAAAATAAACATACAACAATTAAATTAATTTCATCATAAAATAGTGTATTTCCAACATTCATAGAAAAAAAAAACATACAATTACAAACTCTCTAGACTCAATTATCTGGATCTAGGCATTAATGTATGATTCTTGGTGGTTTTTGCACTTGTGGTGGTAAAAAAATATTTCTCTACCTGAGCTAACACACAATGGCAGTTCGTTTAACTGTCATAAGAACCCCGTGACTATTCTTAATGACACGACCTCATGTCCCTCTTACCACATAACTCATTCTACTATACACGAGTCTTAAATGAGTATTAGAGTATCATGATATACCACTAGTACTGACTCCTTACATCAATGCATACACTAAAGGAATGTCACCATATAATCTCCCTATAAGATTCATGAAATTACTCCAAACTCATACTTTCATCCACAAACATAATTCCACATCAAATTCCAAATACCAAACAATCACTCATATTTGTATTCATCCATACTAAGTAATATCATGTTCGTGATCAATTACAATCATCATATATTTCCATACATGATCATATCCATTAACAAGCCAATCATCATCATCATCATCATCACAATTTCATACAAAATTATACACATTACTATTCATCAATGAATCCATCAACAATTCTATAAACAACCATATACCTTCTTTTATTCTAAGATCAAACCAAAACCACAAATAAGAAATACTTTTCACAAAGGAGAAACCTAAAAATATGACAAACATAAAAGACTAACTTTTCTAAAAGACCTCTAGTAAAAGGTCCTACTAGTCAAAGTAACAATTCATGTATCTAGGACTTGCTATCAAAATTTTAACTCAATCCGGCGGTTAAGGAAATGAGAATCCCATTTTTCCCAAGATGATGTAGACCAGAAAAGAAGGGTGGCGCCTGACGCTGGAAAAGCGGAACCTAGCGCTATAACCCCCTAGAACCCACTGATTTGAGTATGCCCAAAGGTCCAAAAGTGGCGCCACCGCCCGCAAGTTAGTGGCTACTATCTAAGTGGCTCTTGGTGGCACTACAACAATGCCCGACAACATCAAAAACCTCAAACTTCACATTTTAAGTTTGATTTGTGTAACTAAGAGCCAATTCTCAATGTTTAAACATTTCAATGATCACAAGTTTCATGTTCCTTAGCTCAACTAGTGTCATATTACCCAATTCAAATCTCATAGAGGCATTCTAGATAACTCATCAATCAATTTTAAGTTTTTCACAAACTCAATACACATTAACCATGATTATGCACATATTCACAAATAATACACAATTAAATCATCCATTTAACATCTTAAACCTCTAATTTAACACTCAAAAGTTAGTATGAGACACATTTGATATGTCAAAAAATTCAACGTAATTTAACTGAAAGGAATATATCCATTTATTTTTAAAATTTAGAGACTAAAACAAGGATACTTTTCTATTTCGAATTAAAATTGAGGGATGAAAGTATATTTAATCCTATTATAAATAAAAGTTAAACTAATGTTATTATATTTATATTTATTAAAACTTTTATTTTTAGATTTTGTCATAAATGGTGATACTGAATTACTACAAACTCTAAGTAATACCTAAAAATTTAAAGAAGAAATGGAACATTTGTATTGAAATTTGATGAATATAATGAAGTGTATCTAAGAGCCATAGAAGTGGTAGCGAAGAAAGTGAAGGCAAATGATGTATAAGACACATTTTGGCCATTCCATGTTTGTTTGGTTGGGAACTTCCATCATATCCATATGCTCATTTATTAAGGGCTAGCTGCAGGCTCTGACATTTTATATCTAAGTAATACCCATAGGGGCTTCTCCCTGCACCTCCAACACTTCTTCTGTACCCCCAAAAAAGACCATTATACCTTTACTTATCAGAGTGGTGAAAGTCGTTAGGACGCAGTAAATTTCATTTACTGCGTCACCAACCTCCTACACCCCTAACTATTTTTTGTGCTCGCGCGTTTTGTTTCTTCTCCAGTGCTTTCTTTTAAAATTTTGCCCTCATTCTCTTCTGGTCCGTGGTCCCTGAAATTTTCCGTTTCATAAACTATATAACGCATTTCAAACTTTTACCAAACGGAATAGAAAAGCTGTTTCACTGGGAAAATCAAAATTTATGGGAAACGGATTACAGAATCCGTTTCATACACTGTGAAACGGATTGTGTAATCCGTTTCATAAAAAAATTTGCAAATTTTTTTATGAAACGGATTACACAATTCGTTTAATTGTGCCCTCTGTCATCTTCATAAATTTACTCCCTGACACCCAATAGTTTATTCAAAATGTGGTCAATTCCTAGGTAACATTCTTCTATGATTACTATTGTACTATCTTCAACTTCTTGAATTATTATGAGGTTCAGCTCAGGTGGTCCAAACTCCATCATGAGCACACTGATTTGTTTCAATATAAAACTCGTTAGATAATGTTGCTAAACTTTAATCAATCTTTGCAAACAACTCTAAATTTTGTAAGTAAAAACACACTGATTATAAAGACAAATGGTTGCGATCCCTCTGTGCTACCATAGTCACGAGAGATAGGAAGGTGTGATAGTTCTGTAACCACCATGCAGTGTTCACAGAGCCAATCAAACAATGGTGAATCTGTAGAAGACATGCAACAATAATGGAGAATAATTAATCAAGGGAGATTTTTTTCTTATATTATATGATATAGACCAACATTAATCGTAAACAATATATTTCATGTCTGTAGACATTCCTTATATATCCTGACCCCGATTATATTGCATGATTTGGCTTTTGAAAACTAACAAGAAAATTTTAAAATAAAACACTTGAATTGTAATTTATTATGGGAAACAGATTACAGAATCCGTTTCATACACTGTCAAACGGATTGTGTAATCCGTTTCACAGTGTATGAAACGGATTGTGTAATCCGTTTCATAAAAAAATTTGCAAATTTTTTTATGAAACGGATTACACAATCCGTTTCACAGTGTATGAAACGGATTCTGTAATCCGTTTCCCATAAATTTTGATTTTCCCGGTTAAACGGCTTTTCTATTCCGTTTGGTAAAAGTTTGAAACGTGTTATATAGTTTATGAAACGGAAAATTTCAGGGACCACGAACCAGAAGAGAATGAGGGCAAAATTTTAAAAGAAAGCACTGGAGAAGAAACGAAATGTGCGAGCACAAAAAATAGTTGGGGTGTAGGAGGTTGGTGACGCAGTAAATGAAATTTACTGCGTCCTAACGACTTTCACCACTCTGATAAGTAAGGGTATAAGGGTTTTTTTTTTTGGATACAGAAGAAGTGTTGGAGGTGCAAGGAGAAGCCCCCATACCCATAGTAGATTATGGGTCACAACAAAATCATTGGGAAGACACAAGGGACAAGGGGGACCTAAGGGTCTTAAACACATTAGGCAAATGGCCCCACCTATTTTTTTGATTAGGGTTTACAATTATTTGCTACCTTTGGAGAAAACTATTAATTAATCACTCAAATGAAAAAAAAATGGAGAAAGTTTTTATTGTATTTTTGTATTTTTATTTTTTTTATAAGTTTGGTTAGGTGCTTTGTACTTTTACTTATATTATTTTATGAATTGTTTAATGTGAATAGTAAATAATAGATAAATTTAAAATACTATTTATCAAATTTTAAAATAATATAATAATATTATTATGATTTTTTTTTTAATTTTTTATCATATGATGGTATAATTTAGTAATATTATTTAAATGATATAATTTAAAAAAAATAGAAAAATATTTTGCTATTCATCCTCGAGAATCAAGTTGACTATTTGAAGTGTAAAACGTGTTTTTTTTAAGGTTAAATATATTTTGATCTTGAAATTTGGTGTAAAATTATAGTTTGTCTATGTTTGAAATTTTGATATATTTAGTCTCCAAACTTTAAAAATGTATCAATAAAATCTTTTTAATCCAATTATGTTAAACTTTTTTTAGGCGTTAAATGTGTTTCTCAATTGATATTGAAACGGAAATGTGTCAAATGATATAAACACTTCAAATACTAATATGAAATGCATCTAAACGTATAAAAAAAAATTAACGTAATCTGGTTAAAAAAACTATATTAATTCATTTTCAAAATTTAGAATTAAAATATATTAAAATTTTAAACAAAAATGAATTCCACTTTCACGTCAAATTTCTAATACAAAAATTTATTTAACATTTTATATTGTTGAAGAACAAGGAAATTTAGGTTTTAAATAAGAAAAAAAGGAAGTCTTCCTTTAAAATTAATTGTATCATTCAATTATTATTATTATTATTATCATTATTATTTCATGATGTTTTCATACATTTTTTTAATTCTTGCGATTCATCTGATTTGTTAATTTTCCAATATAATGAATATGTTTTGACAAAGTTTTTCCCAAACAAACTTTGTTTGAATCTTGTTATCTTCTATTGTTTCACAACATTGACATTTTATAAATTTAACAAATCAATACCTATAGAGGTAAATGATCAAGACAATTTAACTTCTTTAACAAGTTAATTAGATGTATGAGCCAATTCATTATCAATGCGTGAAATTCTTTTATTAGAACCCTAATATTAATCTCTAAAATAAATTGCTATCACTACCCATTCTAACTAACATACTTTCTTAAAATGGATTTTTGAAAATTTATTGTCACTTTTAATAAGGCATTTTAATTGCGTATTTTTATTTTATAAGTAATAGTTGCTAATTTTACTACTGCTACCCTCCTCTAAGCAGTTAAATACTAAATTTGAGGTAGCTAAGGGAAAATATTAAAACCATACTCAAATTTAATAATATTAACTAAATTATCAAATTTAATAGGTGTGAATTAATTATTATTGTCTAATAGAGACGGTAAAAAGTATATAGCAATAAATATTGAATTTAGTAAGAGAAAATAATGACAGTGAAAATGAGAATGTTAAGAGGATAAGAAAAATAATAGATGAAATTATTTATATTTCAAGATTGTTATGTATAAAAAGAATGAATTGCGTATAAAACAAATTTAGGGATGTAATGAAAATGTCAGTCAACGAGACTGGTATTATTAATGGCAAAGTCACATTGTTCCTCCATGATACGTGAATAGCATTGACAATACAGTAAAAAGAAAAATAACAGAATGTTTTTCAGCAAAAGAAGAACAAATTTTAGAGAGAGAGAAAGAGTTGGTGTGCATGAAATACCAAAAACATGAATTGGCTTAATGGTTAATGGTTGTATATTGCTTGGTAATAAGATGGTTGAGCATGATTTTCTTGTATTTCCTTTACGAAAGATATGTTACACTTTGGAACTCGTAATATTTCAATTTTAAATTGAGAATTTTGGAATCGCACACGTTAATAAAGTTTTAAATTTTTTGTTTTTTGGAAAAATATATTAAATGCTGATTAATAATTTTCTATCTTTATTTATTTAAATTAGCAATATCCAATCCAGTCAGGATGTTACACGAGAGACTCATTAAGGCCTCCCCACTGAATTAACAATTGTGGATGGTAAGCTATAAACATGTTTAGTAATGTGTCACTCAATTTAAACAATTGTAGCCAAAATTGACTAGTAAAGACTTTGTGTCTATTAGAAACAATTGTTTTGGGAATTCCATGTAGTTTGACCACTGTATTCATGAAAGTTTCAGTTACCACCTTGCTAGAATAATCAACCTTGAGACCAAAGAAATGAGCATACTTGGATAGCCTATCTACAACCACCATAATGTCTGTGTAACCATGGGACAAAGTCCATGGCAACATCTTCTATTGATGGTCCTATGAAAGATCCAACTTTTTCAGCAAGTATATCGGGTCAGTTGTAGTGTAACAAGGTCATATCCATAAGGAGGAAGTGATAACTAGATCAACAGTTTATAGTTTGACTCAAAGTTTGGCAATGGAATAGTAGATGATTTTTGGTCTTTATATTGATAAGCATAAACTAAATAGATATATGAGAGAGGTGATGCTGATTAGGACGTTGGGATTAGACTTAGCCTCTTAACTTCAACTGTATTGCCCAATAATTATCTATATATTATGTTCTTTATCTTACTGTTTATGGAAGTACGCTTACTTGTAGAACTAACCACATGTTTGTGCGTTAGAACCTAAAGGTGTCAGACACATGATTTCCCAATTAGGTGGAGGAACCCTTGCTTTTAGAACAAGACTGTGTAAACCAATTAAGGCCGCATATCTATGTTTGGTATATGCCAAGGTCATGATACTTGATTGGATTTAAACACTAAACCAGATGTCTTTGCATTTAGTGTATGATGAAGTGCGATGATTGGCCAAATCACCACAGAATGAAATACAAACCAAGTAACTAACACGTAAAACAAGAACACTATAGATATATAATCAAGTACAGTATAGAGAGAGTTTATAAGTTACATTTAATCCCAACTACGGGGGAGTTAACTGCTCATGATGATGAAAACAAGATGAACATGAAGAAACATCCTTCCTTCCATAACTATATATTACTATACTATATAAGCTAAGTTAGTCTAAGGGTATCTCTCTCTAGAATAGTATACAAAACCAACATCCAAAATCAACATGAAAATAACAGGGGTCATGCCTTGTATTTATAGGTTTTAACGTGCTGCTTTAGCTTCCAAGAATTGAAGTTTAGCCATGGAGGTTTCCTTCCAAAGTGGATTTTCTTCCCAAGCTTGGGCATCTATATTTTGTATGTAGCAATGGAGGTTCCTCTACCATGGAGGTCTCCTATTCACGCTCAACTTCAAGTCTGGAGCTTCACGTTTCTTTGTAGTGAAGTTTTCTTAAAATGTGGCTTAAGCGCCAAATTCCATTGCTCAGCCACAGACTTAAAATTTAACTTTCTCAGTTCATCTTTTTGCTTGAGTTACAACTTTTGGAGCTCAACACCAACTTTATAATTTACTTCATTTTACCTACAAAACAACACAAAATGTATTAATTTCCACTTTTTATATTTTCTCACTACTTCATTTTGTAATTATCTAAAATTAAGGCAATTCTAATGATTTTTACAATGATTTAGTGCAAGATAAGTATCTAAATGATATGTATTTTAACTAATAATTGACATTTATCATCTTCTCAAACCTGATTTCAAATAGGTAATGGCTACAACAATCTTGTAGGAGTCGTAGTGGCAATTTTTGCTTATTGACACACTAAGCAATTTTAAACATAATCCTTGATGAAATTATGTATGCCTTGCCAATGAAACTAGACAATAACTCGAGCTAATATCCGTGTATATCCCGCATGGTCACCAACTAAAGAATTGTGACATTCATGTACTATTTGTTGTTTGAGAGAAAATCTCATTAGGGAGAACCAATTTGTCTTTCAAATATAAAAGACTATCATACACCTTGTAATGAGGATCATGTGTCCTATTTGTTGAACATAACTTTGTCACCTTTTGCAATCTATCATCATTCTATATAGCTTGTTTAATTTCGTGACAATGTGAAATTGGGGTTGAGACCATGCCATGTGAAATGGCTTGGATAAAGAATTAACATGAATGTTGTCTGTACCAGGTTTATACTCAATGGTAAAATCATAACCAAGCAATTTGTGACGCTATGTTTGCTGCTTAAGAGTTTGGATGGCTTGGTTGGTTAAACTTCTCAAACTCGTTTGATATATTTTTATTCCAAAATTGTGTCTTAGGAAATACTGTTGGAACTTGGCAATAACCTGTATAATTACGTAAAACTCTCTGGTATATGTTGACTTCCTCTACAAACTAGGGGTTAATTTCTTAAAGAAAAAGCAATAGGGTGATTATCCTAGCTCAACACAACCCATATGCCCAAACCCGAAGCATCAATATCCAATGTGAATGGTTTATGAAAATCAAGTAATGCCAAGACATGAACTTGTGTGATGGATAATTTGAGTGAATTGAACACTGTCAAAGCCTCATTGCTTTAGTGAATGTTGTCTTTCTTTAACATATTAGTCAAGGGTGCAACTATTGAAGCACAACCTTTAATAAATCTTTTGAAGTACCATGTGAGGCACAAAAACCTTCTTAATTGTTTGAGATTAATAGTGGTAGGCCACTCCAACACAACTTTAACCTTAGAGCTGTCAAAATGGGTAACTCGGCCCGGCCCGACTCGATCCACCACGGGTTGATTACTTAGTGAGCCAACCTAACCCTGCTCACTTATTAGTGAACCAAAAAAAATTGAACCTGACCCAGCCCACCATGGGTTGGTGGGTTAAACTGGTTGGCTCATGGGCTTATAGGCTCATTTAATTAAAAAAAAATACAATTTTTTTAATTTTTTTTCAATCAAATCTAAATTATAATTCTAATTAAAATCTAAACAAACTTCAATACAATCCAAATACAAACTAAAATCACAAAAATATAAATTATCTATATGTTGGCTAAAAAAAACATAATCTGACCCAAATACAAAGTCCAACTTAACAAAAAACACTTGTGTGACCCTTTATCTGCGAGTTGGTGAGCCAACCCAACTCACCACGGGCTCAATCCGGGTGTGTCGGGTCAAAAATCAACCTGTGTTGAAATTTATAAAAAAAAATTAACCAAACCTGACCCAAACCCGTAATGGGTCAGGTTGGCTCGCAGGTTCCAACCCATTTTATCAACTCTATTTAACCTTATCTTTCTACATGGACACCCCCAAATTCATAAATCAAATGGCCCTAATAGTCAACATTTTTCAAGCGAAATGGACACCCCCAATTATAATTTTTTATTCATAATAGTGACTATTTTAGTACCAATAATTTTTATTTTATAAATTGGTATCTAAATTGGTCACTATAATGACTAATAACTTTTGATCACTAAAATTGGTTGTTAATAAAATATTTTCTTATGATACTAGCGAACACACAGACGTTGTCGTGCCTGTGTGTTCGCAATTTTTAATTTTTATAAAGATTTGAGTTAAGATTAATAAAGAATATATAATTAATTTTTAAAATAATTGTTAGACGTTAATTAGAAAAATAAAATATATACATACAATATTTTTAAAATAATTGTTAGATGTTAATTAGAAAAATAAAATATATACATAAAATATGTTTTTAAAATAATTGTTAAAAATAAAAGAGGTTTTTAAAATGACGGTCAAAAAGAGTTTTTTAGAATAATGGTTAAAAATAAACTATTTATAAAATAATTAATTTTTAAAATAATAATTAAAAATAAAAATAAAAATATGAAATGTGGAAAAAAAAAGAGCATATCTTTATATATTATTATTCATATATTTATAATATATATGATACAAAACTTGTTGCTATTGTACATTTAAGTTGTTTTATTAATATTTTTTTTCAACAAATTTATTTATTTCTTAACCTTAACTTCTTGATCTTCTTGTCGTCGTAATTTTAAATCCTTTTCTAGAGTATTGAACATCTCTTAAATCATTCATGAATATTCATATGATTTTTGTCATCTTAACTCTTGATCTCTGACCTTTATTATCCTAAATGACAAAAACTCCTTAATCTTGCCTTTAATATTCTACTAATTAACTTGTTTCCTTCCATTCTATTTGTATTAATTAAATAAAAACAAAACACGACGAAGCAAACTAAAAGAATTCTATATATCTGAAAAATCTATTTTTTTTTACATTATATTAAATTTATAAGAAAATTCTGAAGATGACATTTCAACAGCTTAAATCTCTATTATTTTGCCTCCAAATAATTTGTTTATAATTATCATCTCGCACGATGTGTCTTCTCTTTATGCTTGATTTATAACATGACTATAGCATAATAAATATACATGCAAAATCTTTTCTATATATATGTAGTTCTCTATACGTATAATTTTAATTACACAATTCTCTTTACTTACTCATAATAAAACTACTTAATTTTCTTCAAACTCATCTTATCTCATTAATCATTACAAAGTTAAATGGCATTATTATACATCATGACTCAATTTGTCTTCTTATACGTCACCTCTCTCCTTGTATACCCACTATAAAAAAAGTATTTATCTGATAAATTGTTTTTTATCATTGTAATTTTTTTCCATCCTTTTCTATAGTTATGAAAAGGACAAAGTAGCAAAAATTCCGCAAACCAAACTATTTACACAGTTTCCAAAAGACTAGATCCTCAGAACTTTGAGAAAGAAGTGAGATGATTTGCCAAAAGAGTGAAAATATTTTCTTATTTACTCATACAATAAGTTATATCAATCGATTACTATTTGAGAGGTATTTTTTTTATCTTGGTGTTTTCAAGTAATGTTTACTCATGGTGTGATGAAGTTAACTTCTAACTAGATTAGAGAGGGATTAGAAGTAAAAGTAACACATTAAATTAACTTAAAAAATTTGAAGTATAAAATTTAAGATACAATAAATTTGAATTTGTTGTTCTTAATTCAACATGTGTATTTATATCTCACATAAAATAAAATAAGAAAGAGGAATTACAAATACATTGTCTTGAGACTTTGGAATTAAGGGTGATTTCTTAATTTATTATACGGTTTGCCCATGACTTATTGGTGTAAATCTCTTTTACCTTGCAAAAAACTAACAATTTGGTGCGGTGAACATGTAAAATAGTAGAGGAGTCCAAATCAAGTTATTTTCACATTTTTATTTTGAAGCTTTAATAGTTTAGAATCCAATACAATTAGAATAAGCCAAAAATGATATCTACAAAAATGGTTATGACTGAAATGGTTACTAAAGACAAAATTACCAAGTTAAAGCATTATTACCAATGACCCAAATTTATTATTAATAAAGAGATGAAATAAAAACTAAAATTAAAGTGAATGAAAAGTGCAATCACTATATATGATAAAAAAAAGTTATAAATGTGTACAAAATATGTGATATTAAATTATCCCACACTTCAACTTTTGCACTTCTAAGAAGAAATAAAAAGTAAGAAAGCTAAAGAAGAAAAAAAGACATGAAAAATAAGAAAACAAACTTCTCAATGGATTCTAAAAGAAAATTGTGAGCAAAAGGAAAAATGAATTATACATCTAAAGTGACAAAGAATCAAGACAAAAATTCTATTTCAAACCAGAAAGTGAATAAGAATCATAATCAAATTAAATCATGGATCAAGAAGTAAAAATTATCACAAGTATGAGTACATAACTCTCTCAAGTGCTTAAGATAGCGACACTCAAAACATGAAAGTAAGCATTATGATAGGCTTGAAAAGCCTATCTTTTTCACTACTTGAAACAACATGCAACTAAAGATCAAAACAACTTTTCAAAAGCTTGTAATGTGGTCAAGTTAAAGATAGGAAAGAAGAAAAGGATACAACAAAGTTATCTAAAGAGAAAAAAGGAGCAACAAAGAATGAGTGAAAATAAGCAAAAAAAAAAACTATCAATCATGAGAACCCAACATTCACTCTTTATTTCTCTTGTTCTTTTTTTTTTTCATCTTAAACCATACATATTTTCATTTTTTTCTATTTTCTCGTGCTTTTTTCTTTTTCTTTTCAAACTACTTTTAATCAATTTTCACCCGAACAACTAACCATCCATTATACTATAAATAGAAATATTTACAAAAAAAATCCAAAATATTCTCTATGGCCTTTCAAATGTTGCTCCCACACTTGTACCTATACCTGCTTATGTACATTGTACAATCATAACATGTCACTATACAAACAACACATACAAGAGTAAACTATTGAAAATAAATTTCTAACATAAGAGAATGACATTAAAGCAACATATTTATAACAATCCATAAACATTCAAATATAAACATACAAAAACCATATAGACCAAACATGGATCTATACATCAAACGACATTCAACAAAATGGAAAATTGACTAACATCTTCTAAAAGACTCACATTAAGTATGTCTACTAATGACTAACATCTGATCCAATACATAAGACATGGATTCAGAAGAAAGTCTAAGATAATGGATAAAGGTAAGTAAATTTCAACTCAAGCCACATATCTACATGTCACAATGTGCAAGAATTCCTTCTTCAACATCTCACCATTTAATATCTTAGTGTATGTGACTTAGATCATCAATGAAACAAGGAGATCTCTGTTACAACATAAGTGTTAATACTTAATATATAAATCAAATAATAGTTCACATATCATCCCAAATATGTGATCACAAATTCATACAATAAGTCTGAACAACCATTTTCATATCACATATGAATTTCATCAATCTTAGTAAGCATTATCATATTATATAAATCATTTAAACAAACCTATAACTAAATCAAATATAAAACTAATATTCATTTTTGTATTATAAAAACATTCATATTTAATAAATTAAAGAAACTAAAAAAATTTAGCTTGAGAAAAAATAGTAGCTAAAATTGGAAAAATTTAGAGAATAAGTTGTCAAACTATTTAATGGGAAAAACGAATCATCAATTAATAACATTGTCATCTTTACCTCGGGAATCATCATACTAATAGAGAAATAAAATAAACACAAGGATACACAAGAATATAACATGGAAACTACAAGATCGAAGAAAAACCATGACGGTTGTCTAATGACAACCAAAGAATAACACTATATGAAAATTTGTACAACACATAGACTACCCTCTCATGCCCTTTGACTCCAAGTACACCTACACTCTCCAGAGCAAGAATTTAACTACATCTCACAACACTCTACTTAGAAGAGTATAATAAAAGTCAAACACTAACTCAATGTGTCTTTAACTTTGGGCAAGAAACACCATGGACTTAGAGCCTATTATATAGTCACCAACACGCACTCCCTTTCTTATCCTAGGTGATGTGGGACTTTCCAAGACATATTATTTTAATCACCCTAGCAATATTCACTCTAATTAAAATAAAAACATCTTCATTGCCTATACCAACACTCATACTTCATCAAATGGAGTATACTCACCTGGAATTAAACTATCCCAATAATTTCTATGCACCCTGCATCAACACTAACCAATGCTCGGGTATAATCATCACACACATTGCATCAATATTAGGCAATGTCCATGCTCAAATACGATACACCTTACATCAATACTAACCAATGCTCGTGCATAATCCCTACGTGCCTTGCATCAATATTAACTAACGCCCGTGTATAAAATTACCATACAACCTATATCAATGCTAACCAATGTCCGTGTATAATCACAACACACCTTGTATCAATATTAGCCAATACCTTTGTATAAAATTACCGCTAGAAAAACTCATTCTAACACTCATAGTCTACCCAACCAGGAGCTACCACGTGTCACGGTCCTCCACTTTCAAATCTGACCAACTAAGAAATGTCACATGTCACAATCCTCCACTATCAAACTTCATTTAAAATGTCTATCTTCAAAACAAAATTTCTAAATCCAGAGAGTAAAACTACTCTAAACCCAGGAACCAAGAACAAAGTATCCAAACATAATAAAATTTCAATATATAATAAAATAAGTTGAGAAGAACACTTTTTTCTACTAATATCATCCATATTGATAACAAAATCACAAAGAAAATACATGAAGAAAAATTCTATAGAATAAATAAAAACATACTGCATTTGAAAAGTTTATCAAATAAAAATAATTTCAAGTCTTTTAGATACTACGAAGACATGATCATATTCCAAAAGAGATGAATTGGAAGCAAAATCTTAAAAAAAAAAAAAGTGAAAGGAAGAGAAAAAAGAAAAAAAAAAGTGGGGGAGGAAGAAATATGAAGTATATTTACGTTATATGCTCATTAATACAATAAGCTAGTTTAACTAGGACGTTAAAGTTTTAATTCAATCATTCTCTTAACAAAGT
>Ga0209589_1002590_pt1 | contig 31480 bp, 30 predicted proteins | sample CowpeawhiteBW_FD_187525 | JGI IMG/M metagenome (GOLD analysis project Ga0209589, IMG submission 187525) | Root nodule microbial communities of legume samples collected from California USA - Cow pea white BW (SPAdes) (version 2) | ecosystem: Host-associated > Plants > Roots > Nodule | place: USA...
ATATATATATATATATATATATATATATATATATATATATATATATATATATATATATATATATATATATATATATATATATATATATAGTAGCTTACCCTATTTGTTTGTGTTTAGCGATGATCGTGTAATTCGTTACACGGGAGCAGATGATGTTGCAGGTGGTTCTGGTGTTGCATAGCATAGGAGCGGGGTAGTATAGGGATTTTTTGTTACAATTTATTTATACCATTTTTGTAACTCAGTTTTATATTTAGTTTTTAGAGATGTAAAACATGGTGTTAAACATATGTATTGAATCTTTGTGTATAATAAAGTTTTAATTTTCGCGCGTTTTAGGAAAGAACTTTGAATATTAATGGCAAATTTAATATTATTTTACTTTATTTTATTTCAAATTAGTAATATCTAGACGGAATGTTACACAAGCTACCATGTTAACACACACCTCTTCCTATCTATGTCACAAGCTTCGTTAAAAATGTGTTACATGGGTTATCTCCCCAGGGAAATTTGAAGGAAAGGAATAAGGAAAATCAATCGTTCCAATTTGCAGTTCAATCAAGAAGTGCTTGAAATTGGGAATTTTGTTAATTATTTCCTTGAGAGAATAAATGTAAATGAATAACTAAAACTCATGTATAAATTGTATAAATTGTGACACCTCAGACTAAAAGGTTTTGAAATCAATTGATTTTGACAATCGTAGATTGTATTTTTGTAAATGATATCCAGGTTTTCAAAATCTTCTTTTAAATCGGTTAAATCTTTTTTAAGTTGATTAACTATGTTTTTCTAGTTAGTTATTTACACCTTTTGACCAATTTTTTGTAATAGCAAGTCTATTTGCTTCATCATGCAATTCCTCAAAAGCATGAAATAACTAATAGTAATCATTTATACCTTTTGAGGATAGAGAACTTGCTTGACTTGGTGATGACGATTCGTATCCAGCCATAAGACATAGGTTTGCTCCCTCGGTTTCTTCTTGTGATGAGCTACTTGTAGAATAATCATTGTCTCATCACACTATGTATGCATGTTTTTCTTTGAACTTGTTTTCATGTTTCCTGTCTTCACTTTTATCCTTGTTTTGGTTAAAATTCGGTCACTCGATATTGATGTGTCCTTGTTTTCCACAATTGTAACATAAAAAGTTAGAAGTACTAGTAGACTCATTTCTTTTAGAGTAGTACATCTTTTGATTACCTTTATTACCTCTTCTTTAGAGAAATTTTCCAAATTTCTTTACCAGGAGATTCAAATTTTTATTGTCACTAATCTTAGCCATTTCTTCATCTGAATCATCATTGTTGCGCGTGCTAGATTTCAATGCAATGTTCTCATCCTTTTTCTCACTACTCTTTTTTCATTTAATTTGTCTATCTTGATTTCATGCTTCCTAAGCATCACAAATAATGAGGCAGTGCTTAAGTGTTTAGATTATGAAATTGTTGTAACCTTAGATTGTCAACTTCTATCAAGACAATTCAAGACTTTGATGTTCAACATGTTAAATGGTTTCTTTTAATGGCTTTTTTGATAGATTAAAAGGTTTGTTGTATTAGTTTTAATTATTAGGCATTCAATCAATTGATTTATTTTTTATTTGATTGATTAAGTGAAATCAATCGATTGATTAGAAAATCAACTTGTTGAATTTATTAATAGTTTGACTATAAGTTATGTTTTTTTTAGAGAGAGAGAGAAAGGGAAGACTTGCCATTTTGAGCGCGAAATCATTGGATATTTAGTGGAAAAGTCTCTCTCTCAAGATCATATAGAAGTGCAACCATCGGAGATTGATCTTGGATCTTTCTTGGAGTTTTTTGCTTGGTTTATGAAACTTGGAGGAAGAGGTTTGGTAGGCTAGGGAGAGCCTTCATTCAGGTTTGATCTTTCTCAAGTTTTTGGGACATACATGATGTAACATCCCTTCCGAGATGCCACATGTGATTTAAAAATTTTCAAAACTTAAAAGTACAACCTCTAATATCATCTTATTAACTAAGAACTTTACAACCATTTTATTTATAAAAACCACTGGTCAAAATCTCCTTTAAATAAAACTTTATTATCCAAAATAAAACATCATTAAAACTCAAACCAAAAAGGGCCTTTCCCTTGCTTTGCATGGACTTATAAGCAATAACTCTACCCGCTCGACAAAGCCTTAGGTAAGAACACTTTTGCTAAGCTCATGCCAAAGACTTATGGCTAAAAGAAACCCTTTTACACTAACTCAATAAAGCCCTCTAAGTTAAAGAACCATCTTGGCTTTACAGTTATAAGAGAATTCATATTGTCCCATCACATATGTGTACACATGCATACCATAGCTTATCACATGATCAAACATACCTCAACTCATCATGCAATTTCTATAGGTTTGAAATGTTGATTTAAGCCAAGAAGGGGAATATGGGTTGAATTGGATGTTTAAAACATTTTCGAAAGCATAAAACCCATTTCAATTGAATTAAATAGACTGGAAAGTTAGAATGTAAAAGTTACAAAACAATACACTTTCAATCGGTCAAAAAATAAATAGCAGACAAATTTATTCTTAAGCTATGAAACAGTCGATTAAACTAGAAATTTATGCAGAATGCAGAATTTGCAGATTTAACTCAAACAACAAACTTTTACATACAAGACTTGTTCCAATTAGTATTTCTAACAAGTATACAGCCTCAGCTTACACAAGAACGCATTAAAGCACAACAAAGAGTGGATTCCTTAGTTTTCTTAAGTTTTTAGAGTGATTCAAAGTGAATGAGATAAAGGAAAGAGAATTGCACAACTATTTTTATACTAGTTAACTCAATCACATAGCTACATATAGTTTACCAAGACAACTTGATTGAATACATTCATACCAAAAAACTATATACTACAAGTCTTTTAACCTATTAAAACCCATTTTAACAAATTAAAAGAGACACACTAAGGCTAACAAGATATCTAACCTATGTCATATAGCGTATCAACATGATATAACACCTAATCATTGCATTCAACATATTATTTCCAGATTTAATAAACTACAAACATAATCTTCAAGTGGATCTTTATCAATCTTAATCAAACACATGTCATCTTCATGCACATGGCTTTATCAATTCTTTGCTTCAAGCTTGCTTGTGCCACCATTTCCCCCCTGAATTGATGAAGCCAACATCCTCGAGTTGAATTGATGAGCTAAGATCCATAGAGAAACCTGAAAAAGCTTTTGCATACAAGATACCAAAATACAAACACACATCTAGCAAAAGCACACAAGCATACATGCATACCACATATGCATATGCTCCCCCTATCACTAGTAATGTGATTTAACTTCAGATTATAGATTCAATTTGAAGTATTACATTGTTCCAGCATATTTATTTTAGGTTTTCCAATTTTAACTCAATTTTACTCAACTTCACTCATTTTTCTCCCCCTTTGGATTCATCAAATGAAAGTAAATGCGTAGAGTAGTTTGGAAAGATGAAAATTTTCATTAAAGCAGTAACATAAAGGTGTATCAGGGCAAATGATACGAATACAAACAGAGCAAAATTAAAATAGAAATGAAAAGTACATCATGAAGTTGGGACTGATATAATTAGTCGATTGAAATAGAAAAATAGTCAATTAAAAAACTGGAACAAATAGATAGAGACTCAAAGTGCAACATTGAAATGCAATGCATGACCTATGAGCCATCTCATTCACTCATCCCTAGGATTGTCTCTGTTGTAGAAATTTGAGAGGAGGTCATGAACATTGTGGAGTTGGTCACCCAAGTCTTGGAACCTTGTTGTGCAATATGCATGATATGCATTTTGTGCCATGTTCAAATCTTGAAGTTGATTTAGAACCATCCTCTCAAACTGGGAATATGTAGGTCTAGTGTTCTCAAGAGGTTGATAAATCTCAATGACATGGGTTGTGGATCATCTTCTCCTTAGTTTGCTCCACTTGTACCCGCTTCATGGTTATTTGCACCAACTTCAATATTTGCACCTTGATCTCCTTCAACTAGCCATGTGTTTCATATCTTGGTGAATCCCATTTTATGCATATTGAATGTGGAAACATGGTTCAATAGGTCAGTAGACTCCTCAAGCTCTCCTTCCACATCAATACCAAAATGCTCAATGAACTTGGAGATGAGAACCACATATGGAATATTGAAATACGTGAGCCTTTTTGCCTTGATCATGTGGTCATAGAGGGTGTATGTCTAGTTCACTACCACACCATTTTAGATGCAATACATTACCACAAGATCACCTTCATTCAAGGTTGCATGATTTCTCCCCCTAGGCATGATAATCTTGGTCACCTCCATGGCTAGTAACCTTTCCTCCACATGAAGCCTTCCCACATGGAAATTTCAAGTTTTCTCACCTTGTTGCGCACACATGGCTTTATCAATTCTTTGCTTCAAGCTTGTTTGTTCCAACGATTTCAACATATCATGACATATCATACCTTACTACACATACATGATCATACCAAATCCTCCAAATGCATTACAAACAAGCACAACGCACGACCATAATTCTTACACCAAAATTCCAAAGCAAAATTTATCATCACAAAACCAAAAATACTACATTAATGTATGACATATTTCTCAAACTACAGGCCTCCAATCGACGATCCCACCATTGAAACCAAAGCATAGTGTGTTATGGACCAAATTTCAATGTTGGAGCTTAATCCAACGGTTAACAAGCCAGGAAAGTCAATTTTACTACAATTGTACAGACTAGAAAAACACACTCGCCCATAATACTAAAACTAGCGTCAACAAGAGTTTGTGACACATTTCTTAAACTCAAAACCTCCAACCGAAGATAAACCCGATTAAAATGAAGAACATGTTACCAATCAATTGTCAAACTTGCAACTTAATCTAACGGTTAGCGAACCTGGAAATGCAATTTTACAAAAACTACGCATACCAGAAAAATACACTCGCCCAGAATACTAAAATTAGCGTTAACAAGAGTTTGTGACACATTACTTAAACTACAAACCTCCAACAAAAGATCCACCGGGTAAAATGAAGAACATGTTATCAATCAACTGTCAAAATTGCAGCTTAATCCAACAGTTAACGAACTGGGAAACACAATTTTACGAAAATTGTGGAGACCAGAAAAACACACACTTGCTTAATACGAAAAATAACGAGAAAACATCACATTTCATGCACAAAGTACCTGTTCAACATACCAGACATCTAAAACATGCACAACAATGAACTACCAATCCTTTCGCATCATTTCTATTAAACTGAAACCATATACACATCACGAAAATTGTTATACTAACATCCTTATCCTTCAAATTACACAACATTTACCAATTCATAAAAAATCCAAAAGGCACAATGTTGCACATATTTAACTTAATGCCTCTTAATAAGACTTACCAAAGACTTGCATATCATACTTCACCGTAATACTCAGCACTTACCAATTCCACCACCAATTACTACCAATTTCATATTCACAACACAAAATACCAAATCACCAAGCATCAACAGTACTGCAAATATTACGTACCAAATAACCATAATTGTAACCTATTGCATACACGGACATGAACAAGGATCAACTCAACTTACCTCTCATAAGCAATTTTTGCCACCAATAATTTCTCAAAATAATTATCTGTTGTCCAAATAAAACACTTTTTCAAAGACGTAAAAAATGTTTCTGTACCGTACCTAACCGAACTCAATCAAGTAAATAGTACACACGTCAAAACCACCTACCATCTAGTACCCGGACACCACCAGACAAGCCATCTAGGCAGGTAGCCGGCCGAAACCGACTACTTGCCTAGAAAGTTAACCAATATCAATACCCTATCTTCAATAGGCCTCTAAGACCTATTTTAGGACCAGGCCCACTCATGGCCCAAGCTGGGGCCCAAGACAAAACCCAGCCCATACAATAGTCAAACGTCATTAATGCTCTATAAATACACGTGGACCCCAGTAATTAAAGGTACGCATTCATTAATTGCTGATTAACTCCCTGAGAGCTTTGACTTACTTGAGCTTCGGAGATTCTTCTGCAGGTAACCCCTCCTGGGTTCAAGCCGACATGTATCGAATGGGAAGAGGCCAACTGAAGAGATAGCGGACTACATGGTAAGGTGACACTCGTGCCTAACTTATCTTATTTGTTCTTCTTCAGGAACAGTTTCATAACAACAATTAAAATTATCCTTCATATCATTATACCCCAAAACCATGAACACCATTATATCAACATAGACTTACATCATTGATGCTCAATCTCAAGAATTCCCAATCCTAGTTCATCCCCTATTTACAAACAATATTAGAATAATTTTTTTTTCCTTTTAAGATACAAGAGAACTTCCTTTACACTGAAACTTAATCCAAAATGTAGCGTTTGCAATCCCTCCATTGATTCATCCATACAGGAACATAGATAAATACTCAAAACCATATAATTCTCATCAATAATAATACATCTTACATTCTAACTTCAACCATTTTACAAAGGAAAAAAATAGTTTCTCTTATACAATTCCATATTCTCACTTCAAAATATTTCTATGCAATGAACCACAAAAGAATAAGAAGAAAGTTAAGCTACCCTTACCTGGAATACTCTTGAACAAAGATTCTTCCTTCTAACGTAGAATTTTTTTTCCAAAGTGACCTTCTCCTTCTTTCCTCCTCTTGCACTCATAAAATTTTTCTACTCACTCTTTCTAAGAATTATACATTGCTCTACCACATCTCAAGGCCAACTTTTCACTTGGCTAAAAAACCTTTCTATCTTATCTCTTCTAAAATTATTTTTCCGACTTAATTTCCCCTTTTAATAATCCATTTTAAAAAAATAGAATAATTCAATTAATGGTTACACTAAAATAAAAATAATTTTAACCACCCTTTCAATTTTGTGCTCATAAAATAATTAAAAATTAAATTCTTAATATTTTTTTTTGCATTTAATTCACCTTAATGAGCTATTATTTCCTATGTATGCGACCAAATACAACAAATCTGCCTTTAACTTTTCATATTCCTAAGAGGACCACAAAAATACCAAAAAAGAAAACAATATTCATGCCTTTAGTTCTAGTCAAGGTTTAAACACACTACCTCTAAGTTTCAAACCAACACACCAAACCATATCAAGTATCCCAATTTTCTTGACAAACTGGATGTAGCTTAGATTTTAGTGAACCAGTATAAAAATATTGTGTTCTTGTGCTTCCCCGTAACTCTCCTCTCTTTATTTGTGCTTTAAAGTTCACAAAATTTGAATTGAATCATCTTTGATATGTTCTTATGTGTTCTAGCATGATCTAAATCTTAGCTCATATTTTTATTACTCATTTGAATCTCTTGATATGCCTTTCATGTTGTTTTTTGTTTAAACTACAAATTCGAATTTATGTAGATTTCCCAGTTTTTTCAATTGATTGATTTTGTGTTTCAATCTATTGAATTACACAGTATTATAACCGTTTAATGAAATTAGCCGATTGTCCTTGTTTTTTATTGATTCAAGGAAAAATTGTTTTAAGCTTTCAAAAGTTACCTAAGTTTTTAATTTGCCAATTCAACCCCCCTTCTTGGCATTTCACCGATTTCAATACTCACAGTATGATCCCTACCCCTTGTCCCGTTAATATGTGGATACTAAACTACCCGTTACCCATTACATGAGGGTACCCATTTAATGTATTAACTTACTACCCATAATGGATTTTAAACGTGATATCTGCAAATATAGATATTTTTTGCCATCCCTATCTCCCTTCTGAAACCCTCTTCTCTGATGACACAACCTCATCCCAAACTCTACTACTGTCATTATCATTATACTCCTCCTCCTCCTCTCACGCCTTTGTCGTACCACACACATTTATCGTTCCACACACCCTCTTCCCCATTACAAACAATGCTTGGAAGTTTAGAACCCTTAGATTTAGGGGTTCACATACCCTACCACTTTAGATGCTCGTCTCATTGGAACTCATGAGATACTCAATCTCAATGTGCACCTATCAAACCTACGATCGGCCCAACATTGAGTCTTGGGTTAGCACCAACAACACCACGTGCCACGTCACATGTGCCACTCTCACCCTTATCCCCAACCACACCCTCCACCGCCTTATCCAAGAGCGGTGTGTTGATAATTGTGCTTTCGATGTCGAGCAAACCCCATTTCCAACTCGTAAACCCAGTTTGGTTTGCTCCTTTCTAAACCTAACATCTTCCTATTTAATTTCAACTCACCTTGTCTCTTCTCTTCGACGATTCAGACAACTTCTACCAACTCTGACAAGAATTGTTCCCTTATTTCCTCTCACAATGTTTGCTAAATCCTTCTCTATATCATTTTAAATGGTGCAGATGAGTTGAGGCAATGGAGTGGGAGTAGGACTCGAGTTGGGGTTATGTTGCTAGAGAAGAAGGGGTTTAAGATGAAGAAGACGATTTATACTAACAAATGGTCACATTTCAAATGGTGTTAACACCATTCTAATGAAAATGATTATATTGAATCATTTGAAATAAAATGGGACTGAATTGATGACCAAAAAACTTCAGAGATCAAATTGAATAAATTCTATGGATATTAGAATCAAAATACCACACAAATATTTATATTTTTCTTTCAAAAATAAAAATCTGAAAAAAAAATTCTTTTTAATCAATAACTCATAATAGAAAGAGACATTTTAATGTAAAATAAAAATAAAAGAATTTTAATTGTATTAATTTGAACATATTAAATAAAATGAAAATATTTTAATAATTTAAAATAAAAAAGGAAATGAAACGAATATTTACCTATTATTTACTACACTAATTTAAAAAAAAAATCATTGTTATGAAATAAAGCTAATAAGAGAGAGAAGAAAGGAGAGGAAGAATAAAAAATGAGAGAATAAGGAGTGTAACACCCCAAATTTAAGATGTCACGAGAAGTTGACATTGCTCTTTTTATTTAAAAGTAAAATGATTATATCACAAAAAGGCACTTAAAAACACCTTATAATTTAAATGTAAATAGGTAGTCTAAAACTTCCATTGATAATAGTAATATAAAAAAATAAAGTTCTAATTAAATACTCGAAACAAAAGAAATTTTCATAGTCTTCACTGTTTGATTGAAATCAACTAAAGAAACAAATAAAGAAACATTGTTTTCATACGATCATTGCACATGCAACAAACACATAAAGAAACAAATAGGGGTAAGCTAACCATAAACAATGATATTCATAAAAGACATTTGTAAATAAAACCTGTCCAATAACACGCAACGTCGCATTCAATTAACATGAAAACTTTATTATCACAATTCATCCTTGGTTTGAACACACAAACCCCAAAGCCAAACAATCATACTAAACTAACATAGCATCACATTCATCTAAAATCTTCATTAAATTCCACCAAGAGCTTTCAAGCAAGGCAAAACACTCTCAACATGCAACATATGAGAATATCATATTGCCAACAAATTACTCACAATCACATCATGCATGGTAAATAAAATTCCATAGCATAAACCCATCAACTTTTCAAATAATACATTCATACAACGAACCCAACGAGTGACATTCATTCAAACACAGTATAACATCACACACAAGTAATTATCATCAAACCACCACTTAAACTACATAACAATGCAACCCACACAAACCAAGAAAAAGCACTAATCACATAACCCATTTATTCATGTCACTCTCCCACCATGAATCACAACCTTGCACACCTTCATGCCTCAAAATCCTCACTTACATCTCTCTCTCTTGGAAAATAACTAATTCTAATAATTTTTATCCAATCCAACTTAACAACACATTATGCAAACAATTTGGGATCTTAGAAATAAAACTGCAGCTTGTGTAAAACTCCAAAAATTTTGTATTTATATTCAAATTAAAAGATGATTGAATCAAGAATCAAATGCAACAATAACCAACTTAATTGAATAACTATAGAGGAAGTTATAAACCAAACAAGCAACAAAGGTCAATGTTGTCAACAACCAATCTATAAGGACCTTACGATAAAAACAACTCTCACTCCAAAGCTCCGATTCAAGATCTGACCGGTCAAAGTCAAGAAAGGTGTGTTAAGTATCATCTGTTAAGTTTTCAGCTCGATCCAACGGTTAACGAAGTAGGAACCTTCATTTTACAAAAAGTGTGCAGTGTAGGAAAATGATAAAAAAGTGAACCAAGCAATTGACGGTGGTTTCAAAACGAGAATGAGAAAAAGAATGGCATGCAACTTGAATGGAAAATAACCATCATCCCATGCAACTTAAAGGCTTATACAGGAAACCAAAAACATGAGTCTATCATATCCAAAAGAGAAATAAGAAAGGAAAACTAAAAAAAATATCACTGCACCATAAAATTTGACAGCCACCACTTTAAGGATTTATCCATCAAATAATCAAAGCATGAAGGTAGAAGAAAGAACAAGAGCAACACGCTTCAAACGAAACAAAAGAAAAGAAAGAAGGTCAACTTCATTCATCAAACAACAAGAAAAACAAGAGAAGAAAGCAAGGTTGGCTTCCCTTACCTAGATTGCTTTTTTCCCTCTCTCGTAGCCTTCAACTCTCAAAAGATAGAAGAAAAAAATAAAATATAGAAATTATATAATGCAACAAAATGATATATATATATATATATATATATATATATATATTCTTGTATGATAACACTACACGTAATTTCATTCATGCACCTTTGGACAATTGAAAAAGATTCATGTGTTGTGGGCCCCACTCCTTAAGGGAGAAAAATTGAATTTAAAACCAACACACAAGATAAATTCGACCAACCAGGTTCGAATCTAAAACCTCACACACAACAACAATTTGAGCTACCCACAAACCATAATTCCTTAAATCACTTAAATAATTATTATAAATACCACAATAACTTAAATAACTTTATTTCCTATTTCATAATTTAATAACCTAATTAAATTAAATAAATCAACAATATTAATCAAGCCATTAATTTTTTTTTTCCATGTGTTTCCCTTTAGTCTAATTTTTCTCGGGTCTTACAAGGAGCAACCTTTCTATGTATTATTACTAATAGGAAGAGTCTTATTTACAAATACAACATGTAATCCATATAGGAAACAAATCAACTAGTTAATACAAATATTTACAGTAAGAGTAATGAATCATATTATGAGTATTAATCATACGAGTAAATGTATCAAATCAATCGATAATCATTAATTCATAACACTCCCCCTTAAGTGTCCATTGATAAGAGAATGTGCCTCGTTAAAACCTTACTAGGAAAAACTCTTTGGGATAAAAAAAAAAACCTATTAAAGGAAAAAGACTACAACTTTTGGTATTCTTTAATGCAATATTGTTCATCACATGTTTTATTTCTCCCCCTCGTGTAAATTTACATCATTAAGGTGATGGAGTCCGAACTTGTGAATCATTTGCTCAAAAGTTCTTCTTGGCAAAGGCTTTATAAATAGACCTACCAGATTTTCTCATGAATGAATTTTTGGATATCTATACCATCCTTTCAATTGAACAATACATTATTGTCTTCATATATGGTTGTTGATTCCATATTTGTCGGGGATAGCCACAAGTTTCTTGAACATGTTGAATTATAGACCTTAACCAAACATATTCACAACTTTCCTCGTAATTTTGTATGATTAAACGATGTTGCTACTATGGTTTGTTTCATATACCATCATGAAACCATTGTGCTACCACATGTGAACAAACATCTTATTTGTGATCAACCATTGTGACAATGTGAGAATATGTAAAATAACATGCATATACATAACCCATTAGATCTGATTCTGAATCATTTGGATGGAATAAGCTCATATTTGTAGTACCCTTGAGGTAACGAAGTATATATTTTACTCCAAACCATTTTCTTCTTGTAGTTGAAGAACTATATCTTACTTAACAAATTTACAGCAAATGCAATATCAGGTCGAGTATAATTAGTAAAATACATTAGTGTTTCTATGACACTAAGATTTGGTGCTTCTGGACCAAGAAGATTTTCATCATTTTCTTGAGGTCTAAGAAGATCATTTATCAATATCTAATGACCTCACATATATTAGAGTGCCTAATGGATGTGACTTGTCTATTTAGAACATTTTTACGCACCTTAATTATATAAGCCTCTTGAAGCCTAAAAAAACACCTTTGTTTAAATACTGAATTTGTAATCTCAAACAAAATTTTTGTCTTTTCAAGATCCTTCATTTCAAATTCTTTCTTTAAGCAATCAATTGCCTTTGTGAGCTCATTAGGAGTTCCAACGATGTTTATGTCATTTACATAAATAATGTTGGTATCGCGCAGCGGAATGTCTAGCGTTTGGACAAAAACCAAGAGGGGGTGAATTGGTTTTTAATTAATAAAATTAATACTTTAACATTTTTCCAAAATTTTATCGATTAAATTAAATATCAATTCCTTTAAAAGTAATAGTAGATGAAATAAAGAGATAGAGAAGACGATTGAACACAAGTATTTATATTGGTTCAGATCAAAAGATCCTACGTCCAATTGTTAATCTCTTCAAATAAAGAGATTAACTAAATCACTAGCAAATATCATATTGCAATCAAATAACAAATGAATAATGAAAGAAAATACCTCTCTTGAAGCCACAAGAGATGAACACCTTTCTCTGAATCACACATAGAACCTTGACCTTGACTTTCCTAGCAACAACAGCAACACTCAATCTCTTAGAAAACCTCTCAGGAAAAGTTATCGCTCTACCCAGACTAGGTTTTTCAAAGCTTCTTTTAAGAACACTCAAAGAACTCTCTTTGCAGTCACAACACTAGCACTCTAGCTTCTCAAAAAAAGGTAAATTCGAAGTAACTCTGATGTTCCTTAAATAGGGGTTCCAAAAATTAGGTCAAAAACTAAACAGTCACATTCAAACTGACAGGGATAATAATCGATTATTCTAGTGTATTTTCTGAAAACAAATTTTTGAGCAGAGGTGATAATCGATTATTCTAGTGCTTTTTTGAAAAATTTGACTCAGCTCAGGATAATCAATTATCCTAAGTGATAATCGATTATCACATTGGTTTTTCGAGAAATACCAGAATTTTGATCTTGCTTGTTGATTCTAACTATTCTAAGTACAATTTACAAGATAGCTTTAAACATAAAAACACATGTTCTTCATATTGACTTCCAGATGGCTTTTAGGCTTCTTTTATCATCATCAAAATCATGCTTCAACATTTGACTTGTATTTTGCTTTTGCCAACAAATAATAATTATGGAAAATTCATTTTTGGATATTTTCATATAAATACAAGAAGAAAAAGGATCATTCCTATATATTTCTTTTAATAAGTACTCAATAAGATGATTATACCACGCACGTTCTGATTGTCTTAATCAATAAAAGGGCTTTTTCAATTTTATTAAATAACCCTCTTTAGAATTTGCCTTGTTGGGCAAATAAAATCCTTTAGGGATTTTCATATAAATATGATTCTCAAGAGAACTGTACAAATAGGTTGTAACAACATCCATTAGATGTAAATGCAAACCTTGTTGTTCAACTAGGATAATCAAATATTGTAATGTTGTTGCATCCAATACCAGTGAATATGTCTTTTCACAAATCAATATCAGGTTTTATGAAAAACCTTGAGCAACCAACTGTGTTGTGTATTTAACAATTTCATCATTCTTAATTTAATTTTTGTGCAAAAATCCATATGTATCCAACGGGTTTGACACCTTAGGTGTGCGAACTATAGGTTTCAAAAACCTTTCGTTTAGCAAGCAAATCTAGTTATGCTTCTTTGCATATTTTCATTTTGGCCAATCATTTCTTTATCGACAATCTTCAATGATCATTTATTATTGATCCTCATTATCATTCATAGCATTAATTGCTATATTATATGTAAAATTTTTGTCAATGTTGACTTCATTTTGGTTCCATAATATATGATTCATGACATAATTTATTGATATCTCATCATTTTCAACAATTTCAGGTACCTAAGGTTCTTCTGAATCGAATAATTAATTATGTCAAATGAATCTTTTGGGATTTCAACCTTTTCGATTAGGTCATCTTGCATTTTAGCTCCCTTTCTCATTCAAGAGTTTTTATCTTTGGAACCAATAAGCCTACCACGCTTCAAACGTGTCTTTGGAACTAACAAGCCTACCATGCTTTAGGCTTGTTATGAATTAATATCAAATATACTCGAAGCATTAGTAGCTAGTATATATGATTTGCTTACCCTTTTTGCCAATAAGAACATTTGGTAATTAATTGACTAATTTTGTAAATGAATTATCCTTTGAACTTCTAGTTTACATTCTTTTGTATGAGGACCAAGATAAGATAATGATAATTCATTCCAACCAATATCCTTTTCCAATTGTTTTCTTTCTCCCCCTAATGTTGGAAAAACTTTTTCATCAAAGTGATAGTCAAAAAGTCAAACTGTAAATAGGTCAAACTATTGGTAGTTCAAGATATTTTATTATTGAGGGAGAATCATATCCAACATATGATGTGATTCTAATAAGGCTTATAGCTTAGGCCAACGCCTAGGCCCAAATCATGCTCAAGGCCCAATCCATGGCCCACATGCACCTTCAAGCCCAAGCCCATCAAGAGGCTTAATAACAAGGGTCATGCTCAAAAAGATCCAATTGGGCTTCATTCAAGATGGTGCAAACCCACATGGGCTTCTCACACTCTTCACATGGGCCAAAGAAGATGTGAAGATTTGAAGAGGTGTATCAAAGAGCAATATAATAGCAATAAGATTGGCTCATTGTTTAGGCCTTGCTTTCTAGAATAATAAGTCAAATATTGTGTAGTGGATAAAATTGGGCTTGACTAAGCCCAATAGGAGATTTGGCCATGAGCTACAAAAGGTCCAAGGTGGACTAAGTGGAAGTCAACATTCCTTCCTACACCTCATGGATCATACATCCCATGGAGCCAAGTCCACACTCCACCCATGCGCCTCTTTTATCCAAGGGTTAATAGAGTGTCTTCTTTTCCAAGTCTTCATCCAAAGGCTAGGAAGATGCCCCCTTCTCCAAGCCACCATCCAAGGGTGATGATTAAAGCTTCTCCTCCAAGCTTGATCTAAGGGCTAAGAATTAGTCTAACTTTTAGGCTCACATATAAAAGCCAAAAGTAGACCATTTGTACATTTTTACTCTTGATTTTTGTGCAATAGACACATTGAGTTGAGAACACTCCTCACTATTGCCACTTGAGAGTCATCTTTTAGAGAGCTTACTCTCTTTACCTCTAGCCCCCTTCCTAAGCTAGAGCTACTTCTAAATCACTCACCCTTTCACCTATCCATTGCAAGCAAAAGCCTACAAACTTGCCTTCCACTCTTCCATGCTTCCTCCATCATTTCCGCTGCACTTGGAGCTCCATGTCTCGACCAAGCTCCATCAACATATATTCTCAATTGTCTTTGAGGACCCATAATAGTCCCTTTTGGTGGGGAAATTGAAACATATACACCACACTAAAAAATTCTTACATGAGAATATTAGGTCATCGACAAAAAAAAAAACCAACTGTATAATAGAGTATTTGTGATAACTTGTTTGCTTGATGCGAATCAATAATGCAACATGGAAAATTGCATATCTCCAAGTAGCCATCAAAAGATTAGCTCTCATAAGTAATGGTCTTGCAACCAATTTTAGACGTTCTAGTAATGATTCCACAAGTCTATTTTGAGTATGAACATGTACTACTGGATGCTCAATTTCAATTCTAATTGATATACAATACTCATGAAAAGCATGGGATGTAATTTCATTAGTATTATCAAAACATATTTTTTTAATCGGATAATCTGGGAAGTGATCTCTTAAATGTACTAATAACTTTGCAAATACTTGATTGTGAGTTGATAATAAAAAATATGTGACCATCTAGTTGATGCATCAATCAAAACCATGAAATGATCCACATGGTGGGTGTATTAGACCACAAATGTCACCCCGCATTCGTTTTTAAAATGAGATTGACTCATTTCTAATTTTTCTGGTGATGATCTTATTATTAACTTTTGTGAACGTATAGTACATGAGAACTCATTGATATGAAGAAGTTTCCTGACTCTTAAGTGGGTGTCCACATGAGTTTTTCAACTATTTTTCGCATCATGATATACCCAAGATGACCCAATCGATCATGCCAAACAAGAAATTCATTTCTATTTGTAAGCTTCTAGCTTATAATGACATGCATCTCAATTGAATTACTATATGTGTAGTATAAGCCATAAGAAAAGGCTAATAATTTCTCCAATACACGTTTTATATCCAACTCAATTTGAGTGATATAAAGATATTCAATATCTCCTTCATTATTTGTCTTAATATGATATCCATTCAGACGAATATCATTGAAACTTAATAAGTTTCTATTAGACTTAGGAGAATAAAATGCATTTTTAATATGCAATCTTGTACCTTTTAGTAGAAGTACAATAGCTCTTCCGGAGCCTTCAATTATATTAGTACCAAAAATAGCTTCCATTTGGTTTAGCAAAGAAAATAATAATATCAAGATGAGTAGCATCCATATGGCCATAATCAGAAACACCATCTTCATAAGCAAAGTGTGTTTATATGTTCTTCTCATTATTTGTAAGATCCTTTGGTGTACGATAAGTACAACTCAAATGGTGTACGAAATTTCCTTTATAATGATAATATATACTTTCATCTTATTTGCTAATATTTGCCAATGGTGTACAAAATTTCCTTTATAACCATGTCCATAATCAATATCACGATCATGAAAATATAAATAAAATGTTGTTGCATTCTCTTCTGGGAATGGAACAGAGTCGGTTTCATGATTATCTATCAAAAACTTATTGCTTTGTTTAGCCATACAAAGGCATGAGATAAATTCATAATATTTATTGCTGCATTTTCTTTTGGGAATGAAGCAGATTAAGCATATCTCATGATTTTCCTTCAAAAGTTTCATTGCTTTATTCCGCCATACAAAGGCATGAAATAAATTCATAGCATTTATTGCTAAATTCACTTTTGGGAATGGAGTAGATTAGGCGGATCTCATGATTTTTCATGAAAAGCTTCATTGCTTTATTTCGCCATACAAAGGCATGAAATAAATTAATAATATTTGTGAGATCTCTTTTCACAATATTGTTGTCGCATGAGCGAAATACTTGCTTAGATGCTTTATTTCTTTCTTTAATGATATCCCAAGACCCATTGCATCTAAATGTAATTCTTCCTTATAATATCAAGGATGACAAATTCAAAATTTGCAAGATTTGACATTTTTAAAATTAGTACATAAAATAATAGTAATCATCATAAAAATAATAATAATAATAATCACAGTCATAACAAAAATAAGGGTTAAATATGTTTTTGGTCCCTCAACTTTGAGTGAAAACTGGAATTAGTCCCTTTTTAAAACTTTGGTCCAATTTAGTCCCCCAACTTTAGAACTACGTGGATTTAGTCCTTTTTAACAAATTTTATTAAGTTTATTTAACGTTTCAAATGCATTTCATGATAGCATTTAAGTTGTTTATGTTGTTTGACATATTTTTGCTTCAATGTGAGCTAAGAAGCAATCATGAAACAAATGTGAAATGTCAAATAAACTTAAAATAATTTGGTTATAAGGACTAAATTCATGCAGTTATAAAGTTGGGAGACTAAATTGGACCAAAGTTTTGGAGAGGGACTAATTTCAATTTTCACTAGAAGTTAAGGGATCAACAACATATTTAACCCTAAAAATAATAACACGGATATGAAAATTGATAAAGTCAAACAATTCTTATGACAAAAATAAGAGTATAAGATAAAATTGTAAATAAAGAAATATTAGAAAAATCCTGGATTGAGACATGCAAAGCATTGTCGTTAGAGAGAAATAGCTTCTACTAGTCCTCAGTTGGTTGGAGAATCGTGTTGATAACATGTTATGAAATAAAGCTAATAAGAGAGGAGAAAGGAGAGGAAGAATAGAGAATGAGAGAATAATGAGGAATTTTTCTGTGTATTATTATTGATAGGAATAGTCATATTTATAGATGCAACATGTAAGGAAACAAATCAACTAGTTAAGACAAATATTTACAGAAAGAGTAATGAATGATACAATATTCATAAATATGTATTGTTCCTGCAGAGAACAATAAGATCAATTAGGCACAAGTGTCACCTTACCCATATAGTCTGCTATCTCCTCGGTTGGCCTCTTCCCATTTAGTAGATGTCGGCTTGGACCTGGGAGGGGTTACCTGTAGAAGGGACTCTAAAGCTCAAGTCAGCCAAAAGCTCTCAAAAAGTCAAATCAAGTGATTAATGAAGTAATGAATGTGTACCTTTAATTTGTAGGGTCCATGTATATTTATAGATCATTAATTTTGTTTTCCCATTCCATGGGTCGGGCCCTGGTTTGGGCCATAGGTGGGCTTAGGCCTTGGCCTAGGCCCTTAGTCTCGACTATTGGGGGTTCACTAGATATTAGGGGGGCTTTGATTTCACTGAGTATTTTAAGGTGGTCGGCATAAATCAACTACTCACTTTGGCGGCTTGTGCTACTATTGCTCATATGTTGTCCTAGGCGGGTTATTCCTTTTAGCGTCTTATGTTACCGGTTTAGGCCGGTTAGGCTTAGGTCAGCCCAGGCCGATTACTTGAATGATTTTGCGTATAGGTATGGTGATCGTTTATTATTATTACTTGGTTAAATTGGCTTGGTGTGGTACCACATTACCCATTCCCATCATAGACGCCGCATGCCTCCCATCACCTTCACGGACGACGACTTTCACGACCTAGACCACCAACAACACGACCCTATGGTCATTACTGTCGAAATAGAAAACTATGCAGTTAAAAAAGTCCTAGTAGACCAAGGTAGTTTCGTTGACATACTCTACTGGGCAACATACGAAAAGCTTCAACTCTCAGACACGGCCATGGTCCCCTATGATGAGCCAATTTATGGCTTTTCTGGAGAACATGTTTCCACCCGCGGCTACATTGATCTTCACACAGTCTTCCGTGATGGAGCCCAAACCAAGACCATTCCTATCCGTTTCCTCATCGTTGACGCACCCACATCTTACAATGTCCCCCTTGGCTGCCCCTCGCTCAACACCCTTGGCACCGTCGTCTCCACCCCTCATCTAGCCATGAAGTTCCCCTCCCCTTCTCGCGACATCCTTACTATCCATTGCGACCAACGCCTTGCACGCAAATGCTACATGGCCAACCTTCGCCCACAACTCCCTATCCAGCAAACCAATCACATTGAAAGGCCACCTGGCTCTGGCATCGCTCTGTCGAGTGACGATCTAGACCCCAGAGTGGGTCAAGATGTTTGCCTCGAACCTGTTGAAGAAACCACCCCCCTGGAGCTCCTGAATGGTCACTCCATCAAACTTGGCACCGGGTTAGACTCTGGAGAGCGTGCCATCATCACACCTATTCTAGTCGAACACACAGACCTTTTCGCTTGGTCAACTGCTGACCGAGCTGGAGTGGACCCTCTAGTAGCATCCCACAAGTTGTCTATCTACAAAGAAGCCCAGTATATCTCCTAGAAAAAACGCAAACTCGGCGATGAGCGGTGCCTAGCGGCTAAGGCTGAGGCTGATAAACTACTGAGCGCAGGATTCATTGAAGAAGCTCACTACACCACTTGGCTTTCTAACGTAGTCCTGGTGAAGAAAGCCAACGGCAAGTGGCGAATGTGTGTCGATTACACTGATTAAAATAAAGTCTGTCCTCGAGACGCCTACGCCCTACCCAACATTGACCGACTTGTCGACGGCGCAGTTGCGAACAAGGTCCTCAGCTTTCTTGACGCATACTCCGGTTACAATCAAATCCCCATGGCCGCATCCGACATGAACAAAACCGCTTTCATCACTGACGACGCTAATTATTTTTACAAATTTATGCATTTTGGCCTCAAGAATGCTGGGGCAACCTACCAACGATTGATGGACAAAGTCTTTAGTCATTTGATGGGCAACTGCGTCGAAGTATATGTCGATGACATGGTTGTCAAGTCTCCGAGCCATCACCAGCACGCGCAGGACCTCTCGGCAGTCTTCTTCGCGTTGCGACAGTACAACCTTCGCCTCAATCCCGACAAGTGCGTATTCGGTGTCGACCGCGGCAAATTCCTCAGATTCATGCTAACCGAGCGCGGCATAGAAGCCAACCCCAAAAAGTGCAACGCCATCATCGAAATGCGAAGCCCTACCAACGTCAAAGAAGTCCAACGCCGTATAGGCTGTCTCACGACCATTTCCCGTTTCCTGCCCAAATTAGCCGAACAAACCCAACTCATCATTTAGCTGCTCAAAAAATCCGCCAAGTTCACGTGGACTAATGATTGTGAACAAATTTTTCAAAAGCTGAAAACCACCCTTACCTCACCACCCATCCTCCATAAACCGGATACTCATCAACCATTGTTGGTTTATATCACGGCTACAGATCACACCGTCAGCGCCGCACTGGTTCAGGACGTAAGCGGTACTCAACATCCTGTTTACTTCGTCAGCAAAATGTTACAAGATCCTGAAACTAGATACCAAATGGTGGAAAAGTTGGCCCTATCCCTCGTACACGCAGCTCGCCGCCTACGCCCATACTTCCAAAACCACAGCATCATCGTCAAAACCGATTACCCAATTCAAAAAATTTTGCAGAAACCAGACCTAGCAGGACAGATGTCATCTTGGGTCGTGGAGTTGTCCGAGTTTAACATTCGTTATGAACCTCATGGCCCCATTAAAGCTCAATGCCTCCTAGACTTCATCAACGATCTCCAACAAACACCCACAGAGGACCAGTGGACACTTCACGTAGATGGTTCTTTGAATCCGAAAGGTGCAGGTGCAGGCATCGTGTTGGAAGGCCCCAACGATATCCTCATTGAGAAATCCCCCCCACTTCGCCTTCAAAACATCCAACAACCAAGCCGAATACAAAGCCATCCTCGCTGGCCTATCCTTGGCCCGCGAAGTTGGCATCAAATCCTTAACATGCAAAACCGATTCCAAGCTCATTGTGGGCCATCTGAATGATGAGTTCCAAATCAAGGACCCCACCCTTTTACAATATTACCATCTTGTCCTAGTAGTCATCCAATCCGCCTTTGACCAGGTCCGCATCCAAAACATTCCTAGAACCGACAACATCAAAGCCGACATCTTATCAAAATTAGCTAGCACCAAGTTAAAAAGCCACCACCGATCCCTATTGCAACAAACACTATCCACCCCTTCCATCACAAATACTTGCCACAACCTTACCCATTCCCAAACCGACAACTGGACCACTCCTTACATCCATTATCTATAAACTGGTCACTGCAGATATACCATGATAGGCGATGATTTATAAAAACACGGATATGGCCAACCGCTTCTCAAATGTGTCACTGCAGAACAAGCATAGTACATCATTAAGGAATTGCATGAAGGCATTTGCGGCTACCATTCTGGCGCATGCACTATGGCTACCAGAATCCTTCGCGTCGGTTACTTCTGGCCGACTATAGAAGCGGATTGCCAGGACTTCATCAAAAAATGCAAACCATGCCAAAAACATGGCAACCTCATCCACCAGAAACAAGAACAACTTCATTCCATACTATCCCCGTGGCCCTTCGCTAAATGGGGGATGGATATCCTCGGCCCCTTCTCCCCCGGCAAGGGCCAAGTAAAATTCTTAATAGTAGCCGTCAATTACTTCACCAAATGGATAGAGGCCAAACCACTAACTACTATCACAGCCCAGCAAGTCCAGCAATTTGTTTGGAAAGATATTATATGCTGATATGGTGTCCCACATACCATCATCACCGACAATGGCCGACAATTTATAGATAAGGAAGTAGCCAAATTCTACACTGGTCTACGCATCAAACACATAATCAACTCTGTGGAACACCCACAAACCAATGGACAGGCAGAGGCGGCAAACAAGGTTATCCTAGTGGAACTACGCAAGCGGTTGGACAGCGCCAAAGGCCGATGGCCTGAAGAACTAGTAGAAGTGCTATAGGCTTACAGGTGCATCCCTCAATCAGCAACAAACGAGTCTCCGTTCAGCCTAGTATACGGCGCATACGCCATGATACCCGTAGAAATTGGCGAACCATCCTTGTGTCGAGAACTATATGACCCAACCCACAATCATCAAAACATGGCCACTCACCTCGACCTCCTACCCGAGCTAAGAGAAAAAGCTCAGATACGCAACTTAGCCGCCAAACAAAGAGCTGCCAGGAAATATGCCTCGTTCTCCGCAGCACAAGAAAGGAGGATGGCTTAGTTTGGAGAATGGCCAGCGGCACAAGAAAGGAGGATGGCAAGTTCTCCGCCAATTCGGACAGCCCATACCAAATACGCGAAGACGCTAGAGGAGGAGCATACCGGCTAGAGTAGTTATCTGGGGAAGAAATACCCAATACATGGAATGTGTGCCATCTCAAGTTCTACTTTAGTTAAAAACATGTATTGTATCACACCAAACACTTGTAACCCTAGGTGTACTCTTTTTCCTCACCCGGTCTTTTTTCCCTAAGGAGGGTTTTGGCCGGGGAGGTTTTAACGAGGCACCCCAGATTCAATGAATAATACGAAGGGTTCCCAACTTTATGACCACTCTTTACTTCACTTCTCGCATTCGTTTAAGTTCCCCACCCTTACCACAAGTAAGCGGCTTGGGTCGAACACCCTTAATTTGATGTTAATTCGTTTAAGTTCCCCACCCTTACCACAAGTAAGCGGTCTGGGTCGAACACCCTTAATTTGACATTAATTCATTTAAGTTCCCCACCCTTACCACAAGTAAGCGGTCTGGGTCGAACACCCTTAATTTGATGGTAATTCGTTTAAGTTCCCCACCCTTACCACGAGTAAACGGCTTGGGTCGAACACCCTTAATTTGATGTTAATTCGTTTAAGTTCTCCGCCCTTACCACAAGTAAGCGGCCTGGGTCGAACACCCTTAATTTGATGTTAATTCGTTTAAGTTCCCCACCCTTACCACAAGTAAGCGGCCTGGGTCGAACACCCTTAATTTGACATTAATTCATTTAAGTTCCCCACCCTTACCACAAGTAAGCGGCTTGAGTCGAACACCCTTAACATACAATCGAGTTCGCCAAACATCACATACATCACAATTATCAACATCCAACAAACAAGATAGCAGACACAAAAGCATTAATCACATTAAACGTAAAAGCAAAGTAATGTACGAAGTGTTACGAACATAGTGTACTAATTATTACAGACATAAAATCGACAACCATTTCAAATAATAACAGATAAAAATCCTATGCCAATTTGCCATCGCCTCCTTCCACGGCAACCTTCGCTTCCTTCTCCTCCTCGGCCGCCCCCTTCTCTACTTCCCCCTTTGGGCTACTCTCACCTGGTCAATAAGCTGTCCATCCACCACATCTTTATTAACATCAAACCTTGAATCAGCTGCATCAACATCCTGGTGAAAGAAGGCCGCCTGCCGCAATCCCTTCTGGAACCCGTTGATGTGCTCTTGGATGATGCAGCCCTTCAAGTCATCAAGCTCCCCCTTAACACCCTCATACTTCTCCTTCAACTCGTCATAATCCGCCTCCAGATCCGCTATCCTTTTACTGAGTTTACCCTCTGAATCCAAGCAACAAACCTTCCAGGTTCCCAACCATTTCTTCTCCTCCCAACTCTCCCTTTCCTTCTTCCAGGCAGCCCTCTCTTCTGCGAACTTATCAACCTTCCCCTACAACTCCTCCACCTTTTCCCGACTTCCCTCTTTTACTTCTCGTCGATACAAGGATCCAACCCAACGACTTAGAATCAACGCCTTGCTTCCAAATTCCACCATAGTCCTCACCAGATGATCGGGCTCCATATTGTCGATAGACTTGATAACTATCTCCGGAAGATTTATGTCAATGTCCTTCCTAACAAACGTTTCTGGTAGTTCAATCAAACCGGATTTTGGTCCCTTGGTCCCACTTGACGATCGCGCCCCAAGTAACGTAGCCCTGACCTTCTTCACGTTCTTACCATTACCAAGTCGAACTAGTAGTTCAGCCTTCCTTTTAGTACTGCCATGGACATGCACCTCGACCAACGACTCCTGTAAGTTTGGAACATCAGTGTTCCCAGCTGTTTTTGCCTTCGCGGCCATCTCCTTCTGTAGTGCTTGAAAAAGTGCCAAGTTCTTCTTCCCGAACTGAGCCATATGCCCTACAAAAATGCACCAACATCCGGTTAAGTCAACTTAGAAACATCAAAACAGTTTAAGTCATAAACAAATACCTTCAATATCAATAATCGGGTGAACCGAATTATAAACCCTAACTAGGCCCTTAGTGGGCAACTTATCAGAAAACGTTATCAAGACCTCCACCACCTTCTTATCCACCGCCAACAACTCGTCGATGCCCATATCCTTGTACCGAGAAAGGGTTCCCGTCCAACTAAACAGGAATTTTGTACTCCCATCTGCATTTAGGAAGTAAGACCTGTCCTCCTCCTTCACCACAACCTTAAAGTAACCGTCCTTGAAGTGCTTGAAGGATTATGAGAACGCGTCCAATCTGCTAATACTAGGACGGCTCACAAAGGATAACCATGTAGTCGGCTGACGGGGCCTAGTGTCATAAAAATACAAAAATGCACGAGGAGAAGGCTGTAGATACAATGATTAGCACAAGACACAAAAAGCTTGCATGTAGGCCTAACTGTTCGAATGCAACTGCGTTGGTGCCACATTGAGCTCACGAAGTACTCCCATGGTGAAGTCATCCAACAGCAATCTCACATGCAGCTGGGAGAAATGACACATATACATATAAAAGAACTTCTCGGTCGCCCCCTCTTGGCCGTGACATACGCGGTCAATGGCGCTCACCCGCTCCAAGGAAACGATATCCCGGTTCACACCTTTCGCGATGATGCGGGTGCAGTTCAACCAAGAGTTTAGTAGACGCGACCACCGAAACAAAGATGACTAATTATGGACGTCAGTCCCTATCCATTCGTAACCGGCCTTGGCCGGCCAATTACTCTCCGCCATTTCTTCAGGAGGGTCTTCTCGCACCTCAGGCACCGTCTCCATCGGAATTCTGCCCACCACAGCCGCTGGGCTACTACTCTCCTCCTTAACTTGTCTACCTACACTCCTCCCAGACTCCATACTCTCACTACTGGAAGAAGATAACGACACACTATCACTACTACTAGACATACCTTTTTCTGAAAAGATGACGGTAGGATCTAGGAACCAGTCAGACAAGTATAACGCACGCAAAGTCTCTGATTATGAAAATTCTCGCAAATGAACCAACAAACATAAACCCATCACGAAATCCGCATTCATAATGGTGAATCTCAAACGACATAACTTCTTCCCGCCAAAAATCATGACCCATACCAATCGACACAGGCACACCAAAGGCCATGGGTATTAGAAACGACGGCGCAAAAACCCCCTTTTTTTATTAGACCTCTGACATCCCTTCACCTGCTACCAACCTTTTCCCGCCTTTAGCCTTAACATTGTTCATCACACTTAAAGGCTGGGGGACTGGTGTACCACACCTAATCGGTCCCGCTGGCATATCAACACATATCATCCTTGACCAACATACCTATATCGGCAAAGACTGGAGGACTGGTATACCACATCGAGCCAATTTAACCAAGTAATAATAATAAACGATCACCATACATACACGCAAAATCATTCAAGTAACCGACCTGGGCTGACCTAAGCCTAACCAGCCTGAACCGGTAACATAAGACGCTGAAAGGAATAACCCGCCTAGGACAACATATGAGCAATAGCAGCACAAGCTGCCAAAGTGAGTAGTCGGTTTATGCCGACAACCTTAACATACTCAGTGAAATAAAAGCCTCCCTGATATCTAGTGAACCCCCAATAGTCGAGACTAAGGGCCTAGGCCAAGGCCTAAGCCCACCTATGGCCCAAACCAGGGCCCAGCTCATGGAATGGGCAAACATAATTAATGATCTATAAATATACATGGACCCCACAAATTAAAGGTACGCATTCATTACTTCATTAATCACTTGATTTGACTTTTTGAGAGCTTTTGGCTGACTTGAGTTTCGGAGTCCCTTCTGCAGGTAATCCCTCCCGGGTCCAAGCCGACATCTGCTAAATGGAAAGAGACCAACCGAGGAAATAACAAACTATATGGATAAGGTGACACTTGTGCCTAACTGATCTTATTATTTTCTGCAGGAACATGTATCAAATGCAAATGCAATTCGACGGATTTGGTATTGAAAATGAACATGTACCTCTTTAAACCAAATAAAGATTGTAAAATAAGTAATTTGTGTCATAGCGAAATTAACTATTAATACTGTTTGTATATATACATATAAAACATGAGTAAATTATTCAGCATAACCGGTTAATTTGACCTTAAATTACTTTATCTTTAGTTTTGGCTCAAAATCTTGACAAGTATTCAAAGACCAATTGAATCGATATATATATACTTGATTTTTGAAACATTATATATATATATATATATATATATATATATATATATATATATATATATATATATATAATTCCAACATAACTTTTATCTTCAAAAAATATTACACTTAATTTCTAAAAACTCAACCTGTTAAAATTACTTTGAAATTAATTAATAGAAAAATATCATTTTGTAGTAAATTTTCAAAACAATTATTAGAACAGAAAAAATTATAAACAGAATTAAAATAAATAAATAAATCGTGTTTGAAAAAGATTTTTTCGTATTAATTATTTATTTTTCGCGAAACTTCATTTTATAATATTTTTTTACTGAAATTATATTTTGTACTATACCTAGGCAGTTAGGATCGACATGACTAACTATCCGATCCAAATCGCCTACGACTAGTCCTATCATAAAAAGAATAGACGGATAGTTAACTAAACAAGACAACAACACATATAACGGCTAAAAAAATGGCACATAAGTAAAAGCTGCAAACCCCAAACTTAGGAAATTACAATGGACCTTCTAATGTCAAATCACTAGCGTAGGACTTGGGCCTGGCCTAGGCCCATTTAGAGCCTGAACATTAGCCCAAACAATGAAGAGGGGCCCAGTCTATCAAAAGGGAAAAAACATAATTAATGATCCTATAAATGCATGTGTGAACCCCAACAATTAAAATACACTTTTATTAATTCACTAATATGTGATTTGACTTTTGAGAGCCTTTACTGACTTGATCGTCGGAAGTAATTCCTTAAGGGTCCAAACCGCCAACATTAGGAGAAGACACATCCAAACCAAAAAGTAACCAATCTGAAAAATCAATGATTGGGGTAAGATGCGATTTGTGTTCCGATTTTATTATTGTTTCCACGTAAACATATTTCATAAATACGTTTTTTGGTTTATTTTTACTAAAGTCTTGCTTATTATAAAGATAATAATATAGAAGAAAAAACCTAGAAGTAATCATGACAGTATTAAAAAAATAGAAATTATTCTTGATAAATACGTCTTTCGTAAAAGAAATAAAAATCAAAACATGATTTTAATTAAAAGAACACATATATAACAAAATTATGTATGTTAAGTACACTTTTTATATTGTTAAAAATAAAAATTGAAATTATTTTTGTAAAGCACGATCTTTGTAAATGTATTTTTCAAATAAGATGTGTTTTTTAAACATGAATGACTCAATTTTATATTTTTTCTTATGATTTATTCATTCTGATTATTTTTTCAGGAAATTAGTTCAAAATAATTTTTTACATATAATTGATCTATACTGAAAATGACATCATAATGATAAATTTTCCCGATCAATGAAAGGTAGGTATACCATTCATGCTCAATTTGTAGTTTTATTGTTACAAGCAGATTTGGAATATGAAAAAGTTATTGAAATAACTTGAAATAAAATAATATAAATTACGCGAGAAGAATGTCATGTTAGGGAGGAAGCCACTAAGTAAAGTACGCTTACATAATAAGGCTTTGATGTGAATGAAAATTAGGATTAAATTTTTTCATCACGGGCAGAATAACCCCACTTCCACTTGTCACTACAAGTCAAAAATGTCCTCTTGCTCACCACTGCTTTTTCTTGATTCCCCTCTCCATCAACGAATTTCAAATCGCAGTTTTGTACATAAAACCATGGCCCACTTTTCCTTTCTCTTTTCTTCTCTCTCTCACTCTATATGTGTTCTGCCACACCCTGGGCCCCACCTACTACATCTCATGCAGTTTTCGGTCCTTCAAGTCAATGATTCATCCCCAAAAATTAATAATTAATTCCAATTCTAAGGAGTGTGGTTTAGATTTAGATTGATTGATTGCCATAACTCTTGTCCGTGATCAGCACCAAGACTCACGAGAAAGAGAAAAGGAAAAGAAAACTAGGGTTTGATGGTTGGATCCTCGTATAAGAACACCCTCATTCTTTCAAACTCATTGCAATATTCCTCTTTCTCTTTCTCTTTCCCTACACCGTCTTTGAATCATGGGAAACTTTGCCCTAGCCAATGTCCTCTTGTTCCTTCTCTTGAACATCACCAACTTCCTCAATGTTATTGCTTGTCCTTATTGCCCTTACCCATCTCCTAAGCCCCCAAAACACCCTCCCATAGTGAAACCACCCAAACCCTGTCCTCCACCCCACTCATCTCCCAAACCTCCACATGTGAATCCACCCCATGTTCCAAAACCCCCTCACTACCCTAAGCCACCCTATGTCCCAAAACCTCATCCTAGACCACCGCTTCACCCACATCCCCCTCATGTTCCACTACCACCATATGTCCCCAAACCACCAGTTGTCACACCACCCTACATCCCTAAACCACCGGTTGTTCCGGTTACACCTCCTTACGTCCCTAAACCACCAGTTGTTACACCACCCTACATCCCTAAACCACCGGTTGTTCCGGTTATTCCTCCTTACATCCCTAAACCGCCAGTTGTCCCCGTTACACCTCCTTACATCCCTCCTTACGTTCCTAAACCACCAGTTGTGCCAGTTACACCACCTTATGTGCCAAAACCACCTATTGTGTACCCTCCTGTGGTGCCTGTGACACCACCAAGCCCTCCAAGCGAAACACCATGTCCACCACCACCACCAGCACAACCAACATGCCCTATCGACTCTCTAAAACTGGGAGCGTGTGTGGATGTGCTCGGTGGCCTCATCCACATAGGTATTGGAAGCAGTGCTAAACAGACATGTTGTCCACTTCTTGCAGGGCTTGTGGATTTGGATGCTGCAGTTTGCCTCTGCACAACCATTAGGGCCAAGGTCCTCAACATCAACATCATAATCCCCATTGCTCTTCAGCTTCTCATTGACTGTGGCAAGACCCCCCCAGATGGATTCAAGTGTGCAGATAGTTAGTTAATATATATTTATCAAGGTACTGCACCCCTCGCTATCATGTCTTTGCCTTTTATCTTCCTCTTTCAAACTATCTATACCTTTTTCTTACATATTTTGGACCTTCAACTTTTGCCCATCTCACTACCTTACAAAATAAGGGAAACTAGAAACTATTAGTGTTTTTATTCTTCGGAAATAATGGAAAAGTTTATATTTTTAACAACAGAACAAGTTCTTCTTTTCGTTCATCGATCATTTTCTCATGTCCATACTTAAGAGGTATTTTCTTTCACTCCTTCTTCCATGCATCATTAGCAGTGAGATCGGGAGGGTGGAAAAATTGGTATAGAAATGAGTTTTTGCAAATATTTACAACCTTTTTGTTTATAAAAGACGACATTTAAGTGTGATAAGTGTGCAAAAACCAGATCCAGGTACTGAACGTTGCGTAGACAAACAAATCAACATTTTTTTTTTGTTTGTTTTCGTAGTACGTAGTTAGGTAGAACAAGATTCTTCTTTGAACACATGCTTTTAAACTTTTGGACAAGAAAACTAGGGTTTTGTACAAGAGCACATAGTTATCTTTTCTTTTTACTTTTGGTGGGAAGATGAATAAGGGTATTCTTTAACGACAGTTTCTTTTTCCTAATGTTCTCAGGAATTGCATAACTCATGCATGAATAAGTGAAGCAAAGTGGAGAAGATGTAGTGAAGAAATCGTTTCTCTTTGATGAAGTTGTATACAGAGACAATTTAACTAGGAGGGAAATTAGTTTACTTGTTGAGACTAGATAATTTTGTGATGTTCCATGTTAATGTATCATTGGCATGGCAGCATCAACTTTCAAAATTTCTGTGCTTTTCTTTCTCTATTTGTTGTCTTGCATGTGTGGTTCTGTGTGCATGTCAGCGTGTGTAAGTTCACCCGTGAGTGAGTGAGTACGTTGGGAAATGTACAAGTTAAAAGTTCAAGTTAGTGAGTTTTCAGAATTTTCTTCCAAATCTTTTTTCTGTTACGCGGTTTCTCTTTACTCCTTCCGGCATGTGCACTAATTTTCTCGGTAGATATTGGGAATTCAAATCTTCAACCTCATTAATTTAACAGAAAAATTGTAGAGTTGTAAAATGTCACTCTCATTAACATACGGAGCTATGATAATCATATAAAAATAAAGTCTCATAAAATTAATTTGAGTTTGTTTTTAAACTTTATAACTAATTTACCAATACTAAGGACTCTATTTCTTGATAAAATAACTAAATTGGTGAAGGACGATTTTGTAGATGGGAAGAATGACTAACTGAAAAAAAAATGACTAAAGGTTCTTAAATTATCTGATCAAGGCTAATCATATAGTGTTAAACGTTAATCATCAGTGTTAACCGTTTCGAGTGTTAATATGTATGATATGTGATTTTCGCATTTTAGATGTGTTTTCCTTATTTAATATGTGCCAGTTATAGTATTTTCTAATATAAACAGGGCCACTAAATTTATACTATTTAATAGAAATTCACATTTTAGTTGTATTATTGAATAAAAATTTGCTCAAAAGTTAACATATGAGTTGTCCTAATGAATGAAAATTTGTCGAAAGAGAAACTAATAAATTGTAATATTTATAATTTTAGTGAATTCTCTTATATTAATTCTTCTTTAACGATTTTTTTTTTTGTTTTTTTATTTTTTTATGTGATTGTTTTTTTATACGTATCTTTTACTGTTTAGTGCTGGATTTTATTTATATGGTGACACGTTATGCAACAATGAATTTGACTGGGTAAATTACCAAAAGTTGGAAAATTTGAATTTGGGATGAAAAAGAGACTGAAATGGTAAATAAACTATTGTATGTTTGTTTTTCAATGTTTAAGAACAATGAAAAGGTAAAACACAATAATGTACTAAAAGCGCGCGCGCTCATATATATATATATATATATATACATATATATATATTTATAT
>Ga0209589_1002592_pt1 | contig 31474 bp, 32 predicted proteins | sample CowpeawhiteBW_FD_187525 | JGI IMG/M metagenome (GOLD analysis project Ga0209589, IMG submission 187525) | Root nodule microbial communities of legume samples collected from California USA - Cow pea white BW (SPAdes) (version 2) | ecosystem: Host-associated > Plants > Roots > Nodule | place: USA...
ACACACACAAACACAAACACATATATATATATATATATATATATATATATATATATATATATATATATAATCTCTAATAGTTTTAAACAATGTAACTAATGATAAAGAATTATGAAAAAAATCTAAGATAAGAAGTAGGATAAAAGAACGACAATTAAATAATGAATTTAAAATTAAACAACCATGAATCAAATTTTTCATGAATAATACAAATATATTATTTTGAAAGAGAAGCCCGTGGTATGTATGAATAGTAAGTACACTTTAAGCAAAAATAAAAAGTAAAGTTTTAAAGGTTAAACAAAAAAATTCAAAAAATTAACTAAAAGTATTAATTAGAACACACTTAAAATGGGGACATTTGTCACTCTATTTCTCTTATAAGTTTTAGTGTGGATCAATTTGATACACACCCTACATTTTAACATTGACAACATTTAGTTCTTACACGTGTCAATCATCTTCTACAAAGTCAAGAGACAAAAGAGATGTAGTCTACAAATGAAGCCTTTTCTTTCTCACGTGATAGTCTAATGCTCTCATTTAGGTTTGATTCTCTCTCACAAATGGTGATTGCTTTCACCTTCAAACTGCCAATCAATGCAACATTTTGAGTTCTTCCTTTCACATTTACAAATTTGTGTTCCAATCTCTACTTTATTTTTTTTTCAGGTTTTCGCATATCAATTTTTTGTTATGGTTTAGCTACATATTTTACTTTTTCATCTTTGAAAATTCCTTCATTTTGATCCGTTCGATTAACGTGATATTTGTATTTCCGCTTATATTTAAACTCATATTTGGGTTTTAAATCTATCATGTTTCTTTGAGGGGGAATTTGTTTTTTGTTAATTATACGTTTCTTAGGTTTTGGGTTTAGGCCGATGTTTACAATTTTTACCTTTTTTTTCTACACAATATGTAATTTTTCTCTTTTTTTTGGTTCACATATGTGTTTTCACTTTATTAATTTATGCATATTGTTTCCATTTTGAAGAAACTACTTTGCATATCTCGTTGCATTGTGTGTTGTTTGGTTTATATTGTGGCAATGGTTGCTTTTTTGTGTTGTCTGCATTGTCTAATTCCTATTTGTATTTTGAGTTCTATGTTGTATTTTCCAATTTTAACTAATATATAGATATTCAAAATGCTATTAATATATCATTGGGATGCTTGCTTTTGTCACATTTTTGGCAAACTGTTTAGTGAAAGAGTTGAGACGTATATGAATTCAAAAACTAAATTGAAAGGACAAGACTATTGTTGCTGCCTACATTAATATATTCAATACCACTATCTCTATATATACATTTGTGGGCATCTTCTATTTTTCACTTTAGCGTCTTCCATTCACTAATTGACTATTGTCTATTCATTACGTCTATTGTGCAGAAACAATCTCACTCCATAGCAAAAGTGAACTTAGAGAAGGAAAATTGGAATATTATTGCAAGAGTTCTCAGGTTATGGTTTATTCAAGATTATACTAAAAGCAAATATCCATTTTCAATGAAGATTGTCCTCAATAACAAAGAAGTAATGCAATACAAATCGTTCACAAATATTTTACTTTTCAACACTATTATAACTTACAATCTCATATATAAAATTTTTAATGCAGTGTCATGATCCATGCCTCGGTAAGATGCACACTGATATACAAATTCCAATAAAATATCAGTGAGAATAAGGTCTACTGTATACAATCATTCAATGCTTCTTGTAAATGTGGTTTTATAAAACAATCAATCGCAACTATTAAATAAACTTTCAATTTAGTATGAAAGTTGTTTTAATTGGGTGTAACTTAGTGCCCAAAAGAACACTAAATATATTTCTTTCTCTACCATCAATGCTCATGGCTTTGATACAAACTATTTATTTGGTAAGTTTAAGATTATGTTTACTGCTTTCTTTAAATGATATACAATATGAAATATGAAATAAGCAATTTTTTACTGTTTTATGTAGATAAAATTGGAATTTTGACTAGTGTTGGAATTGAAAGAAAGTTGTTAAAAGGTGGTCGGAAGATGAAGATAAATGTTATTTTTACTGAAGCTAGTGGGTAACATGATTATTTGTTATTTGTCATTCAGATCTATTATTTCATGTAAATTTGTTATCAGTTATTGCAACTTTTTATTAAACCCCATTTTTTTGTATAACAGTTTTAAATGAAATGTACTTTATGTTTTCAATATGTTGAAGAGTTAAATGAATTTCTTGGATCTGGAGAGGATCAACATGTTGTTATTGCTCTACACTATTGCAAAGTAAAGGTCTTCCAAGGTATGTAACTCAATAAGTATAGACATAAATTGATGTATTTATGAGTTAATATTATTTTGTTACTATTTTATAGATAATGTTTATCTTCGAAGTTGTATGAACTGTACGAAGATAATATTTAACTATGATGGTGAAGATGCCACCAAGTTGAAAAAAAGGTAACTAAACTTTTGATGATTTTTTTTATTATAGTATGGTTATTGTTTCATAGTTTCATAGATTTTCTAATAAATTTTGTACATTATAGGATGTGGGATAATATCGAGTCTCATTCACAAGTTTTCACACTATTGTCTAAGTCTTCAAAAGCAAGCCTTGAAGATGAATTCATGCAACTCAATTGTCAAAGCTCCATTGAAGGGCTTAAAGATTGTAAAAGGGTATAATGTTATTGTTTTGTTTCTTTCAGTTAAATGGATTAAAATTTCCTTCATCGTGTTTTTTATCCATGTTACAATGTAGGATAATATTGAGTCTCCTTCACAAGTTCTCACACTGTTGTTTGTGTCTTCAAAAGCAAGCCTTGAAGATGAATTCATGCAACTCAATTGTCAAAGCTCCATTGAAGGGCTTAAAGATTGTAAAGAGGTATAATGTTATTGTTTTGTTTCTTTCAGTTAAATGAATCAAAATTTGTTTCATTGTGTTTTTTATCCATGTTACAAGAAAATACTTTTGTTGTAATGGCCACAATTAAACACATTTTGGATTAGGATGATTGGTGGTATATGACTAGTGTCTGTAACCCCGATTCCAATTTTTTTTTATGTGAGAAGTGTAATAAGCATATTATTAAGGTTACACCCAGGTAATTAAAATACTGCCCAAAACTTGATTATTCCACTTTTTACATTTTTATATTATATATGAATGAATTTGAATATCAACATGAATATTTATTTTTTGGAATGTTTTTTTTTTCATGTATAAAGTCAAACTTCGTGTAATTGATGATACTGATTCTACAAATTTTGTGATGTTTGATTGTTATGATAATTGACTCTCATGATAAGGTTTCTTTTATGATCTTTAATTTTAAATCCATTACATTTTATGTTTTATAAAACACAGTTTTACATTAAAAATCTTTTATTGCATTTTGAATTAATTAAAACATGTTTTACTGCCATCTGAGTTAGTTAAATAACTTTTGTTATTTAGAACACTGTCTATGGAAATATGCCTAAAGAGTTCGAAGACCTCATTGATAAGACTTATATTTTGAAAGTTGAGTGCAAGATTGACCATAGTTCCAATTTGATCAATCTCACAGAGTTGAAAAGCTGTGCATGGACAATAAACCATTGAAAGCTTTAGGGAAGGCCTATTGAAGTGTGTGGTAAGATGTTTATTACTTTTAAACTCTTAGATATGTTTTTTATTCTGAAGAAGTTGTTTATTGTTATTCAATGTTAATGTTAATATTGAGCGATCAATACCCTAAGAGTATAGAATTAGAGAAACTCGAGGATTCAACTAATGATATCTCCTGTGATAAAATTGTAGACGTATTTCAACATTATGGAATTATAGTTTGCAAAACTTTATAAATACTGAATTCACAAAATTGGAATGTTATTTTTCAGGATTTGATGACCAAGTTTACTAATGAATCAACTCATCTCGAGAGTCTAACCATTAAGTTGACTTCCAATTTCAATGTTGTTATACTTAAAATAGATGGTGAAACTTCTCTGTTGCCAGAAAATTGTAAATTGCATAAGAAAATTGTTGAGAAATCACGCGCACTAAAAATAATCTCTTCAAGCGGAAGCACACCCACAAATAAAAGCAAAAAAATAAATAAAAGCACATAGAAAATTTAACGTGGTTCGGCACCTCAAGGCCTACATCCAAAAACACTCAACAAGAAATATTATCACCCAAGTGCAATTTTTCAGGCAAAAATTGCAAACCTTTATACAATTTTTTATGGACCAAAACTGCAAACCCTTCATAGTGCAATTTTTGTGGACCAAAATTGCAAACCCTTCCTAGTTTAATTTTTCTGGCAAAATTTGCAAACCTTCTTATGACACACAACTACCTAAGTCCCCCATACACCAAAGAGACCTATTGAGTTGTGGTGACAACTCCAAAACCAACTCTTTACTTTTATAGTATTTTTCTGCTACTTTCTTCTTCATATTACTCGATGTGGGACTTTGGTGAATACCCACTTGAGAACCAACATATCCTCCCTTCACCAAAAGTCTCACATGCTATGAAACTAACATTTGACACACTGTCAACAAATTTGCTTGAACTGCTCTTCCTATTAGAAAACCTTGGTCAGAACCTCAGCTTTGATACCACTGTTGGGAAATCACGCGCACTAAAAATAATCTCTTCAAGCGAAAGCACACCCATAAATAATAGCAAAAAAATAAATAAAAGCACACAAAAAATTTAATGTGGTTCGGCACCTCAAGACCTACATCGACAAACACAACAAGAAATATTATCACCCAAGTGCAATTTTTCAGGCAAAAATTGCAAACCTTCATACAATTTTTTATGGACCAAAACTGCAAACCCTTCATAGTGCAATTTTTGTGGACCAAAATTGCAAACCCTTCCTAGTTTAATTTTTCTGGCAAAAATTGCAAACCTTCCTATGACACACAACTACCTAAGTCCCCCATACACCAAAGAGACCTATTGAGTTGTGGTGACAACTCCAAAACCAACTCTTTACTTTTATAGTATTTTTCTACTACTCTCTTCTTCATATTACTCGATGTGGGACTTTGGTGAATACCCACTTGAGAACCAACATATCCTCCCTTCACCAAAAGTCTCACATGCTATGAAACTAACATTTGACACACTGTCAACAAATTTGCTTGAACTGCTCTTCCTATTAGAAAACCTTGGTCAGAACCTCAGCTCTGATACCACTATTGGGAAATCACGTGCACTAAAAATAATCTCTTCAAGCGAAAGCACACCCATAAATAAGAGCAAAAAAATAAATAAAAGCACACAGAAAATTTAATGTGGTTCAGCACCTCAAGACCTACATCGACAAACACTCAACAAGAAATATTATCACCCAAGTGCAATTTTTCAGGCAAAAATTGCAAACCTTCATACAATTTTTTATGGACCAAAACTGCAAACCCTTCATAAGGCAATTTTTGTGGACCAAAATTGCAAACCCTTCCTAGTTTAATTTTTCTGGAAAAAATTGCAAACCTTCCCATGACACACAACTACCGTCCCCCATACACCAAAGAGACCTATTGAGTTGTGGTGACAACTCTAAAACCAACTCTTTACTTTTATAGTATTTTTCTGCTACTCTCTTCTTCATATTACTCAATGTGGGACTTTGGTGAATACCCACTTGAGAATCAACATATCCTCCCTTCACCAAAAGTCTCACATGCTATGAAACTAACATTTGACACACTGTCAACAAATTTGCTTGAACTGCTCTTCCTACTAGTGATTTGCATGGACTCTTTGACTATGACAACCTTTCGAATCAACGACCCTCACCGCCTTGCACATCAGACTTGTTGTCGACAACTTTCACATCTCTGTCCCTAACAATTCACTGATATTCAAGGAGAATCCATCATAGCGCCACCTTGGTCAAGCCCCACAACACAACGACGCAACATTGTTGACAAAGCATCACGATAGCCATGCAAATCACCATTGGAAATCTTGAGAGCTCCATTTGCAACCTCCTCCGAAGATCTGGGAGCATCATGAACTCCACTCTCTTCAAAGGACGTTGATTCTGGTTGGTATGCTAAACTGCTCCTCTTCCTCCCTTGATTAGAAAACCTTGGTCAGAACCTCAGCTCTGATACCACTGTTGGGAAATCACGCGCACTAAAAATAATCTCTTCAAGCGAAAGCACACCCATAAATAAGAGCAAAAAAAATAAATAAAAGCACACAGAAAATTTAATGTGGTTCGACACCTCAAGACCTACATCGACAAACACTCAACAAGAAATATTATCACCCAAGTGCAATTTTTTAGGCAAAAATTGCAAACCTTCATACAATTTTTTATGGACCAAAACTGCAAACCCTTCATAGTGCAATTTTTGTGGACCAAAATTGCAAACCCTTCCTAGTTTAATTTTTCTGGCAAAAATTGCAAACCTTCCCATGACACACAACTACCTAAGTCCCCCATACATCAAAGAGACCTATTGAGTTGTGGTGACAACTCCAAAACCAACTCTTTACTTTTATAGTATTTTTCTGCTACTCTCTTCTTCATATTACTCGATGTGGGACTTTGGTGAATACCCACTTGAGAACCAACAAAGATGTTGACAAGAAATGTTAAGATTGAGAAGATTGAATAGTTAGTTCTGTAATCTCAGATAAAATTTGTGTTCAATCGTGTTATCTATTTTCATTAAGACAACTTTTCTGTTTTCCATTGGTGTTTGTCATATGTAGTGGGTTGAACTTTTGTCAATTGTTATGTGTTATTGTATTTCTATTTCTATTGTTCCTTTTATTTGTAAAATAATTTAATTATATTTAATATTATTATTTGAATAAGCAATTGTTGATATTGTTTTTAAGTGATTCCTTTTTAGGTGTTCTAAGACTTTGAAAGTGTACACTTGGAGAAACTAAAACATTGAAGTATAAATCTATTGTGTTACTCTTTTTTTTTTTTCAAAAAAAAAGAAAAAAAAACATAATTTGTCCTTAAAGAAATATTAACATTGAAAACTAACTTATGTGGTTGTATGTTGAGAAAAAGTGTGAACTTATGTACTATTATGTACTATGTTGTGATTAACAAAACATTTTAATATATTTATGTTTTTGTTTGTTATATTTATTGGGCATTTTATATTATATTCCTATTTCTATTTCAAATTTTCATTTTACTTTTATGTTTATTTTGTTTAGCTTTTTGAAATTAGAAATTCTTGGTTGCATAAGTATTGATATAATTTGATGTTGTCAACCTATGATGCACAAATACGATATGTGTATCGGATACGACATGTATCCGATACGTCGATACGTTAATTTTTAAAATAATAGGATACGATACGTGATAGATACGTCATATATGAATAATGAAAAGTGTACAATAATTTTTACAAACATAATAAATATGTGATTGTTAATGTATGAATCCAAATTTTCCAATTAGAGACCAATTATTTTGTAGTCAAAACCTTGTAGCTAATGTTAATGACCAATTTAAAAACCAATTCATCATTAAAACTATTTTAATTATCAATTTAGAGACTGATTATACTTTGTTGGAACTATTTTAGTTGTCAATTTGGTCACTATATAGTGACTAATTATTTTTTGTTACTAATTTTGGGGACTATTCAAAGATTTTATTGTAGTGTACTACTACTTTATAAATTAGATACTTCATTGATAAGTATCGTTAAAATATCATAAAGTATCGGACACGATACGTGATTCAAGTTGAAGTATCGGTGCATCATAGTTGTCAACACTAAATCTATGCTAGCTAAATCAATTATTTTTAAAATTAAACTTTAAAGTTAAGAACAATTAATTCATCATTTTTTCAAGGTTAAACTTTAAAGAATATTATCCCACCTACATTTTTAAATAATTTATCGTATAATCTCGCATTTTTTTTAATAAAAAAACCTTTAAATAAAAATGATTTTTTTTTGGGAAGTAATTTTTTGTTTGAAACCTAAAACATTATTTGGTTGATAGTGTAACCAATAAATGGGTCAAATTTCTATTTCGTGTTCTACCAATTAACTGTATTTTACTTTTATGTTTATTTTATTTTGGTTTTTGAAATTAGAAATTAATTGCATTTTATTTTTATGTTTATTTTTTTGTTAATTTTTGAAATTAGAAATTAACTGTATTTTATTTTTATGTTTATTTATTTAGGTTTTTGAAATAATAATTTATGTGCGTTTCAATAATCAATTAAGAAATCTACTTTGATGTTCAAATAACGATGAAATAACAAAATTATTTTCGTGGCTAACACGCATATATTTTTCTTACATCACATACAGACAATGTTTATGAAATTTTATTCCTTGTATGACTAATGAAGTCAGATTTTTTTTTTTCTGAAGCATAACTATGTTTATGTTAGCAATCAAGTTTTGTGTTTTTTACACATATGTATGTGTCAATCATCAACTAGGAAATCTATTTTTGTTGTTCAAATAATGATGAAATAACAAAATTATTTTTGTGGCCAATATGCATGTATTTTTCTTACATCACAGACAAAGAGTGTTTGTGAAATTTTAGTCGTCATAAACTAATGAACTCAATTTTTTATTTTCTTTTTAATTTCTAAACTATATTTATATATGTGGCAATAATCAAGATTTTTTTTACACACATGTATGTGTCAATAATCAACTAAGAAATCTACTTTTGGTATTCAAATAATGTTGAAATAAAAAAATTATTTTCGTGACCAAAATGCATTTATTTTTCTTAGATCATACACGTTTGTGAAATTTTATTCCTCATATTGTTTAACTAATGAACTCTGAAATTTTTTTCTTAACCATAATTATATATCTTTGTTTATCAAATTGTTGGATTTTAGTTATATAGACCATATTTTTGTTGTTTATCAAATTCTTTCTTCTCAGTTTCCCTTTATCAATTTCCATGGATATCATAGGCTTGAATTTCGAGTGGTTGGATTCTCTCACTATTGTTGGATCCAATTCCAAGATCACTTATCTCAATTTTGATAGAATATATCGTGTTCATTGCAGGTACGATGACTTTAGCAATTCAGTTTCTCAATTTACCTAATTTTATAATTTTGCTGGTGTTCTACATTTTCATTTGCCTAATCGATTCACTGTTTTATCTTTCCTCTAATTGCAACTTTAGTTTGCTTTTCTTTTTCTTAGCAATGGTCTTCAAATTGTGCAGATCCTCTTTCCATTTACATATAGCTTAATTAATTGGTTTAAATTATGGCTTTGTGTAGTTGAAAAACCACTTGAATTTCTAAATTATTACTCTTCATCTTAGGCAAGATATGCTGATATTTCTTTTATCATAACATACATTTGTAGGAACGCCATTTTGGATGGCGTCTGAGGTTGTTGAGAAAGTAATGGATATAACGAGAATGTTGTAATATATTTATTTTATATATTTTCTGTAATTTTTCTCTTTGGTTCTATTCTTCACCTTGATTTTATTCGAGAGTTCTTGAAAGGATGCCCCGAGAGAATCTTCCACAGGTTGTGTTCTTTAGTATCAATCTAGTCAAACTTTATTTGTTTATATTTTTCCTATTTAAATTTGTTTATATTGGACTAACGGTAAAAGGGATAATAGAACTATTTGTTTATATTTTCCTTATTAAATTTGTTGGTATCAACTTGATATGATGTATCATTTATTTGTTCCTAATTAGAAGCTTTTTAGACTAGCTTGGAGTCGAATTGGTGTACTTAATCTGGCAGGTTCTTATTTCCCCCTTTTAATGGATTCAATCCCAAAGGCCAAGTGCTAAGGAACTTTTGAAGGACCATTTTATTTGGAATGCTAGGAGGAATTCAAAGCTTGTAGAAAGAATAAGGTGCAAGTCATTTGATAAAGATCTAGCTATTTAATATACGTAATTGTATCTAATTTTGCTTTTGCCTATTAATTTCACCCACCCTTTGTTCTTTTACTTTGTATTTTCTAAAGCTAATATTATATCTCAGAAAAAGTAAATGATGAGATACATACTTAATTTATGAAATCCTCTTTCTATGCAACTTTAGCATGTTGTCTATCAGAAATTGAAAATTATCCACTCTCAAAATTGTTTTGAAGGAGAGAAACAATTTCCATAATAACATGCTCTTGAATTAGTTAACTTTATAAAAAAAAAGTTATTCTTTCCAAATCCTTTTATTATAACTTCATCCATCATTTGTTTGAAATGATGTTGCTGCTTCTGCTGATTGAATTACTTCTTTTGCCCATTAGTCTTCTTAAATATATAGCGATCGGATCACCCAATTTTGCCTGTTAGTCTTTCTAAATAACGTTGGATTTAATTCTTAAATTCATCTTTCAGATCGTTGAACCATTCACAGCACACTATGATTTTGTACTGGGAGTTGCAGGGTTCTTGAGTTGTGCACATTGGGTTCTCCAGGTTTGTCAGATTTTGAACTTCTCCAAGTCTTTTTATCAACTGATTCTTGAAATACATATACAGATATATCCTAATAACCTATATATTTGTGGTTTGAGAAATTTCATATTTGGAACCTTGAATTATGCATAATTTATTGGTGAGGGTTTTGCCTGTACATGAGGAAGTTGTTCGAGTATATTTGTGTTTCATATTGCTTCATCCTTGGTGTTCTGAACATTGATCTATATGATGAAGTTATTCAAGTAAGCCACAAACCTTTTTGATAGTTTATTTGTGCTTAATAAAGACGTATGTGGATCACATAGTGATCATCATTGTGCTAAAGTTTGTTACCTATGCCAATTTTTAATTGGATTATTCATAAAGAAAATCACCCTTTTGGTTTTCTAGTTGTAATATGATAGAAAGTGAGATCAGAAGAACCATGCATGCACTGTGTAAGGCTCCCTTATTATTTATGCCCCAATGTTTAAGGACTGTCCCAAATCAGTTGGGTCTAGGGCTGGCCCATAGGGAGCCAAGGACCCTAAACTACCCTAACCCCACTCATTCCTTTCACTTTCAAAAATCAATCCTCTTCATTCTCTTCTAGAGCAGCTGCGAACTCTCTATTAGGGTTTAGTACCACCTTGGTCAAGCAAGTTTGAACTCAGTTATTTCTCTATGTAAGTTGTCCCTCACCCTTTACTTACCTATTTCTAGCATAGTTGTCTTAGTTCCAACTAAGGTTTCTTTGGGTAACTCTGTTTCATTCTATTCCTCTATTTTCCAGCTTCTCAGTCCGTTCATAGAGCTGTTGTGCTCACGGTTTAGCGTCAGGGTATTTTGCTAACTATTTCCACGTAAGGGAAGCTAGGGTCTTTAGTACTTTCCGTAAATCTTCCTATTTTCAACCTTGTTTCATGTTTTGTATAGATTGTATGCTACTATGGACATGTGGAATGCATGGTTATGTTGTTTGGATATGTATGTATGGCTGTTGCAGGGAGAACAATGGCGAGATATGATGTTTTCGCCCAAGTGGGCCTGTTTCGCCTAGGCGAGACTAGCAGAAACAGGCCCAAGTTCGCACTCGAGCTCTCGCTCAAGCGAAGAGCTCTCGTTTTGAGCGAGGTATTATCTCTCTCAAGCGAGAGGGGCTCGCCTAAGCGAGAATGTAAGACTCGTGAAATTTAAATAATTAAATAAATAATTATTTAATAAATACGGGTAGGGGAGCCTTTATGGTATTTAATGGAGATTGTTATGATGTGGAAAGGTACTAGCTCAAGTGGTTGAGAGTACTTTGATTATGTGAGAGGACTTAGGTTCGAGTGCCATTTACGTGTTATTTAATTGTTATTATTTTAATTATGTGCATGACCATGTTGAGTGATAATAAAACCTTATAATTACAAGAATTATCATGAAACATGAATTGGTTGAGTGGTTGTGCATTAGGATGACATTGGTTTGACTATGAGCTCAAACTTTGGTAGAACCAAAGTAAACTTTCTTTTTGCTAAAATTAGTTTTGGCTTGAAAGTGAAAGGGCAGAGGAAATCCTAGCTGAATGGGCAGCCAAGTAAGGGCTGAAAAACCATCTTATAATTGTGCTTGAATGGCACTTACCACCATCAATGAGATAATTTTCGTTTTGGCCATTAATCACCCTCAATACCTAATTAAAACGTGAATTAAGGGAGAGAAAGATGGTTTCTGAGGCTGCCATTAGAGAGGACCTTGTGAGGAGTGAAATTCCAGAGAGAAAATTGTGATTCTGGTGTGAACAGAAGAGTTTTTTTGGAAGGAATCAAAGGGAGGGCATTGGTGCTCAAGGGAAGACTCACAATTCAAACTTTAAGTAAAGGAAATTCCAGGTTAGGGGAGTTTTTCTCGTTATTTGTATTCTGGGTGAATAATGGCATGATCTGTAGTATGAATTGCATGAGTATTATCTCTTTCTTCATGAACTGTTGTGTTTCTGGAAAAATTCCAGAAACCGCTTGGTGGGCTATGCATAGCCGCCAGGCGACTCATCTGATTTTCGTGTTTTTGGGTTCCTGTGTGAGGAACCGCCTGGCGGTACATTCCCGACTGCCAGGCGATGCATAGAATTTTTACCCAATTCTGGGTTTTTGGATGGAGGGCCTGGCGGTATTAACTGAACCGCCAAGCGACGCGAGCTAATTGGTCGTTTTTGGTATTTTTTGGGTGTTGGGTCGAATCTGATAGGAGGGAAAGTTAACCTTACTCTCTAAAGGTTGGGTGTGATGTCAAACAGTGGGGATATTAATGTATTTTTCGAGCATAGTCGAATGAAACAGTGTAAGGAGGCTCTAGGATTGATGAATTGTGAATTGTTGCTTAGGGAATCAATTAGCGGAAATTGAATTTGGGTAATTTGCTATTATCAAATGGAAAGAGTAGTATAATTGGATTGTTAAATAATGGGAAGTGTGGGCGAAATTGTATTGGAGGAATTGTTAGAGAGAAGAGCTGTGCTGGTGCTAAAAATCGGGGAAAAACTGCTCAGAACAGTATGCACCGCCTGACGGCACGGGGCTGGTCGCCAGGTGCCACCTTCCACTTCTGGGCGCTAGGCGCCACCATTTTTTTCTAGTTTGCGCAGTTTTCGTAAAACCGCATTTCCAGGTTCGTTAACCGTCCGATTTAGGTGAAATTTTAAATTTGGGTAATTTGCTATTATCAAATGGAAAGAGTAGTATAATTGGATTGTCCTTCACCCTGTACTTGCCTATTTCTAGCATAGTTGTCTTAGTTCCACGTAAGGGAAGCTAGGGTCTTTCGTACTTTCCGTAAATCTACCTGTTTTAAGCCTTGTTTCATGTTTTGTATGGATTGTATGCTACTGTGGACATGTGGAATGCTTGGTTATGTTGTTTGGATATGTATGTACGGTTATTGCAGGGAAAACAATGGCGAGATCTGATTTTTTGCCCAAGCGGGCCTGTGTCATCTAGGCGAGACTAGTAGAAACAGACCCAGGTTCGCACTCGAGCTCTCGCTCAAGCGGAGAGCTCTCGTTTTGAGTGAGGTACTATCTTGCTCTTACGAGAGGGGCTCGCCTAAGCGAGAACACGTGGGAGATTCAGGCACGTTGCTGCTGTTGAAGCCTAGGCGAGGAACCTCACCTTTGGGCGAAGGGTGGCCTCTCTCAAGCGAGGAGGGCTCGCTTTAGCGAGAACTCGTGAGTCTTGCAGGGCTCTCTGTTGACAGTCTCGCCTAAGCAAGAACTTGTAGCTTGTGCGAAAGACCTCTTTCGCTTGAGCGAGGGTCCCTAGCTTGAACGAGACTAGCACGAGATGTTCTCCATAGTTGTTCTTTTCATGCTTTTGGTTCTTAATTGTGAGCTTGGTTTAGATTACCTTATTTAAAGTATGACGTATATGAATATGCATGTAAGGTCTGATTGTATGGGCTGGAGTAATGAGTTTTGGTATGATCTTGGCATGAAACATGAATGGGATGGTTGGTTATAACTGTGGCATGGAATTGGTATGTGTAATGGCTCTATGTTGGTTAGATAAACATGATGTTGGTTTGGTTAGGACGTAATTCCACGATAGTTTCGTGTTGGTGCCTCATTGGTCAGGACGTAATTCCATGAGTCTCTAGGTGAGATTTCATGATGGTGCCTTAGTTGGTCAGCACGTAATTCCATGACCCTTGGTAGTGGGAGTTCATGGTGGTGCTTCATTTATAATTTAGTAAGGATTCAAGGTAAGGATTGCATTCTGACACTCTAAAGAGTCAGTTAGTCTCACATAGAGCGTACTGACTCAAGTAGTGAGAGTAGTAGGAGGTTTAGAACACTTTAAGGGTTAACCTTGTGTGTGGGGGATGAAACACTATAATAATTAGTTCGGTAGAGCAGGTCGATAGAGTAGTAAAGGCCACCACAAGTGCAAACATCTGCTAAATTTGACTAATTATATGTATCCGGATGAGTCGTGTCATGAGTCTTAGTGTAATGTTTGCAAGTTATAACATGATCAATTGATGTGTGCATCTTGGACTATGAAATTGTAAGTGACTGTATGATGAATCATGTTTTATTCTAGCTTACCCTTTTCTTGTTTGATTGTTATGCGCGTGGTTTTCTCTTTTTGTGATGATCATCAATTTATTGATGTGAGCAGATGCGAGAACTCCCTGTGGTCAACAGGGAAACAATGATTTCACTGCGTAGCCTCTCTGGGTTGGATTCAAGCTTTCTTTTAGCTATGGCCCATGTATTATCTTGCTCTTGCACTTTATTTTGTACACTGTCGACCCCTTACACTATTTTGGTTACTAGTATTGTGGTGTGCCAAAATTTCTATTCTGGTTTCTTTTGGATAACTTTAAGGAGTAATGTCTATACTCCAGGAGCTTGCTTCTATTACTATTTTGTGTAATTTTTCATTTAATTATGTTATATTTTAAATGGGACGTTACATTTAGTGTATTAGAGCGGTCATTCCATAGAGTCTGTGGACTTGGGTGTCTACTTAGCTTTCCTTGTGTCTTTCTAAGTGTCTTTAGTTAAGTTTTTGTCTTATCAAGTCTGACTAATGGTTTTCCTATGTGCCAATGATTATGGCACCTCTGCATAGAACTCCTCAATCTTGTCAGGGCGATGTACCAGATATCGCCAAGGGGATAAAAGCAATGGTGGCAACCATGACTTAGCAAAGTACTGCCATGATGCAACAACATGAAGCATCAATGCATCGATAGACAACATTGTTGGAACAGTAACAACTGGTGATGCAGCAGATGGAGGTTATTAGAGTAGTTGCTGAGGATGCCCACAAACAGCATATGGAGGCTCTATGCCAATTGGAGAACAGGACAACTGCCCTTGTCTTCGGCCTTGAGCCTCGACCTCCAATATGGGAGTGCAGTTTGGAGGACTTTTTGAATCACCACCCGGTGAAATTCAATGACAAGACTAGTCTGGATGCCGCAGACTAATGGCTAAAGGACATGGATAGAATATTTGATGCGAAGATGTGCCCTATAGAGAGTAGATTGTCGTTCGTGGTGTACATGCTCATCGGTGAGGCAGAGGATTGGTGGATCAACATGAAATCCATCAAGGAAGAAAAGGGAGGAACTAGTTACTTGTGAGGCCTTTAGGGAGAAGTTCCTCTCTGAATACTTTCCCGACATTGTGAGGTACGCCAAGGAGGTGGAGTTCCTCCAGTTGACTCAAGGAGGCAAGTTAGTGACAGAGTATGCTGAGAAGTTCAAGCATTTCAGCCGCTTCTATACACTTCCACTTGTTGAGGAATGAAGATGCCGAAAGTTTGAGAATGGTCTTTGTGGAGATATTCGCTTGATGGTAGCTCCACTGTCCATCAAGGATTTTGCTGCCCTAGTGGAGAAGGCCAGAGTGATGGAGAAAATGAAGAATGAGGTAGAGACTCAGCGCCCACAACAACATTAGAGGATTGGTGGACCATCTGGGTCCAAACCGAGGCATGAGGAGAGGAGGAAACCTTATGATAGGTCCCACCATCAGTCTCAAGGGTCTAGGGGTTTTTCTCTCCAGCAAAACAAGGTCCAATGCTTTAGTTGTGGAGGCCCTCATCTGAGGAGTGTTTTCCCACATATGGAAGGTTACCGCAGATGTAATAACTATGGCAAGGAAGGCCATTTTGGCTAAGATTGTCCCACTTTTGCCAGAGTAGTGACGTGTACCCCGGCTCAAGCCCCGACTCAACACTAGTAGAGGAACAGAGGCAACAAACCTCAGGCGACAGGCAAAGTCTACGCTATGACAGGAGCAGAGGCCACAAACTTAGGTAACCTTATTTTGGGTCATTGTGTGATAGTTAGAAAAGATTGTTGTGTGTTGTATGATTCTGAAGCGACACACTCCTTTGTGTTAGATGCATGTGTGAGACGGTTAGGTCTGCCGGTGTGTGAGTTGTAGTGTGAACTTGTGGTATCTACTCCAGCATCGAGTTTGGTCACGACGTCGGCCTTGTGCGCTAGGTGTCTAGTGGAGGTGGAAGGGCGCATATACAAGGTGAATCTGATATGCCTACCTCTACAAGAGTTGAAGGTGATCTTGGGGATGGATTGACTCTCTACCAATCACATTCTTATAGATTTCTGAGAGAAGAGGTTGTTGTTCCCGACATTAGAGGAGCCTGAGTTTGTGTCGTCTCAAGGGGTGATGAAGAAGATTCAAGGCGGCGCGTAGTGCTTTATTATTTTCACCCATATGGAAAAAGTGGGACGGAGGAAAAGACGACAATTATACTTGTGGTGCACGAGTTTGGAGATGTGTTCTTGGAGGAAGTGTCAGGATTGCCTCCCAGTAGAAAGGTGGAGTTCTCGATTGACCTGGTGCCTGGAACCGGTCCAGTGTCGATGACTCCATATCGTATGGCTCCAGCAGAATTGGTGGAACTCAAGAGTCAGATAGAGGAGTTACTGGGGAAATAGTTCATACGACCCAGTACTTCGCCTTGGGGAGCACTAGTGTTGTTGGTGAAGAAGAAGGATAGGAGTTCACGTTTGTGTGTGGACTACAGGCAACTGAACAAGATGATGAAGAATAAGTATCCCTTCCCGAGAATTGATGACTTGATGGATTAGTTGCATGGATCATCGATATTCCCGAAGATTGATTTACGGTCGGGATATCACCAGATATTGGTGAAGGATGATGATGTACAGAAGATGGCCTTCAGGTCCCGATATGAACACTAAGAGTACATGGTTATGCCTTTTGGTGTGACCAATGCTCCGACAGTGTTCATGGACTACATGAACAGGATCTTCAAGCCATTCTTGGATAAATTTGTCGTAGTCTTCATAGATGACATACTCATTTATTCCAAGACTCAAGAGGAACATGCAGAACACCTGAGGTTGGTGCTTAGTTTTCTGAGAAAGAAACAATTGTATGCCAAGTTGTCCAAGTGTGAATTCTGGATGGAGGAAGTATAATTTTTAGGACATGTGATATCCGCCCAGGGGATAGCGGTGGATCCAGCGAAGGTTGATGCACTGGTTAAGTGGGAGAGTCCCAACTCAACAACAAAGATCATGGGCTTCATGGGTCTAGCTGGCTACTATAGGAGATTCATAGAAGGATTCTCTAAGATAGTGGCGCCTCTGACACAGCTTACCCGGAAGGACCTACCTTTCACTTGGACGGATAAGTGTGAGGGGAGCTTTCAGGAGCTAAAGCAAAGGTTGACGAGTGCTCCGATATTGGTTATCCCAGATGTTGGTAAACCGTTTGAGGTTTACTGTGATGCCTCTCATCTAGGTTTGGGTTGTGTGTTGATGTAAGAGAAGAAGGCGGTGGCATATGCTTCGAGGAAGCTTAAGGTGCATGATATAAACTACCCCACTCATGACCTGGAATTGGTAGCCATAGTGTTTGCCTTGAAGATCTGGAGACACTATCTCTATGGTGCTTAGTTCCAGGTATTCAGCGATCACAAGAGTCTCAAGTATTTATTTGATCAGAAGTAGCTAAACATGAGACAAAGGAGGTGGATGAAATTCTTGAAAGATTATGACTTTGAGCTGCTATATCATTTGGGGAAAGCAAACGTAGTGGCAGATGCCTTGAGTAGGAAGACAGTACATACTGCACACCTTATGATCAAGAAAGTAGAACTACTAGAGAAATTGAGAGACATGAAGCTGCAAGTGGAGTTAGGATAAGAGTTCATTAGGTGTAGTACCCTGACTATATCTAGTGACTTCTTGAACTCAGTCAAGGAAAGACAGTTGTTGGATGCCGGTTTGAACAAAGTTAGAGAATAACTTGGATCAGAGGAGGCAAAGGATTTTGCCTTGGGAAGTGATGGTATACTGAGGTTCCATGGTAGGGTGTGTATACTAGATGATGCTGAGGTGAAGAGTTTGATCCTTGAGGAAGGGCATAAGAGTCATCTTAGTTTGCATCCTGGCATGACTAAGATGTACCAAGATCTCATCTCAAGGAGACCTTTTGGTGGCAAGGTATGAAGAGGGATGTAGCTTAGTTTGTATCCGCCTGTTTGACATGTCAGAAGGCAAAGGTGGAGCATCAGAGACCTGGTGGAATTCTACAACCTTTGGAAATACCAATGTGGAAATGGGATAGCATAGCCATGGACTTTGTAACCCATTTGCCACGGACCTTTAGAGGCCCCAATACGATCTGGGTTATTGTGGACCGATTAACCAAGAGTGATCACTTCTTAGCAATGAATATGAGAATGTCTATGGCCAAGTTGGATCAACTGTACATTAAGGAGATTGTGAGGCTACATGGAGTACCTTTGAGCATTGTATCAGACAAGGATCCGCGGTTCACTTCGTGGTTTTGGCAGACTTTGTAGAGTGCTTTAGGTAGCAAGCTATGAGTTCAACCTATCATCCTCAGACCGATGGCCAATTTGAGAGAACGATTCAATCGCTTGAGGACTTGTTGAAAACGTGTATACTGGATCACTTGGGTGCGTGGGATGACGTTTTACCTCTGATAGAGTTCACCTACAACAACAATTTTCATGCAAGCATTGACATGGTGCCATATGGCAGGAAGTGTAGGACTCCGTTATGTTGGTATCAGGATGGGGAAACAATATTGGTTGGGCCAGAGTTGTTGGAGCAGACCACTAAGAAAGTGAAAATAATGAGGGATAGGATGCAGGCTTCACAGAGTAGGCATAAGGCATATGCATATCGCAGAAGGAGACCCTTGGAATTCATGGCTGAAGATCATGTATTTTTGAGGGTGACCCGAACCACTGGTGTGGGAAGGGCTCTCCGCTCAAGGAAGCTTTCTCCTAAGTTCCTTGGCCCTTATCAGGGAGGATCTCACTATGGAAGTACCACCAGTGGCTTTAGAGGATAACCGAGTAGAGGAACGTCAAGGAAAACCAGTCAGTCTTGTCAAAGTCATTTGGGACCAGCGGACAGGTGACTCTACTTGGGAGTTAGAGGAGGATATGAGGAAGTCACATCAACATCTGTTTTCCTGGTGAGTCTTTATTTTCGAGGTTGAAAATTTTTCTTGTTGGGGAGAATGTAAGGCCAACTTATTATTTCTGCCCCAATGTTTAAGGGCTGCCCCAAATCAGTTGGGGCTAGGGTTGGCCTATAGGGAGATAAGGACCCTAAACTGCCCTAACTCCACTCATTCCTTTCACTTTCAAAAATCAGCCCTCTTCATTCTCTCCTAGAGCAACTGCGAACTCTCTGCTAAGGTTTGGTACCACCTTGATCAAGCAAGTTTGAACTCAGTTCTTTCTCCATGTAAGTTGTCCCTCACCTTGTACTTGCCTATTATTAACACAGTTGTCTTAGTTCTAGCTAAGGTTCCTCTAGGTAACTCTATTTCCTTCTATTCCTCTATTTTCCAGCTTCTCAGTCTGTTCCTAGAGCTGATGTTCGCACGGTTTAGCGTCAGAGTATTTTGCTAGCTATTTCCAGGTAAGGGAAGCTAGGGTCTTTAGTACTTTCCGTAAATCTACCAATTTTCAGCCTTGTTTCATGTTTTGTATGGATTGTATGCTACTGTGGACATGTGGAATTCCTGGTTATGCTGTTTGGATACGTATGTATGGCTGTTGCAAGGAGAACAATGACGAGATCTTATGTTTTTGCCCATGCGGGCCTGTCTCGCCTAGGCGAGACTAGCTGAAAAGAGCCCAGGTTCGCACTCGAGCTCTCGGTCAGGCGGAGAGCTCTCGTTTTGAGCGAGGTACTATCTCGCTCAAGCGAGAGGGGCTCGCCTAAGCGAGAACGCGTGAGAGCTTGAGGCACGTCATTGCAGTTATAGCTCAAGCGAGGAAGCTCACATTTGGGCGAGGGGTGGCCTCGCTCAGGCGAGGAGGGCTCACCTAAGCGAGAACTCGTGAGTCTTGCAGGGCTCTCTATTGATAGTCTCACCTAAGCGAGGACCTGTAGCTTGAGCGAAAGGCCTCTTTTCCCTGTGCGAGGGTCCCTAGCTTGAGCGAGACTGGCGCAGGTATTGCTCCATGGTTGTTCTTTTCATGCTTTTGGTTGTTAATTGTGAGCTTGGTTTAGATTACCTTATTTAAAGTATGACGTATATGAATATGCATGTAAGGTTTGATTGTATGGGCTGAAGTAATGAGTTTTGGTATGATCTTTGCATGAAACATGAATGGGATGGTTGGTTATAACTATGACATGGAATTGGTATGTGTAATGGATCTATGTTGGTTGGAGAAACATGATTTTGGTTTGGTCAAGGCGTAATTCCATGAGTCTCGAGGTGAGACCTCATGGTGGTGCCTCAATTGGTCAAGACGTAATTCCATGACCTCTGTTAGTGGGAGTTCATGATGGTGCCTCATTTACATAATTTAGTAAGGATTCAAGGTAAGGATTGCATTCTGACACTCTAAAGAGTCAGTTAGTTTCACATAGAGCGTACTGAGTCGAGTGGTAAGAGTAGCAGGAGGCCTGGAACACTTTAAGGGCTAACCTTGTGTGTGGGGGATGAAACATTATAACAATTAGCTTTGTAGAGCAGCTCGATAGAGTAGTAAAGGCCACCACAAGTGCAAGCATCCGCTGAATCTGACTAATTATAAGGAGTAGTGTCTATACTGCAGGACCTTGCTTCTATTACTATTTTGCGTAATTTTTCATTTAATTAGGTTATATTTTAAATGGGACGTTACACATTGTGAGACATCTCTTTTTTGTCTCAAGCAGCATGTTAGTTTTATTTTTGTTGTGAAATGCATTTTAATTTTGTTTTAAATCATAAGTGAGCCACAGTTTAAATTCTATGTTGTTTAACTTTTATGTTATAGATTATTAATTGCTTTATGGAACTATAATTTTAATTCATGTAAAACTTAATTAAGCATTTCAATTATTAATTGGTTAATGAAACTATAATTTGTTATGTATTATATTAAAGGTGATGGTTAATGAGTGGACTAAATTTCCAAGGATTAATCTTGTTCAATTTTTGTTTACTTTTTTCAGGTTGAACCTCAAGATAATACTGCATGACAAATGGAAGTATAATTTATTGAAGAACATTTAGATTTTATAAAGCAAAGGTTATAACTTTTTTGTTATCTTTTAAGTCTTTTAGTTGTAATGCTTATAACATTTTCATTTCAATATACATTGGACTACATATATGTCACTCTTAACTCTTAGTTTTAATGTTTACGAACTCTTATCATTTTTATTCAATTCTTACATATATTACATGTTTTGTAATCATTATATTTGTAATATGTTATAATTAACATGTTAAATAAATAAATAACGCAAAATAATATAAGAATTGCTTGAATGAAAAATTATAATTTTAAAACTATCAATCTAAATGTACATTTATCTTCTAAATCCATTTTAAAATGTTGTCAAAAGTGTTATGATGTATAATATATATTTTTTGACCACATTAAAAAAGTATTCTATAAAGAATAGACAACAATTAAAGAGGTATGACAACATTTCAAAACATTCATTTTAAATATGTTGTCTAAAAATAATAAGTAACATTTCAAAATATGTTGCATATAAACCACAAGCAACATACAAAAAGTGTTGTCTATAAACAATAAGCAACATTTAAAATGTGTGGCTTATTCTAACATTATAAGGAAACATTTTTGTAAATTGTGTGGCCTTAGTACACAAAACTGTTGCCTATAATCTAAGCTCACAACCATATCCTCCATGCCGACAAAAATGTTGCCAAAGTGTTGCCTATAGTTTAGGCCACACTTTTTTAACTTCTAACCACACTTTTGTAGTTGTTGGTTAAAGTGAAAAATGGTGTAGTGGTTTGTCGAAGAATTAGGTCCTCAATGGTATTTGGAATCCACGAAAGGGAATAATCACATTGACACATATAATATGAATTTGGAGAACCCTAGATAGACATAAGATTGGACTATTTATAGGGATTTCTTTAATTTGGAAGCTGACCATGACATATTGTTGAGATACGTGGGGAATTCTAATATCCAAACAATTGTGTTTAGAGGTATTTCTACAGGATTAGGTTCCTAGAATTTCTTTACCAAACTATTTTAGCTTTAAAGAAGGGTCATTTTTTGTGTGATTTTGACTAAGTATAAAAGCCAAGCAAGCCATCTGGTAAATTGTTTCCTTTTAATGAATTTAATTTAGTTTTCTTAAAATGAATTCTTTTCATTGTTAAATTTAAATTTGTTTAGGGCATAACTGTAGAGTTTGCAAAATTCGTTCGTAAACGTAGATTTCAGCATTTGATACTTCGTGGATGCCAAAAGACCATCAAATGCAGGTTGCTAATAAGAAATTCTTCTAAGAAGGCAACCAAGATTGGCAAAGAGTGGAAAGACTTTTGTACCTTCAATTAATTCAAGGAGGGCAATATCATTCTATTTCAAGCTCAAAAGGAAAAGATAGATATTAATGTCAAAGTAAATGTTATGGAGTCATTTGCTGATTAAGATTGTACTTTTCTTACTTTGTTTTGTGTAGTCCCAATTATGGGTACTACTTCTTTTAAGTTGAAGCATGAACAATCCTTGCTATGTGGTTTGTATCATTAATTTTTGGTAATGCTTCTAATAACTAGAAGCGTGAACAATACCTTTAAGTTTGAAGCATGAATAATCATTGCTATGTGGTTTGTATCATTGACTTTGGGTAGTGCTTCTAATAACGAGAAGCATGAAAAATTATCGTTAATTTTGAAGCATGAACAATCCTTCCTATGTGTAAAACTTTTTAGAATTTGTAAATTTTGCTGCAAATGGACTGAAAATAATAAAATGGATTGGACTGACATGTGATTTGAAGAATAAAATATTATTGTCACTTCTCCCTCTTATTCTAACTTTTGAGATATATTGTATGAAAACATTAAATAAAGTCATGTTTGCTTTATGTATCGTACCTATTATTCAATAATGCAAAATCAGTTTTTGAATTAAATCAAAATATACTTAGTCATATATTAATTTAATGAATTAACAAAAGTTATGATATGATATCATAACAGAGGTCATTTACTTCATATATTTAGTAATGCAAAATTATATTTAATTCAATATTCATTATCACTACTAAAAAACTCATATTTCTTGTCAATTTTGTTTTGAAATTTTTTTCGTAGGAAATACTTACAAATTTTGTTGTGAAAAAAATGCAAAAATTGCTACAATTTTTTTTTGCAAAACATTTTGTATAAAACACTTTTCACAACAAATTTTGTAGGAAATACTTGCAAATTTTATAATTTTGTAGAAAATAATTACCCACAAAAGAATTACCTGCTAATTAAGATTCTTAGAAAAAATGACAGAAAAAAAATATTTTCTTGCAAGTTTTTTTAACAAATTTACATAAAAAATCTCCATATAATATGAGAATGTTTAATAGTGTATAAATTATTAATACAATCAATACAATAAAATTATAAATTTTATAATTTGACTATAATATTAATATTAAAATATAGTCTGCAATCCTATGTTATTTAGAATTTAATATTTCCTTATAAAAATGTGTTTTAAATTGTCAACATATTTTGATTTTCATAACTAAAAGATTAATTTATTATTTTTATATAAATAGATTTCAAATCATAATAGAAATAATTTACTTCTTGATTAATAATTCAAAATTATATTTAATTCATTATTAATTAATTATTGATTATCAATTATTAATTAATTATTGATATTAATACAATCAATTAAATTTTATGAATTGTTTGACAATATAAAAATTCAAATATATTGTACAATTCTATGCAACTTAGAATTTATTATTTCTTTATAAACATAGGTTTGAAATTGTTAACATTTATTTTCATAACTAAGAAATTAATTTGTTATTTTCTTATAAAAATAGGTTTCAAATTGTTAACATATATTTTCATAACCAAAGAAATTAATTTATTATTTCTTTATAAAAATAGGTTTCAAATTGTCAATCTATTCTCAATTTTTCATAATTAATAAAATCCAATTTTGGTACCATAAAAATTGTCTACTTTGATGAATATTATTCTTTTATAAAAATAGGTTTCAAATTGTCAAACATATTTTTATATTGTCATATATTTTCATAATCAAAGAAACTAAAAAAGTCAAATCTTGGATATTAAAAAAGTTGTCTACTTTCTTTGATGATATTATGTTTGATGAATATTATTGGATCTTGCTATAACTATTTTTGAAAAGAATGGTAGGGGACAAGGAATGCAAAGTCTGCAATGCAACAATGCAGAATTTTTGCAAAAAACTAATAAAAAGTAAAACATGTCATTTTTTTATGTGTAGATATGAAAGGATATCATAACTAAAGGAATTAATAAAGCCAAACCCTGAATATTAAGAAAATTGTCTACTTTGTTTGATGAATATTATGTTTGATGAATATTATTGGATTATTATATCACTACTTTTGTCATTCAATTTTCCCAAGTGACGTGCTCCAATTTTCCCTAAATCGACATCCTCCAATTTTCCCCATTCGTTTTGGGGTTTATACCCAATTACCCCCTTTTACGTTCAAAGCCCAAATTAACCCCGTATCTGAGACTATCCTAGGTCATTTGGTAATTAGAGTTCGGTTGATTCTCTTTCAAATTCTTTTGGATTCTTGTCCTCCATTTGTTTCACGTTTGGTTCTAGTGTTATGTTCTCCTTCATCATTCGTGCACAGGTTGTAAGGGTTTTGATTTGTCCATGAAATGTTGACTTGGAAAGGCAAACCACCGCAAAAGGTTGATTCAAGGGTTCGATTTCTCCATAGCTTAAAGGGTGCAGTTGAAGTAGGTTCCGCTTTTCTTCGTTGGTTGGCTCGTTAAGATGGAGTGAATGTGGTATGTATTGCGTTCACGTTTGATGTGTGGTTTGCTTTCTATATTCTTTGTCTATGTTAGTAACTTGTTCAAAGTTGGTGCTGCAATAAATTTGGCCTGGTTAGTTTGTGTTTGAAATGATGCAACCCAAGTGTTTGAGTCATTGACTCAGTGAAGAAATTTGTCTAGTATTCAATTGGTGAACCTGCAAACGATTGACACCTATAATGTTCATTGACATGGTTGGATTTGACCACTAAATTGGTGAACACAACATGGTGAATTGGTTGAAGCATATTGTGGTGTTGTTGCTTGAAGCAGTGGAACACGTCTTCATAGTAGTCACGCATTGTTGGTGCACTTTAGATGATTTGTCTTGTGTGGAGCAGTTGGAATGTGAAGTTGTTGGTTATTTGAAATGTGGTGCTTGAAGTGTTGTTTTCATTAGCCATAGCGGTGCAAAACCAAGCTGGAGGTGGCTTTTTGTGGTGCAGTGTAGAAAAAGAAATTTCAGGCAGTGGAGGTAGGAAATTTTGGTGCAACTTGCTACTTGTTTAGGCAACTGTAGCCCGTGTCTTATATAGCAGTGGCGAACTTTCTGAGTCACTTTTGTGAATTTTAGGTGCCAATTTCTTGTGATGCGTTGGAAGTAACTTGATCCTTATAGAATCAACATTCGTAGAGAAGTAGTGTGGGTAGGATTGAAAGGAAATTGTGGGCAAAGTCGTGCTTTGAGAACACTAGTGCAACAAACTCAATTCACATGGCAATTGGCGGCACCATCCATTCATCTTCAAGTTTGCCATGGCTTATAGCCTAGCCTTGTAGTGGTGTGCTTTTCACATTCATCCCTTTGTAGTCTTTCCATCTTTTATGCTTTCTTTCTTCTTATTTTGGTCTCGACTTTTATATTCTATGTGCATTCCATTTCTATCTTAATGTCCAAGGAGAATTTTCATGTAGCTTTCTTAATTAACTCACACCATATTCACTCATCTTCAAAGGAATCAAGATAATCCTACATCATTTAGTATCTAGAGCTTTGGTTGTCCTGGAATATGGTGTTTTTCATGTGCTATCCTTGTTTTGTTGTAGCCATCTTTGAATGGTCCAAAATCAACTTATCTTTCTCACAAAAACAATGCTACTAGTTTTCATATTTGGGTATTGGGTGATATTAGTTAATTACTTCCATGCCTAAATTTGGTAATATCTTTCTTGGTGTATGCATGATTTAAGACTTGGTGTTAAATGTTCAAGTATTTTCTATAGAGTCTTAAAAGGTGCTTTTTCTCGTGTTTGTTGTAACATCCCGCTAGGATATTACTAATTTTTAATAAAATAAAGAAAATAAATAAACACGTCGCATTTAATAATACCTCTTTTCCCAAAACGCGGGAAAAGTTAAACTTTATTAAATAAATAAAGAGTACTCAAATCCATAATTCTCAAAACTAGAATGTTATAAAACAGATACCCGTATGGGTTTACAACTTATTTCAAAACGAATAAAAATAAAAATAAAAGATTCCCGAGCTATCCCCTCTCTACAGCTAAGCTCCACCAGAACCACCTGCATCAACATCATCTGCTCACGTGTACCGCGTACACCATCATCGCCAATCACAAGCAGATAGGGTGAGCTTAACAGATAAAGCATATAAAATGGCATACACATATATAACAAATTTATATATAGGCAACACATCCATCCCAAATGAATTCCATCCCTTTTAATTCATACCACCTGGCCACAACCAGGTTATTCATGTTCTACATCTTCTAGTGAGTACTTCGAGATGACTTGCTGCCATACCTATTGGCCACAACCGATAGAGCACGTGCGGGAAACCATTGCTAAGGATCATACACTGTAACGCCAGGTGGAGTTCCCAAATGCGAAATAGTTTGCAACGTCCCAAGACTACCAAACTCGTCAGCTAAGTACTGAGGAGGGCAATCTATCTGGACCCATCTGTACTGGCCACAACCAGCACACTCACACCGGCAACACTCGCCAACCCGAGCCACAACTCAAGAGTTCCTCGTGTTCATCCGCCATCCCGAGCCACAACTCAAGGAATGCCACGTGCTTAACCCCTATCCCGAGTCATAACTCAAGGGATACGTTCCGAGCCACAACTCAAGGAACACCAGCAAAAGCCTCGTAGATCACGCATACAGAATCAACAACACCAATACTGCTGCAGTAAAATCACCTGGTGGGGGACACGTACTGCCAGGCGCTGCCCGCTTCCAAACCGCCTGGAAGGTATGATGAGTCGAACCTTGTCTCACATTCAATAATTAAATTTTGGGAATTTAATATTATTTTTGTGCTTAAAAATTGTATTTAGTTGCATACTATATTATTGGATATTCTTGAGTTTAATAATGCAACTGTAATTTAATTTAGGTCCTTAAGAGTGTAAATAATGAATATTTTAATTCATAAATTAAGTCCCAAAATAAGAATTTTGGAGAGGAATAGTTCAGGTACTAAATACACCCCGAATTCTCATGTTTACACCTCTTTTTCCCAATTGGATTATATATTTCTAAACAAGGACATTTCTGGAGCTAACTGCACCCCCTGTTTTCAGGTTCATACCCCTTCTGTAATTGGACTTTCAATTTCTGTTCTGCACCCCTCCTTTTTACTAAGCTGCACCCCTAATGTCACTTAAAATCTAGTCTACCAGATTTCGCCACGAGGCAATCCTCCACTTACTAAAATAACCACTCATAGTTTGCCACATCATCAATCCTCCACTAACTCAAATCACCAATCAAAACGTGACACCTCATCACTCTCTTTCCTTCCCACAACCAAAACCCTAACCCTAATTTTCCTTTTCTCTCTTCCGCACCAACCCACTCCGCAGCCACCACACTCCACAGCCGTCGTCTTCCATCGCCACCGGTCCACGTCCGACTGCCGCTGCAGCTCGCCAGACACAGCCCCCGACGCACCATCCTCGGAAAACACCGCCACCGTCGCACTGCCAGCGGTTCGAACCTGCATCTCCCATGCCACCATGAACCAGCCACCGCGTCTCCTTCACCGCACCTCCGTCGTGCCTCCTTCTTCTCCACTCGTCCCGCTGCCGAAACCTCCATGGTTGCACCATTCGGGCTCGTTGGAACAGTCCAACATCTCCGGCAGCACCAATACCAACACCTCTCCATCCTCGCACGTGAGCCGCCATACTCGACGCCGCCTACCATACGAAACCACCGTAATTGTGCCTGCACCGGCGCCATCGTCGCACTCACGCCAGAACCACCATGGTTGCCCCAGCGTCGCACCATGTCGTGACCCACCATTGTTGCACCGAGACTACTTGCAAGACCTACAACCGCCAACATAGAGCTCTGTCACGTCGTCTTCGCGCCACCATCTTCTCTGTTCAGCCCGCTGCCTGAACCACCATGGTGGCACCAGTCACGAAAGCTGCACCAACCACGACAACTCGCGGAACCACCACCAACGAGTCAGCACTGGTCAACCAGTCAACTTTGGGCAAAGATTTGGTCAACAGTGGTCCAACAAGATATTTTACACTATTTCTAGCAGGTGGTTCCTCTATAGTAACCTTAAATTGCCTAAAAGAGGAAAGAATCGTCTAACGACAGTTTATCGCCGACCAACAATTTCTGGAAATTTTCCAGAATCACCACTTTAATTGGAATACTACAATTCATACAAAATCATACCATATTTAGCTTGCCAATCAGATTTAAAATAATCAACGCATGAAATTACTTTATTTAGCATGCCAATCGAATTTAAAATAAAGGTAACACGTAAGGTTACCCTATTTAGCAACACGTAAGGTTACCCTATTTAGCATGACAATCAGAACTAAACATATAGTTAACGCGTAAAACTCCCCTAACCTGGTTTCCTTAGCTTATGCTTTGACACTGGAAGAATTCTCCCTTGATCATTAAGGACTCCCCTTGGTTCTTCTCAATTCGGCTCCAAAAACCTCGTTCAAACGTCACCACTCTAACAAAATTCGTGCCCTATTTTCTGAGTGCAATTTCAGCCTTGCAAAACCCGTCTCCTAACCTAATTCTTGCCTTTTAAAGGTGCCTTAGGACTAGGTAATTACCAAAAACGAATTTAAGTTTTAATGGTAATGCTTATTATCATTCATTACTCCTTTATGGTCCGTTTTTCAGCCAACCTTGGCTGCCCATGCATCTAGGTTTTCCTTCAACTCTTCTCATTCAAGCCAAAACTAAGTTTGGCAAAAATAAAGTTTAATTTGGGTTCTCCAAGGTTTGAACCCACCCCCTTGCTAATGCTAAATCAATGCTAAACCACCAAGCCAATTCATGTTTCTTGTTAACTAATATAATTTAAGTTTTATATCATTCCTCAATATGATCACACATTTTAATAAAACAATAATAATTAAATAACACATAAATGACATACATAGGACTCCAACCCAAGTCCTCTTACACAATCAAAGTACTCTTCCTACCTGCATTTATTTATTAATTAATTAATTAATTAAATTCCGCGGGTCTTACATTTGTCTTGTTAAAAGTTTTGTCACATATATTTTATTTCTTTCGAGTTTAACTTTCCTTGCTTTTGTGTTTTCTTGTTTGTCTTTAGGTGATCTTAGTTTTATCTTAGTAGTTTTCTCTTCTTGAAATTCTTGAGTGTGTTGACTGAAACATTTGAGTTTTCTCTTGAAAAGGGTTTCCAAGTTAAAAGTATTTTCACTCCTTTTGGTGGATTTGAGTGTAGCCTTGCCTTGTTGCTTTGGGAGTGTGATCTAAAAACTTGGGTGAATTTCTTTGGACCATACTTGGTCTCGGGTGTTATTGTAAATTTTGACACGAACATATTTTTTTTGTCTCGGCTTTGTTGAGTTTTGGTCTAGGGAAAATGGATTTGAGTCCAATTGTGGAGCTTGAAAGGGAGGTAGAGGGATCGACTTACCCATACTCCCCTCCCATGGTGACTCCCGTGGTCCAACCAAGTGTTATTCTCGATGTCAACACTCTCTTCCAACAAATGGAAATTAGTAGAAAGGAAGATAAAACACATAATGAAAAGGTCCTTCAAACCTACATTCAACAAATTCAACAACAACAACAACAACAAAGAGAGCAAGAAAGAAAACTTAGGAAACTAGGTGCCACACATCTCCAAAGATTCCTAAGTTTTATGGTGGAAATGATCCCAAAATCTACCTTGATTGGGAAGCTTAAGTTGACCAAATTTTCAATGAAAATCATGTAAATGATCAAGCACAACTTGATCTAGTAGTGTTAGGATGTTTGGAGTATGCCAATACTTTGTGGCAATAACCAAATGGCTATAAGCAATTGGCCACATCTATTTTAGTCCAAGCGGTGTAGCAAACGGAAAAACCACTTTTCTGCCTTTTAAAAGAACACACCATGACCAGCATCAGAAGGAAAAACCTGAAAATCCAAAACGGAAACTCAAAATACTACTAACCGAGCTCTAATTACAAAATGATGAAGGACCATCTCGGATTTGAGGTGAACTTTGTCCAAAACGAAAATGGGTATGAACCCTAGAACGAATGGGGAAAATGGAGGACGTCGATTTGGGGTTTTTCGGAACGGGAGGAATTCACGCCACTTGGAGGAGATTCCAGGATAAGTGAGGAAGATCTGCCATTTTGAATCGGAGATTCAAAGATAAGGATCGGTGGTTTTGAGGAGAACCTCGAGACTTGAGAGAAAACTCATTGTTTCATAAAACTCAAATCTGAATACAAATGTGTCTCACAAGGTTGGTTCAAAGATATTGTGCAAACATTAATGTAAACAATACATGAATTGCCCAAAGGAAAAGAAAAATGATTCTGAAATAGAAGTTTGTACAAAATAGTACAAGCAATTCATGTATACACCACTAGAAACATGTATTTCTAATTAAGAAAAGTATATTCATCAATATTGTGGTGTATGGTTCTTCTGTTCTAACATTTACTCTTGCCAAAATGTGACAGTTTTAGATGAAAGTGTTTCACCAAATAAAACAATGAAATGCAACACATTAGGTAATAACACTATGTTACCACATATTGTTAAAATATCATATGCATCATAGTCTAAATTGATGAAGGATTGACCCCAACCAAGGATGGAGGCACATGCTTAAGAAGACTAAGCATGTTTAGAAAGGAAGTTCACTAATCCTTCATCCCTTTCATTTGTGTTTGTTATTTTTGATTCCCTAAGTT
>Ga0209589_1002593_pt1 | contig 31471 bp, 12 predicted proteins | sample CowpeawhiteBW_FD_187525 | JGI IMG/M metagenome (GOLD analysis project Ga0209589, IMG submission 187525) | Root nodule microbial communities of legume samples collected from California USA - Cow pea white BW (SPAdes) (version 2) | ecosystem: Host-associated > Plants > Roots > Nodule | place: USA...
TTTTTACAAAATTGTACTCATCTCTTACTCTCATTTTGTTTTTGAAGAAGAAATGAAGTCAAACAGATAGTCATTATTTTTGCTCTCATTTCTCATTTGTTTCCTTCATTGCTCGAAGCAAAAAAAAAAATGTAAGTCTTTCTTGTTTGACTTGATGATAAAATATTAATTTAATAATTATTAAAATTATTTTTTATCTCATGAGCCTTTTGTATAGTTATTTTTTATGATTATAGAAACAAAAAACAATTTATTACGTGTTTTTTATAATCGATTTTTAAGTGTGACTTGATTATAATATATTTTTCTTCTAATAATTATGTCTCCCAAACTTTTATTATTATGGTAAATTATTTTTTAATATATTAAAAAAAGTATATCAATGAACAATAAGATAATAGATTCATTTTGTAAAAGTTATAAAAGGCTCATGAGATAAAAAAAACTATATGTGAAAAATGAAAACAAGATAAATTATACTTCTTCATTGTTTTATAGAAGCGTAGTTCTTTAAAGCGTTATACTAATGATCCAATCAAATGATCAAATCATTATATTACTTTGGCCCCTCCAAAACTGTCTGTCAAGATCCGCCTTAGTAAAATAATAATCATCATGACCATTAATCAAATTCGTGTATTAAACATTAAAAATAAAAATAGCCTTTAGATATTGATCACATATATAACATCTTCTGTAACAAAAATTTTCGTACGTAAACATAAAACGCATAATTATAAAAATATTGACCAAATAATTATAAGTCAAACTCATTTGATTCATCTTCTATTATCGTTAAAAAAAAAGAAAAAAAAATCCTGTACTACCTACCATAAAACTAAGATTACCTAATCAACTATGTCGTACTTTTAAGTTTCAATGTTTTTCAATTAAAAACTCTTACACGCATGGTTGAATGATTAATCAAAAGAGTTAATAAAATAATAAATACTACCTTAGTTTTTTTCATATGTTATAATCATGATAGTTATCCTGATAGAACTGATAAAAAGGTAATTGGATATTATTTGTGAAATAACTTATACTCATGATCATTAGAATCTTTTACTCGCTTAAGTTTATAAAGTAAGTTATTACTAGATGACTTGATATGATTTATTAATGTAAGAACATGTATTGCATGAATGATTGAAATAAGTTTCATAGAGAGCAGATTTATTTTTTGAGATAGCAACTCATCTACATACTATTGCATACTTGTGACTGGTAGGTTTAAAAAAGTGAGAAAAAAAGAAGTTGAAAGCACCATGTTGAAGTGAATTTAGGCTAATTAGCATCCAGCTAATGTATAAGTACATCTAAACCAAATTTAATTTCACAGAAAAATTCTAAATAAAAGGTTAGTGATACGTGTAATTTTTTTTTTATTTAAAAATTAAGATTAGGATGACAATCAATGGGTGATTGTAGGATTGATTATTTCATGTTTCTTGCAATAAAAAGTCATTCATTTTTTATTTCTACATCTAAAAAATATAACAAAGAATGTTGGAAGTCTCACGTCAACTAGAAATAAGACAATTTCATAATATATAAGTAAGATACAAACCTCACTTTACAGACCGCCGGTTTGTGAGGCTTGAGTTAGACCTAAATCTCATCCTTTAATATGTTAGAGTACTTAGAGTCTCTATATTTAGAGTGTGCAAACACTTCAACTTAATTTAAAATATGTATATGTGGTTCCAAACCTCAACTTCCAATTCGGTTTTTTAATATCAAATAAAATATATAAAATTAAAAAGAGTATCAAATGAAAAATAAATAATAACAAATAATTATAGAAAAAAGTAGAAACAGTAAGGAATGAAGATGTGTATTGCCCATAGAAAATACCACTAATACTCTTGTTTCACGAAACTTATTAATCAAACCTTCCTGGTATAATTTTTATTATCTGTACAGCCAAAATATTGTGTAAGTCTATTAAATAAAATACCATAACAAAGTCAATTAACACACATTTTTTAGTGGTGGGTGCTAATAGTGGTTACCATTAAAATACCATTTCATTCCGGAATAAAATTGATTTGAAATTAAAGTTTTTTATTCTAAAATGTGCTACACGTTACTTCTTTGAGTGAGAAGAGAATCACTTTTGAGTGAGTGGCATAGTTTTATGTTCAAACTCATCCAAAGAGTCTAAAGTGCTTTTGTGAAGTCAACATCCATCATTAGAATGAGAATGACACAGTTTTGCAATTTTAAATGTGAGCAAAGAAAACAAATTCATATATGAATATGGGATAAGTACATAGTGAAACTCTTCTTTGTGTAGCTTTCAAAATCTTTTCAAGGTATTGAGAAAAAAAAAAAATCATCAATTGCAATTTTGGTGTAAAAGAAATATATGACTTGTTTGATTAAGGATTAACATACCAAAATCAGGGTATAAAATTCCAATTAATGAGTAAGTCAAAAATGCAGAGGGGAATCAAAGGTTTATGATGTATCAAGATGTAGATTTTTTTTCTTCAAAATAATACTTTTTTAATGAAAAATTCTTTAACTAGGTTCTCCGAAATATTATTTTCCTAAATAAATCTGTTTAATGTAAAAGAATTTCCTTTGTTTTTTGTTTTTTTAAATAAGAAAGAAAAATAATAAAAAAAATAAAATTAAAATTAAAATTACAGATAAGCAATTTAAAATATTGAATTTAAATGTTAATTATATTGGGTCTTTTAATTTACTTTCGTGCTAATAAACAAGTTAAATTATAAATTATATGACAAGTATCTAAAACTATCTATATGAAATTTGATGACTATTAACGACTGAGTGAAGAAAGTGTGCAACTACATAAATAATTATATATCTTATAAATATATTTTTAATTTTTAATTTTTTCTGTTATAATAAAAAAATCATTAAATATAATAATATTAAAATACAAAATTATTAACTTTATATAATTATATTTTGTTCTTTTTTCAATTTAAACAATATTATTTTTCATTTTTTTTTTCCATCATCACATGCTAGCTAAGCTTATGTATTTATTATAAGCTATTGTTTTTTTTAATAAAAAACCATTAAAAGTTTGCATTTAGATGTGTTTAATACCAGATGAATAAAAATAATAAAATCACATATTTGATTGATTAGGTAATTTGTATTTAAGTTTTAGAAATGATTTAAAAGAGGCCAAAATTCTTATATTAAAATCATATTTTAATTTTTTTATAACTTAAAAAAAATGCAAGTTATCATAACGTACTCAGGTTTTTGAAGTGTAAATTATGCGGCTTTGGGCTTAGTCAGAGGTCCAAACAGAGACCCAATCTAACACATTTGGTTCGAGCTGGATCAGTCATGGAACTTTATGAGAGTTTTGTTTTTTTCACATCCTTATTTACTTTATTTTTAATATAACTTTTTAATAAATTTTAAATTGTGTAAATTATATGATTTATAAATTATTTTTAACTTTGAAAATTCAAAAAGGACAAAATCTCTTTCAAAAATGACATTTTTTTTTATATGGAAGTGCAAGAAGAAATACATGGAAGGACGAGAGTGATTGCAAGCAAGCAACCATTTTAGCATCTGCACCAGCTATATACCTGTTCTTCCCATAAACCTAACATATAGATGTTGTATAATGTGTTTTTGTTTAGTTTTTCTCTCAATAACAGTAAAATCAAATAGCTGAAAAAGAAAATTACAAACCAGAAACTTCTCCATTAATGGAATATCAAAACTGTAATTAATTTTATTTGAAGCATTTGGAATTTGTAGATAAAAACTCACAAGCAATTGTCAGAATTTTCCCAAAACTTTTCTGTTTGATTTGAAAACACTTGACTACCTTAGATCATCAAGATCATCAAGTCATAGCAAATGTTTTAGAAAAATATAAATTAAAACAAGTTTTTACTGCATCAAATCTCTTTTCAGATTCAGTTGTTGCTGCACAAACATGGTCTGCATTTTCACTCGAAAGAAATTACTGTTCTACAAGATATTACTGTATACGTCTTCATCTACCTTAAACATGTTGTCCTTTTGGATTCTCCTTTCTCAGAATTTTTTTTACCCCATAATAAAAGAATATTTTACTCTGAAAGTAATTTTAAAAACATTATTTATTACTTTCTCCTAATCTAATGAATGATTTTTATAGTGAGAATACGGAAAACAATTCTTTCTCAGAGTACCAAATTAAAGAATAAGAATCATAGGTAACTGTTTTTTCTATCTATTGTTTTTGTAGTTGTCATTGGAGCTATTTTTCCTCTTACTTTTGTACTGTTATAGTTTTGAAAAAAATTTAAACTAATTTGTAAAAACTATATATAATTTTTAAATCCCGTGAATGACTGCGTTTGTCTGGAAAATTGTGGTCAAACACTGACAATCACCTCGGTATGCATAGGAGTAACATTTATCTGCAAATTGAACATAATTCTTCAGTGATTAAGCACACACTAATTAAAGGCCCAATTGTTTTTTTTTTTAATTTGAGAAAAAACTTTACTAACATTATTAAATCTATTTCTAAAATACACATAACAATTTTTTTGTTCTTTTATTAAAAAAATCAATTATGCTGCAAACTTAGAAAAACGTAATCCTAATGATCTATAAGATGAATGGACTCCACTAAAAACAAAAAGAAACTGGTCCAGACCCATCAAAGAGGTCCCCACACAGCTATTATAGGTATATTGGTTCAGACAAAACTTGCATGCGTACAAGGATGACATTGACAACTCTATTCTTCTCATGGTACTCCCAAACAACATTCATTTAGGTCTACCTAGGTACATTTTGAATGTTAACCCCTCCTCAGATCAATTAAGGGTTCATCCATTACATATTATAATTTATAAATAGGAGAGAGGATGGTTAGAGCCCAAAAAAGTAGTTAGACAAAAGATTCACACTGTGTTTTGGAAACTGATAAAAAAACAGAGAGAGTAACTGTTTGAAACATGAAAAATATAAACTTTTAGTTTCTAATAAACAAATTTGAGATGTTAAATTATATCTGTAATGTGAAAAATATTATATGAAAAGTGCAACCCAAAGATACAATGAATTAAGAAGAATAATTTGAATTGATGGCTTATCATTTAGTATTGTTTGATATCTTAGAATGGCATTTAATGCGGTACACAGGATATTACAAAAGTCTGGCAATTATATAAAAAAAGATCTTCAGAATGCGAAGTAGATGGGAGGGAACAAGAAAATAGGGACCATGCACTTTTTCTTTTTATTTTTTCTTGTGCTGTATTCTACACAAGTACTCATTGTGTTGAAACTTTGCATGTTGCAGGTAAAGATTGGGAATTTTTCTTACAAGATTCTCTGAGCCTCCCTCTCTACCAAAACAAGTTCTGAGGTGTGCATTTTTTTTTAATGTTGGCAGCAACAAGGGTGGTTGCAGCAAGCTCATTTATATCAGACACCGACAGTACTGTGTCCCTGCCACTCTTTCTAAAGGCTGCTACAGACAACAACACTGGGGATAGGACTTGGGAGTTAAGACGGAGCCTTTCCCAAAAGATACAAAAATCAAACACAAAGCTCCAAATGTGAATCTTTAGCTTTCACAGTTGCATGCAACCAGTCCTATTAGTTGAAGCCGCTAATGGCGACACCATTACAGTGAAATTATTGATTTTTTGTTTATGTGAATAATTTCCATGAACACTACACATGAATGAAGTTTTTGATATGGATTTGAGTAAAGCATTTTACAAATTACATTCCAAGTGTCACAAGAACAAATTCAGGAAACTATGGATAAAACATAAAACCAAGGAAACAAACATGACTTGTGTATCCAGCCATGATGAACTTGAACTTATGTTGCTTTGGTAGAACGATGGCTTGATACCTGCAGGATCTTCTGGTGGTCCTTCAGCAAAAGTTTTGCCATTTCTTGGCTTGGTATTTGCACAAGAGGGGATTTCCAAATATGAAGACAGGTTCTTCTTCTTTGTCTGATCACTGATACAAAGTTCAGTGTTTCCTCTTACATCCAACCTTTTACCAAGTTTTGTAATGAACTCATCAGGGAGCTGAAGAACTCCATCCAGCATGTTCTGGCTGATGTTCAGTTGATCCAAGTTAGGGAGCAAACCAAGGTTTGGAGGAACTGGTCCACTGAGAGTGTTGTTATCAAGGGAGAGAGCTGTAAGGTTCGTGAGAGATGACAAGGAATTGGGTATGGAGCCAATCAATCCACACCCTGAGAAGCTCACTGACTTCAGCTTGGAAAGGTTCCCTAAGAAGTGGGGTATCTCTGATTTGATGGGGTTGTCATCAATGAGAAAATATTCTAAAAGCTTCAAGTTTGACAGGGTTTCAGGAATCGACCCACCAATGAAATTATGACTAAGATCAAGCAAGACTAACCCCTTCATGTTCCCTAAATCAGGAGGTACTTTTCCTGTAAGCACGTTTGAGCTCAAATCCATCTTCCTAAGAACTTGAAGTTTCCCAAGTGAGCTAGGAAGGTTCCCTTCAAGCTCATTCCAACTGAGGTCTAAAATGGCAATACTTTTCAAATCTCCAATTTCCTTGGGGATTTCACCACTGAAGTTATTATAACTCAGGTCAAGTTGCTCCAAACTCACCAAACCACCAATCTCTCTTGGAATGTTTCCCTTGAAGCTGTTCTGAGACAGGCTCAGAACTCTAAGACTAGTAACACCACCCAAAGTTGGAGGTATTTCTCCAGAGAGTGCTGGATTAGACTGCAGAGCGAGGTGTTCTAAGGTAGAGAAAGGGCCAAAGAGAGTTGAGGATAGATTGACGGGTGAAGCAACAAAACAGTTAAAAATTGAAAGTGTTTTCAAATAAGTGAGTTTGAGCAAGGAGTTAGAAAGGTAAGCAGAAAACTTGCAAGGTGGGGAGAGTATATCAGGACCAATGTGGATCTTTGTGACATGAAAAAATGGTGGGTCATTGCTAACTTCACAGCCAACTCCAGGCCATGGGGTGTCAGTACATGGCTGAGGATGTTCTTGGGCCCAGTCAGGATCATCCAGAAGAGCATCCATCACTTCAAACAAACCCAACAACTCCTCTTCCATTACCATTTCTTCAGCATGTACATTGCTTTCCATTCCCACCACTCCACAAGCAAACAAAAGGAACACAACAAGGAGAAGAGACAGAGAAGCCATTTGAGAGTATGCGTGAGAGGTACAAGAAGAAGGCAAGAGGCACTTGCTCTATATGAGGTGAGGTTACTTGAATAGTGTTGATGGCAAAGGGGAAGAACGTAAAGGGGATTCTAGGGATCTCATTTTTTGTGTGTCAGCAGCGAAGCCTGCAAAGAAAAAGCCAAGACTTGCTGTCACCCTTAGGTTCCCAAATTTGCAATTGTGAGTATGACAGTGTTAGTTTACATGGAAAAGGGATTCAACGGGAAAGACAAATCGATTACTATAAAAGGTAATATACATTTCCAGAACAGTTTAATGGTTAATGCATAAAAATGACACCACTGTGTAAGCCTGCAACAAAAAAAGTAAAGTAAAAAGAGATGAACAACAACTCAGACTCATAACCTACATTCTTTGTCTCTTCAATCAATCACCTTATGAAAGGCAAAACCTTTTTCAGTTTTTGAACCACCCAAACAAAAAAGGTTATTTCTTTACCCAGTTAAATGCTATTTTTTATCCTTTTCTCAGTGTACGATTATGAACTACTCATCCTCTTCATCTTCGACACTTACCTTATTTAACACTTTTATTTATCACTAAAATTCTGAAAGAAAGTTTTAACTTCAAATTAAGCCAAATTCCCTCGTGTCGTATTACTGGTAGTACAGTACCACTGATACTAATATACCATTAATATTCGAGTATTTGGCATCCAAATCCGGGTTGAACTAAACATGGTTTTCTTTATTCCTTTTTATTCTATATATGCTCATAGTTCTTTCTTTCTCTTTTTTCTTTTCTACAAATTTACTCCTATACTTTAGATATAAATACTCAATCTTAAATTAATATTTTGGACATCAACTCTCCCTTCCAAAGTTAAGGCATGTGACTTTCATTGTCCTTTGTATCTCATTTATTCTTTTCACATTTGTTTTTGAGATTTTAATAATCGAGTTTAATTCATTTAACTTTAAGCATGTCATAAACTACAACACACAAAGATTGTCCAATAATTTATTTTAATTTTCTTAAATCTATTTTATTTTATTCCTATATATGAAAGTAAGATCTTTACTATTCAAAATATAATATTTTATTTTTTTTAAGATACATGGTTTGTCATAATTGAATAAAATAAGACTTTTTTTATCCCCTGAATACTCTTTTTTTTTTAATTTTTAAAAATGTTTCAAGAAAATTAGTTACTGTAAATTTATTTAATGTAAAATATTAAAATATTATCAAACTTGAAAAGGCTTTTTGTTTGGGCTCCGATGAATGGCGGACTAAGGCCCGGAAAGCATGGGTCGCGGTTTTCAAGGTTTTACTTTACATGTTTGAATCAGCAGTGATCGGGGTTAGATATTATTGTATTAGTAATTTTGTATTAATAAGATTTTATTAGGGATTAAATTCACGTTTAGAGTTTAGACCATGCAATACAAATTATAAGGGATATTGAATTTATTAATTATGTCTTCATCTAATTACAATCAACTAAGCACAATTGCAATTATATTGAATCTTGTGCCCTATAATTATACACTCTCATAATTTTCTTACATTATTGAAAAGAATATCATAACCATTAATTCCATTTGTGGAGTTCTAGTGATTTGTTTGAAACCCTTGATGATGTGACCATTAAGGTAAAAAAATAATACAATATTTCCACGTATATTCATAGCTTTGAAAAAAGAGAGAGTATGTTTGTACCGTAGAAGTTAATGAATTTAGTATTTTAAGTATCAAACTACAAACCCATTATATTCATATTTTTCAAAAATAAAATATGCCCCTTTTATTTGTTGAGTTAGAAGTCTAGCATAATCTTGATTGCAAAATTTTATGATAATAACTCAACTCAAGGGAACCATATTTAGGTTAGAGCAATGCAATTTATAACGAAAGAAAACAATACCCAATAAATACTTTCAAAATAAAATAAATAATTTTAGTTAAAAAAAATTAAGAATTTAGTAATATTTCATTAAATCTTGAAGGCTGTAAAATAACAATAATTCATCATTACAATAACAGTTATATTTTTATTCTGGGAACAATTATTAGGGTGATGATATGGAATTATTGGAAGAATGAGTACGAGATGATGAGGTAACGATAGTATTGAAAGAAGTATGTAATATATTTTAAGATATTATGATTAAAATCTTTCATAGATTCGACAGAGACGTGAAACTTCAATGAATTTAAAGTATTTTATTCCTAATAACTTTTTTTAATTCAGTAGTAAATTTTGAATGTTTTCACCTGTGTGATGAGAAACACCTTTCATACGAGTAGTGTAGTATCTATGAATAAGAAGTGAAAGGATGAAAACAGTAGACAGCGTAATCATAAAATATTAGGTTATAAAGCGAGTAAAAATAAAACTAATTTAAAATGGTTTGATCGAAGTTTTAAACACAATAATTTATTCGTGAATAAAATCTAACCAATCCCATCATAGAGACAAACCCAAAATCATGTTGGCCTCTCTTTCATCAGTGATATACACAATGGACAAAACATCATCAAAACAGACGAAACCACATCTTTATCTTGCTGTTCTTGCTCTGTTCCTACAGTCACAACAAATTTCAATTAAATGTAGTTTTATAATTAAGGTACAATCTTTTTGATGATTTGATCACGCAAGAAAGAGATAATTAACCAATTATAAATCGACAAAGCTTTTACCAATTCTAACCCACAAGTTCTTGCTCTCCAACATTGAGGTAAATAAATTAACACCAAAGACCCCAGTAAGCAGAAGTATTGAAGAGATTTAATGCATATATATGACCTATAAATTGAAGGAAGTTCTTATGGAATAAAGTTTCAAGATTTTCGTGCCACACAATCTAATGTCACCATCGTGATGTTGGGTGCAACTATATTTAAACTCGTGAAACAGAGCAAAGGTGTTTGCCATAGACGGTAAATGATGACTAAATGAATTGGGAGCGAAGCCAAAACCTTGGGGCTGCTCAAGGAGATTTTGCCACATGTTGGTGATTTTAAGGTTCCATGCTTCATGTTCTAAGCTTTGAACCTTATAAAAAACGAGAAGAGTTGTTGGAAAGGACCCACAAAAACCATTATATTGGCCAAGACGAACAAGAGTTACGCAGACTTTGGTAAATGATTGTTTGGATTTTGGTTTTTGTTTATTTGTCATAATTCAAGAATCCTGCGGATAAAGATACACCTAGCTAGCCACCTAGGCACACCATCCATAACTAGTCATCTTCTTCATCATTCATAGGAATCTCAAAATCTGGTTTCATCGCACAAGTGTCTATGTGGGTTATATCATATTCACACACGTTCCAACATTTCCTTCAATCATTTCTGTTACTTTCACTTTCACTACTATACTACAACATGGGGAATATCTAATTACAAATTATTTCTGTTTCTATTCTTAGCACAAACTTTAGCTGTATTGTATAGTTATGGCTATTTTATTTCTTAAATCATGATAAATTTACTTAAAGTTTTAAGAAAATTAATATTCTTACAGACAAATGATTATGTGTCAAGAGTTGGCGAGAGAAAGAATACATGTGTTTTTAATAACCTTTTTTAAAAATTATTTGCCATTGATATATCTTGCACAATATGTAGATTTGTTGACACAAAACGGCTACTTAATATATATATTATATACTTTAGTAAAATATAAAGCAAAGCATCACAGAGAATTTTATTATGACAATTAATATATATGATATATGAACGAATTATATAATAATGAAATGCATAGGTTCATCAATGTCTTCCATGTATACATTCTAGAGAATTCTTCAAGCTATGTACTTCTATATACAGTTCATGCTCACTTCTGTTATTTTAATCTTTGAAAACCAATAAATAAACCATCTCCAATGGTAATGAAACAAGCAACATAATATCAACTTAATAACTCATAAAAATAACTTTTCGGCTTGCCTTGTATAAAGTTTGGTTTGATACGGTCCGTGTATGAGGACTTATTAAATTAATTATTTATCTAAGAACATGATAATTGCTGAATCAACACTTGCCTTTGAACAATCAATGCTTACTTATCATGCATGACGTTGTGATATCTTGACTTCCTCTTGTTGCCAAATTCCTTTTCATTTTCGTTCCAATAGTTTTTAGTTTTCATAGCTATCATGGAAAATAATTGAGAGAAAACTAAGCCAAATTACCTAAAACCAGATACCAAAAGGCACATCTTAGACATTTTTTATTGTTGAACTCACCCAGATATTGGTAACTATTCTATAGCTATCATGTCAATTGTACCTGTAATTTCTCACGTGAATACGTTATTAAGTTTTATATTTATATATAGTTGAACAACACATTCTTCTCCGTGAATTTAGTGCCTACGTAGATTTGTCCACTGCACAGAACTAAGATCATTATTAAGATAATTCATGTATCATGTTATTAACAAATACAGGTGGAGCCAATATTCAACTCAAACACATCATAGGTATTAAATTATTCACCAAATTAGCTGGCACATTTTTTGCTCAACATTTATTGGATCATCACTCAAAACGATTCAAATGGAAACAAAAATTGTCACTGTAAGGGTAGATTTGTATTTGTAGAGGATTAATCATTTGATACTTAATCATATGAATCAAACATTATATATATATAAGCTCTACAGAACTCATTTGAACTCCCACCAAACCTCGATTTATACACACTCAGAAAGCTTCACACACTCCTGTCACTTCCATAAACTCCTGCATGGCCAAATCACTATATCTAGAGCAAGATTTCAAACCAAAAGTTCATACCCCTGGAACAAAAAATCTATCTTTCTTTGCCTCTATGTTCTCCCTTTTCATCTACGTATGTGTCTTTTATACCTTCAACCTATCTCCCTATTCTCTCCTCAACAACAACATCTTCTGGTTTTTCATGTCCAACACCCTCATTCTCATCATTGCTGCTGACTATGGAGCCTCCAAAAAAAAACAAGATCTCTATGATGAGTATGTCCAACATAGTCAACCACGAAACTGTGCCTCCTCGTACGTACCCAAATATGATGAACAAGTTCATAAACAATGCATTAACCCAAAAAAAGAGCTGGGCCGTAAGCTGTTAGAGGAGAAGAAAGAAACTGTCTCTGATGAAAATATCCCAGAACGTGTACTTGAAATTGTGGCGATAAACCAGCCTAAAAAATCTATTAAATTTTCCCGTGAGAAAAGGTGTGCACTTCATTTGCATGAGGGTGATGAAAAGATTGAGGAGAAAGCAATTACAGAAAGAATTTACCGGCGAAGTAAATCTGATAGATCCAGCAGAGTGAAGCATTTAGTGAATGAGGAGAGAGTGAAGATGGTGCAAAGATCAGAGACTGTGAAGGTAAAAGTGAAGGTTGAAGAAGAAAATGAGTTTTCTAAGATGTCAAATGAGGATCTTAATAGGAGGATAGAGGAGTTTATTCATAAATTTAAATCTCAGACAACTAGCAATGTCTATCAAATTTAGAAAATCTGCGGTAGAGAATCAGAGTCTGTAGACTATGTTCCAAAAAATTTTGCGTTGTAGCTTCTGTACTTGTTTTAAATGCTGTCTTATGGCATAGACCTGTTTCACATGTTGAATATCGTTTTGTGTTTGTGAAACAATCTTAAATATTTGTGTTGTCCATTTAGTTTGGAGTGTATATACACCTGCAGTTTCTTCTCACCATCACCATTTCTCGTATAAATTAGTATAAACATGGAGATTTAAACTGATAAGCTTCCACTAATTCACAGAAATGAAATTGTGACCAGAAAATGAGAGATAGATATTTGTTGTTGAAGTGGTGCAAAATGAGCAATATTAAGATTTTGAGAAGTTATGTTGATTGAGGTAGTGTGGGTCTTAATCTATGTATGAGCATGCATCTTTGTTGTGCATTCGTGTAAAAGGTGAAAGCGACGGTTGAACAAACAATTATGATTTGTATGCAATGTGTACACGTTTGAGACGGCTTCAATTAGAACTACTCAATGTATTATTACTAGACTTCTTTGACCTTGTTTTTTTTTTATAAATTTTCATTTTTCTTCGAACATAAATCATGGTTAAAAAAAATCATATTTTCTGTTAATTTTGTTTTAAATTTCCTTTTAAAAAATATTTTTGAATTTTATTATGAAAAAAAATGTTATAGTAAATTTTTGTCAATTTTCCTTCGCAACACATTTTATAAGAAATACTTACAAATTTTATAATTTTATAAGAAATAATTACTCACAAAAAAATTACATGTCAAATAAGATTTTTATAAAAAGTAGCAGAAAAAAATCTTTGCATGCAAATTTTTTTTACAATTTTACAAGAAAATTTTTATGTAATATGAGAATTTTTAGCGGTGAATTCTTAAACTGTTTAAAATGATTGAAATTGATTAAAGAGAGTTGAATTTGATAATTGATACATATTGTATAATATAATTTTTTTCCTTTTAAAATTTATATTGTTGTTCTTATTGAAAATTGTTGAGGAGTTTCTGGGATGGGTCAACGTTCTTTGTATATCAGACTACAAGTGTTAAGTAGTTTGGATCGGATTTCAAATGTAATTAGAAAAAAAAACTACTTGTAGAAAATTCTTAAATGACTATAAAATGTGAAGGGATATGAGAGAGTGGGTACTTAAATACCATACTAATTATTTATAACTCTAAGGGTGCGGATTAACATACTATATAAAAAATAAAGATAACTTTTATACATTATAAACTATTTATTTTATACAATTTTAATTTTGAAAGCACCAGCTATAATAATTTACTTTTTATATAATTCTAACAGATGCAAGTTAATATTGTAACAACTTAAATTACCAAGTGAATACTGTAGTTTTTTCAAATTCAATTACTAGAAGTGGGAAAAATCTAGAATACGAATATTCTAGTCTGACTAATAATTTTAAAATGAACATTTAATGAGAGCTTTTTTCAGTTATATAGTCTTATTTTTTGTGAAATTTTATTGGATTATGTAACTAATACAAGAATTAGTTAGTGCAGCGTAAAAAAGTTTCTTATAGAAACACTATCGAATTTATTTTCCCTAAACAACATACTTTAGCTTTTATTTATTTAAATACTACACTTTTATTTGTTCTAATATTCAGAATTCGATTTTTAGGAACTGAATTCTGAACATGTTTTAAGATTAGCACGCTTTTTAAATAGAAATATCAAAAACATATTTAGGATTTTTTTTTTGTTTAAATCAAATTCTGAACTATTGGAATAAAAACATTTTAATTGTGCAATAAAAACCATAATTAATGTACTCTTTGAGAAAAGGAAATATTGCATGGTGCTATTTGCCTAAAAAGTTCAATAGTGGAAGTTTTGAAAGCATTATGATTATGAGGCGAGGTTTTGCGCTAAATAAAGTTAAATATTCTAGTGCTACACTGAGTGGTTGGCTTCCAATTAAGAAAGTCTTTGTCCTATAGTTTATGTGTTAAATATTTATTCATAATTCGATTTATTCATGATTTTTTTTTTTTTTAGACCTTTTAGACTTAATTTGTCATAATTCAAGTATTTTTAAGCTTTTTCCTTTTAGGATTGTGATATACAAAACAATTAGTTTGAGATCGTTTAGCAGTCAAAATAAATAAATAAAATTAATATCTTATATATAATACTTACATATAATTATACTCTTTCAACAAAGTTGAAATCGGAACAATAAAAGATAATACTTAAAGTTGTCAAAATGGGTAACCTGATTCGACCCGGATCAATCCATCACAGGTTGATGATTTAGTGAGTCAACCCAACTCGGCTCACTTTTTAATGAGTCAAAAAAATTCGAACCCGGCCCGACCCATTACGGGTTGACGAATTAAACGGGTTGGCTCACAGATTCACTTAATTAAAAAAAATACAAATTTTTTATTTATTTTTCAGTCAAAACTAAATTATAATTCTAATTAAAATCTAAATAAACTTTAAATACAATCCAAATACAAAGCAAAATAAAAAAAAATACAAATTATTTATGTGTTGGCTAAAAAAAACAACTTAACATGACCCAAATGTAAAGCTCAACTTAATAAAAACACTTGTGTGATCTTTTATCTGTGGATTGGTGAGCCAACCCGGCTCACCACGGGTTCAACCCGATGAGCAGGGTTCTAAATGAATCAGGTCAAAAATCAACCTGTATTAAAATTTGTAAAAAAATTTCAACCCAATCCGATCCAAACACGTGGTAAGTCGGATTGACTCGCGGATTCCAACCCATTTTGACATCTCTAAATACTATTTGATAATATTTGCTATTAGTAATTTTATGGTAATGGATGATGAAATCTTAATATATTGATTTTAATTAATAATGAATACAGACCAGTTATATCGTTGGAAAAAATAGATATTGCTGATTCTTTATAAACAGAAATATTTAATTTAATCTCAAGTGACATAAAAACTTAAGCTTTTAAGGAAAATAATGGGAAGCATATTTAGGAAAAGAAACCAACAACACTAACAAAAAAAAACTATATGTCTAAAAGTCGTTTCTACAAATACATTAGTTTTGTGCTTTTTATAATAATTTAAATTTTTATTTGTTTCTAAAAATTAAATGTACTTTTCAACGGCTATTCGCATGATCAATTAGTTCTCATTTTTTTAAGGCACTTATAAACATGATCAATTATTTGTTTAGTACTAAATAATTGGGTCAACCAACCAATCAGTGGCATTGAATTTTAAAATTTTGTTGAAATGCTCATGTAAGTGGTGCTATGATGAGTTCATCAATTTAACTACTCCTTTAATTTCCATATTTATCCAAAATATGCATTTTAATTCTTATATCTATAAACTCTGCATTGTAACTACTATAGAATAACTTTGTTTAGGCACACAAAATAAAAATTGATTATATATATAATTTCTGCATAATTTTGTTTGAAGAAGTTAAAGGAAATAAAAATAAACAATATACATCTATAACAATATATAAAAAGACCCTGTTTTGTGTTCACATTTCAAAATATTAATTCTATTTTTTAAAATATAATTATTTATTAAATTTTTAAAAATTGACGGTTACTTTTACAAGTTTTTTATAAAATAGTTCATCTTTATTTCTTCTCTTTTCTTTTATTTATCAACCGTTATTCTCTATTTGATATATTTATTTTTAATAAATATAATTTTATTTTATATATTAACTTAATAATATTATATTTATCATCACCTAATAATATAATATCATTTATATTTAAAAAATACATAAAGACGTATACAATAATGTATTATAACGAGCATGGTGAATAATTTCTGCGAAATGAAATCACACGACCACAATCTTTGCTTACAGAAGGAAGTGTTACATCGAATTATATTGTATTTAAAATAACTTGAACTGAGGGCATGAAAAGAGTATAATAAGTGCAAAGGGATTGCACGAATCATTAAATACCAGCACAAAAATCACTTAAAAACGTAAACAATGAAAGAAAAATGTAAAAATGGAAGATAATTTGTTGAGTTAAATATCAAGCATTTAAATAGTTCATATATGAAATAAGTAACAAGAGTAGGTATAAGTGTTTTTATATTTTTTATTATTTCTTACTTTACGTTTTATATGAATTTGAGTACTTTTATACTCTTTATTTTTTGACATTTTATACTAGTATGATTACTTTCATATCTTTATCATCTTAAAATTTACAATAAATTTCTTATACATTATAACTTTAGATATTTATCTTTAATGTAACATCTACATGATGTACCTTGAAAGTTCATTCCATTTATTAGTACAACTATCCTTAGTCTAGGTCCTTCTTTTAACTATTCTTCAATTTTATTGAAATACGCATTTTTATCTTTATAAGTATATATTTTAACTTTGTATAACTTTAAAAGAATAAAAAATTATCATTTAAAAATTGATCAATTTTTTATTTACTGTACATCTTTTCTTTTATTTATTGATTTTTTCCCTCTCCACCACAATGTTTTAACAATAATATTTTGTAAAACAGATAAACGATTACATTTATAATTTTTTTATTTTTTGTTTATCTATATATATATATATATATATATATATATATATATATATATATATATATATATATATTAAAAAATACACTTAATTAATAAAGTAAAATATTAATTATAAAAAAATATTATTTTTTGTTTATAGCTTTTTATAAATATTTAGTCTCTAAATAATAAAGTAAAATTAATAAAGATGATTGTATTATACCATGCTATAGAATACTATTAATAATATCTATACATGCCTACTTTGATTTTAATAACTGGACTGGATTGTTAGAATCTAAGTATGTACATGATTGGATAATTATTAGGCAACATATCTCTCTTAAATTTACATGGTTATCATATTAATGAAAACATAAATTCTGAATCAACACTACATAGGACATTCCTAAAACAATAGTAAATTTGACATTAATATTTGTGATACAGTGTAGTTTGTGTAATATTTGTTTGCAGCATTGCGAAAAGAAATAGTAAAGTGGAATCAAGAAAACACTGGTGAGGAATGGTCTTATCCGGTGTCTGAGACATGGCACTGTTTTCTCTGCAAAACAACCTTTTTCCATTGCCAATGTTAAATTATAGTTCCTCAACCAAGAGCCTTCCCTCTGTCACTACGCGTCGAGCCACCATCTTTGGTTCCACCCTCCTTTTTCTCAATTTGCCCAATCTCAATTCAACACCCCTTGCACTTCCACAGCTTCTGCTAGATGACGAGCTTCAGCAACAAGAAGACCGTGTTGTGCAACTCTTTCAGGTAATCTTAACTTTGCTTAAATACTCATGTTGTATTTGTTCAGTATAAATGGTGATTACTTTTTCTTCTTTTGCTATTTTTTTATTAAATACGGGAATTGGGATTGTCACAGGATACTTCACTGTCGGTTGTTTTCATTAAAGACATTGAGTTGGCTAAAGTTCCCAACGCTTTTTCCAAGGGAGCCGTGGTGAATGAGGACGAAGATGAAAAAGTTGAAGGCACTGGCTCGGGCTTCATCTGGGATAAATTTGGTCACATAGTAAGATAACCCAAATCAGAAATAGGAAAATAGTTCGCCCCATTTGGATTTTATTCTGTTTATCGTAATTTACTGTTTCACTAGTGGAGCAGTTTTTGTTTAAAGTCTATGAAGATAGGTACCGAAAGGACAAACTTTTACTTGCAAAATGGTGGTTTCAATTCAATGAAGATTGATGACATGTGGAAAACTGTTTCATTGACTTTGAAATTCCTTTGATCATTATCAACGTAATTAGACAGTGAATAACACATTTATGCATATTTTGATTTTGACACGATATCTTAATGGCTAATAAGGAATTGTACTGATTACTGATTGTTCAGACTAGTGATGTGTTTTTGCTGGTGGACAGGTTACCAATTACCATGTTGTTTCTAAAATGGCTACTGATACCAGTGGTTTACAACGTTGTAAGGTTTTCCCTTGATGCTGTTAATTCCATTAGACTTTAATATTATATTTTTTATCAGAGAAGAATGATTATATTATATTTGTTTAAGCATTTCTCTGGGTAGCAATAGTATTGCACATTTGTACTGCTGTCTACAGGTATTCCTAGTTGATACCAAAGGGAATAGCTTTTACAGGGAAGGCAAGATAATTGGTTTTGATCCAGCGTACGACCTAGCTGTTCTGAAGGTATACATTCCAAATCCTCTTTTTTTTTCCCCTTCATTTTATTCCTTTTCAGAACACATTGTTCTTTGCTACTTCTGTGGCCTCTTCTCTATGCTCTCCACTTTCCGATCCACTATCGTGACATATCCTTGTCTGCTACTTGAACACTGGTATTCTTTAACACTGTTGTTACCATAATTGCTTTTATAGTCATGTTCGGCAAGCTGCTTTACTAAGCACATGATTTATCTTAGTTATACGGTCATTTTAGGCCATCATAATGGGAAAGCCTAAATCTTCCAGCCCAAATTACGTTTTGAGCATGTTGATATAGTATAGCAAAATTATTGTTGGCTTCAATTTTCCCTCCTAAGGTTCTAAAAAGTATTAAACAATATTGATGTTCATCAAACTGAAAGGCCAGTTGAGTAGCTAAATCAGTATCTGTCTGGTAGAAAAGATATTTTATTTATGGTGTAAAACCCATACTATTCTATCCCAGTTAAAAGGAAAAGGGAAAAAAAGGGAAAAAAGCTCTGAATGTCTTTGACCGGAAGTATTTCTAAAGTGAATAGAAATGAAGAGTTGGTTGTGAGCTCAAAGTATTTGTAAAGACAAGGATTTAGGAGCGTACAGTAGTGAAAAATCGGTTACATAACATGAAATGAACGTTGGAAGAAATTGATGTCGCAGTCTGTGCTTTTCATTTTATACATGATAGATAGATTCTCATTTTTCTTCTTTTGTTTACCTAATAAAACCAATATACTAAGTTACATTTAACTTCTGCATTTTTCTTTCTCTTGTGTGCCACTCAGAAATGCATAAAGTTGTTCTATTTGCAGGTTGATGTTGATGGATACGAAATAAAGCCAGCTAATCTAGGTCAGTCTAACAATTTACGTGTTGGCCAAAGTTGCTTTGCCATTGGGAATCCTTATGGATATGAGAACACTCTCACTACAGGGGTAATTTTTTAATCATCTATTTCTTACATCTCTATCCATTCAGGCAAAATAGTTGTAGAAGAAGGATAATAACTTATACATAGGGCAATTATTTACGCTGGCCTATGTAAAAATTTTGTCATACTGAGCTATAGCTTCCCATATAGAACAACAATAGTTATATTTTTCAGAATAACCATTTTGAGTCACGCGCAGGCACTGGATTTTAGCAGTAATAGTAAGTTCTGATTTGTGGATAATGTGATCATTCTGTATTGTCTGATGTAAATTATGCAGGTGGTCAGTGGTTTAGGCCGCGAGATACCTTCACCAAATGGAGGGGCCATCAGAGGAGCTATTCAAACTGACGCAGCAATTAATGCTGGTAACCTAACCTTACCTTAATCGACGTTCATAGTGTTAGGACCTCAACCTCCTCTAAGTAAGAGTCAAGGAATGTGGGTAAACTGTAGTTTGTACTCTAATTCATTGCATATCAATCAAAATGGTCACTTCAATTTTTCCCCTTTACTCTACAACTTGGGCATGGATCGAGAGGAGACTACGTAATATTAACCTTTCAACCTCTCTTCTCATCATGATTTTTAAAATATGTTCTGTCCATGTAATATCAGTTATAGATGTGATTTGATTAGTTAAGCTAAATTCATTTCGAAGCTATCAGAGCAGCTGCAAGACTGAAACAAAATTGCCTTTATTACCCAATGGTTTTGGGTTAATTTACCAGATCTTCTGCAAAAGGACACGGGCATCAACAATGCTAGCCAGTTATCTCCATATCTAGTACAGATGGCTGCATTATTCTTGGAAAATATAATGCCTAGTGAGATCAACCTCTGCAGATTCACTTCTTTCTACCTAAATGGGGGAAGAAAATATATAGTTCTGAAAATAATATTGGTTAGAAACGTTTTACTTAGAGAAATTATTAGATCTATTTCTGTCCCTGTTTCCATGTCTTATGTAATATTTAAGACATGACTTTATTGTTTACTGAAATGCCAAGTTTTAGATGGTATTGTTTGTTACAACTCTTAGGATTAACAAAATTATTTTGGAGTTAAGTATTTTCTTAAGTTGCTGTTGCACGAGATTATGTAGGTATAATCTTATATGTGCACGAATGTGACCAGGAAATTCAGGGGGACCATTGATCAACTCGTATGGCCATGTTATTGGAGTAAACACAGCTACCTTCACTAAGAAAGGTAATAAGAAACTATTACTTTTATCAATATACTTTCGTAACACTGTAAGGAGGGAATAAGAGACTCATGCTTTTAGCCTGAATTAGACAGGAAATTTTGTCTTAAATAATAATGTTATTATTTCGTCCTTTGCATAATTTATTGTTGCAAAACTCCAGTACATCATATTTATTTAAAAGATAGTTGGAGAGAAGAAGCTGCAACACAATTTAAGTCTAGAAAATTGAGATTACCTTTTCTTTATCTAGTATCTTGCTTCCAAAAGAATGGTGTTGAGTTAGGTAATGAACTCACATATTCATCATCACCTTTACTTTTTTTCTTTATTTTCTAAAAGAGTAATCAGTTCTTAGAATTTTGTTCCCTTTTATTTCATATGTATATCCGCTCGATTTAGGAATCTATTTCTTCCACTGAACCTGGTAGCAATGTCAATCTGTCGAATATGTATACGTTAGGATCAATTCTAGTTCTAGGAATTAACATGAAACTCAAAGAAGATAGAGAAGAGAGGGAATCTTATGAAAGAAAGGGTTCTGAAATAATTACTTGATTGTATTAAGTGTTTTACAAGAGGAGAAAACTGTCTGTGTATCAGTTAATACTCGGCCACTTATAGCTACTAACTAACCAACTAATTGTAACCCCTCTCACCATACATCTTATTTCATATCTGTACCCAGTTAAATTTCCATTACTTTAACCTAAATAAGAAATTAATTTATCGTTCCTCTTCATTTCAGAAACATTATCTAAGCTCTGTTATTTTGGTGGAAAGCAATATCAAAGCTAAATTAGAATAATTTCTTCTACTAGATTGTTATGTTTGAATAATGATTTTTGCTCATTTTGATGCATTTCAGGGACTGGAATGTCGTCAGGTGTTAACTTTGCAATTCCCATTGACACAGTCGTCAAAACTGTTCCATACCTTATTGTCTACGGAACACCTTATAGTAATAGGTTTTGATTGTTCATGTAACATTGTATAAAACCTGAACTTTGAATATCATTTTTACATTCAGTGAAATACCATGTCTGTTCTAAAGCTAAACAAGTATCCTCTCTTCTAAATCTGTAAATTTTGTCACTACCTTTCTAGCATTTCAAAGGTTAAAAATAAATCACTTAAAGGACAAACCTCTTTCAATACATGTTTTCTTCTTGTAAATAGATATTAGTTGCTGATCTCGGCTGTACAATGCATTTTTTTGACACATTACTAAACAGACGAACAAAACAAAAATTTTGCAGTTTCTCAGCCTTGTGATACAACAATTATAACAAGTTTTATTATAGTTGCTCCAATAAGCAAAACAAAATCATGATTTATTTCTCTAGTGCCATTGTTACACTTCCGGCATTTTTGTAGAGATCAATTCATTTATAACCATCGAAAAAAACTAATAGTTCATAGTTGTTCCTAGTTCGTGTGCACAAATTCTTAATATTGATTGATGAGAAGAGACCATCAAGAAAATGTTCACTCGGTGCTGCAATCTAGAGTTAGAGTGGTAGCCGTGCTAATAATACTTAGATGTGAGTATTAATAACAAAAAGTAAGGGTTCAACATATATAATATATACTATGGTTTGAATAATATATATTTTGGTTTGCTTTTTAAAAGCATAAATACAATGTAGTATTAGTATAAATCATTAATGATGTACAGTTGCGTAAAATCTACCTATTAACCGGAACAGTTTAGAAAATTTCATTTGCAGAAAATGCTTATCTCTCACTTTCTTTTGACTGTTGCACAGCATTAACAATAGCTCTACTAGGAATTGTTTGATTATAAACTCTCTTGATTTCAAAACACGCAAACAAAACCAAATAATAACCAGCCGCGAACCTGAATTCAGCTACAATATCAAGATTTATGAAGTAATTGCATCTGCAATGTAACCATGACTGTGTTTGAGATGTTGTATACATCAGCTACATTTTCCGCAATATCAAGCAATTCAAACTACTATCACAACCAATACAAACTACTACCACAACCGCAATTTAACAAAAGAAATTCACCTGTTCCTCGCTCATATCAAATCTGATAGATCATTTAGCATCTCAAAATGTACAAAAACATGAACATATAGCTGAAACTATCAGTAGCACCAACAAATTCTCTTTCGTTTCAGTAACGAAACATGAGCAATTGAAGAGGCACTCACAGTCATACATAGGAAACCCTAGCTAACTCTCGGTGGCCCTGGATGAAGCGAGAGGAGAGAGAATTGTTCGTGGATAGAGGAATCCACGTGACAAGAGGTGCGACAGGAGGAGGGAATGAGAATAAGGCCGAGACACCTCTGTTCCATGGGAGAAGGCGAGGATTGGCGCGTGCTGCGATACTCGATGGCGTCTTGGAGAATGATGTTGCCTTGTTTGTCAATGCAATAGAAGGAACCCAAGAAGAACCTTCCGTCTTTGATACCCACTAGCATTCGCCGAAACAGCAGCTTCCGTGCCCGACTCACCGCACCGGAGCTACCGGAGTTCTCTGCTTCTGCTTCGACCGGAACAGCTTCTTCTTCCTCCATCTCACCGCACCGATGTATGTGTATGTTTTGTGATCAATTGTTTTCCACTGGCTCTTGGATTCCAAAGCCACCGCACCTATTCACCGCCTTAACCTAACCATACAACCCAGCTATTATATGTGGAACTTTTATAACTTCAAGTGGAACTTCTTTTAAAAGGCTTGGAACCTGTTTCACACTTTTTTATATTATTATTATTATTATTTTTTATTATTATTATAGCAAAATAAAATGTTTCTTTTTTCTTTTCAAATAGCCACTTCATAAAAAAAAAGGTTTACGTTTATTAACGCTGTCATTAATTAAAGAAGAAAATGAAAAAAATACTATGAAAACTTGATGTTCGTGGATAATCGGAGACACTTCATGCAGGTGAACTTATTCATCTTTAAAATTCAGAGACAGGATGATGCGTAAAGACGCTTGATCGCACCCACTTCATATGTGATGCTTGATTATTCCAAGACAATTTGTTTACATAGAGCTAAAGTGCATTTCATCTCAGCATTTCTGACCAGTGATTGTTATCAGGTTCAGTATCTTCTTGAAAACAACAAATTGAATCTAAAGGCATGTCTTTATGGTCATGAAAATAGATCTATGAAGTCCGGTATTTTGTTTTTTTTTTTACTGTATTCTTGTTTCTTAAAATTTAGATGCTTAACTTTCTTTCAACATTTTTTCTTTCCAAATGAATTGAAGATCATAGTCATTTGCGGTTGGAAAATTGTTTTTTTTTTTCTCTTTTCAAAGTGCAACAAAAATACCTTCCTCATTCTTACATTCCGGAGGTTTGATTCTTCAAAGCTTCGTTATGTTCTTAATTAGTATCAGCATAAGATTAAGATTGTTATGTTATAGCTCTTTTTGAAAACAAATAAAAGATGTAGACATCTCAAAAGCGTCAACATAAAGGACTTTTGAATGAAATTTTACAATGAGATATAACATACAGAATGGAATGGAGTTATGCAGGGATAAATCTAACGATGAGATAGTATAGTACAGTATATCTTTCTGCTGATCTTTAATGGTCAACCATACAGGCGTCAGGCAGTTGAGAATGTATCTATATAGAGGGTTCAAGTGTGCCCTCTTTCAAATCTCTACAATGACACGGTAGGGCGTTTAGTCTATTCCTCCATTCTTTTGAATAATGGTTGAATTTCATAACAAATCATTGCTCAGTCTTTGCTCTCCAAGAGGTGTACAATCGGTAAATTCAAGTACAAACATTTAATATTTTACAAAATTCCTAGAATAAATCTTTGGTTTTCCATAAATTTGTAAGTTTTAGTGTGCTTTTATTTGAATGAATTTCAATATAAGATTAAAAAGAAAATTGGAACAAGAAATATTGAAAAGATGTACTCTACTATCATCTCATGGATACTTCCTTGTGTTACAGTTTCCAGTCCCCGCAAATGTCACTAGTTAAAATTGCATAATCTCATTCATATGCATCATACTCAATATCTGCAAATGCATAATATCATTGTAAGCTCTCACATAAAGAAACAATGAACAAATAAAACAGAACAAACAGAGTTGGGGAGCGAAAATAAATGTTCCAAGAACAGTTTTACCAAACTGAAACCAGTCATAAAAACAGATAAAACTAGCCCTCACCTCATTTCTCATCCAGAAGAAGTGATGTGCAAGAATGAAGAGAAGATATTTCATCTTCTTTTGCCAACCCAAAGCCTTGCCATCTTACTCTACCGAAATTATCAAGTAGAAAGATATACCTGTGAGGTAGGAATGTTAAAAACAGTTTTATTTATAACTAATAACTTCACTGTATAAAAAAATGATAGAATATAAAAAAGCTTTTAACCCTGTTAGAAGATTCAATATCTGAAGTTCTTTTCTGAAATAATAGTGGTCACCAAATGAATAAACCGTATGCTTCTCAAGTGTATCCTTGCTTTCATGATTATTAGGCTTCTTCATTGTCCAGAGAAGGAAACGTTTTATAGGAGGCCGACACAAAAGCCACGAATCTATAAATGATACCTGATAGGAAACACGATATAGCTTCATTTGTAGCCGGTGATTGAAAAGATGGAAATAAAGAAATAATCACCGAAGTTCTGTTTAAATAATAATATTGGAATTACAGTTTGAAATTATAATTTTAATCCAATTTTCTTGGAATTGGATATTCTTAAGAATCACATTTCTTTTATGTTTGGGACAGAGTTGATGAATAGAAATATAATACAAATTAAGTTGGAATTCTATTAAAGGACGTCAATGGTGATGATGAACAAAGAACACAGGAAACAATCAGTATTAATTGGTGATAATTGGCAATGACATGGCATGTGTCCACAACAATGATTGCTAAGAGGACGTAAATCACAATGGCTTCTATAGTTAGCAGGAGACAATGATAATGAACATTAAAATATGAAATGGAGAGATATGATTTTGAAAATTCTTTGTGTACTTCATTTTACGTACTTCAAATTCTTTGAAAATTAAATATATTTGTTAGAGATATGATTTGTATATTACATTAAATGGAGAGAGATATGATATGATTTGAAGGAAAATATCGTCTAAAATATTTCCTAGAATTAAATATTGATTTTGTTCCTTATTGTATTTCTCATTCATTACAGATAAGAACATTCATGTATACATAACACACACACAACTACTAGCAATCACGTCAACATGGTATAAGAGTTTATCATATTGATGTTTGTTAGACCTATCATATCACTTCTTATCACACCACCTATAAATATTTAGTCTCACATTTAAGATGTCCAGTATTTACACTGCTTATAAGCATCTAAGATGTCCCGTACTCAACATGAGAAGATGTGTTGGAAATCTCATATCGACTAAAAATATCCAAAATTATAGTATCTAATCATGGATCCAAACATCACCTTACAAGTCAATTTTTTTGGTGATTGAATTAGGTTCAAAATTCACTTTCTAATGTACATCATTGGAATTTAACTATTTGACTTGACATCTGATCTGAAGATCAACCCGTGCATAAATGGAATTGGCGAAGCATTCACACCAGCTATTATAATTTCAATATAAAATTTTTATAGGTCATACATATATATTAACATTTTGAGTGTTTTAAATTATATATATTCTTAACAGTTTACATTTTTATGCTACATAAGTAATAAACATAGTTATAAATCCCAAAGGATAGTGCAAAGCAGTCAACCGCAAAACCACTGACCACTCCAGTGTTCGGCAACTCACAGAATGACTGATAAAGTTCAGATATAGCTTAAATAATATAAAAGCTCAAATATAAAAAATAAAGATGTAAAACAAAACAAAAAAATCAGAAGAGAAAACAAAGACGAAATGAAAGACCTGTAGAAGATAGAGAACAAAGAGACCTGTGGGAGAATAGAGAGAAAGACCAGAACAGTCCCCAGAACAGAGTTGGAAAGGAAACATTGTGCTGTATTTTGGTCTTTCTTGTGTTCATCCTAATGACAGAAAGAATAAATCTTGCCCCCTACGTCTATATTTCAAATGAAGACTGAAAATCAAAAAAAGTTGGTTCAGGAATAAAGAGGGGAATTTCCCTGCCAGCCACAGCGACCAAGATGGCCATGATTTTCTGGATGGTGGCTGCAATTAGCAGCCGCAACCCCTGATACATAAAAAACTCTAGTACAGGTATGAAATCATGGGCAGAGACTACTCCACGCCACACCAACCTTCACCATTATACTGCCCTAGTGATAAAATTAGCAATAACTTATTAAGTTTTCTTCCACTGGTCTTTTTCTGTGACTTTTCAATGAAAACCCAAGTACGTAAACCCTTAGGGTCAACAGAGTAAGTGATTGATTGAGAAACTCTCTTCAAGAAGCCAAGTTAAGGATTATCATCTCAGACAAATAGTGGCACAAAACGGAAAACTTAAGAAAATCAAGTAGAATTTTCAAATTCCATTGGGACAAACACATTTAAAAAAGGCGAATGTATAACTTGTCTTGTCATCTTTTTCTTTACAACTGATGTGCTGTCATATATGACTTACTAATATATCAAGATCAATAACAAAAAGCATAAACATGAAAGAAACAGTTAAATTACCTGATATAAATGAACACCTTTTGATTTTCTAAATGCTTCAAGAAAAGGTACACTCCAAGAGTTGATCATTTCCTGTCAAAGATATACAAAAATGAATTTACTGCACCAACAGTAGACCAAATTAAGCTGAAAATGTGGTTACTGACAAACATACCAAACAATACAACAAGCATAATATCTAGTTCGTTTATCACTTGTACTCATAATAAAAGGTGTCAAATGTATTTCTTAGAGTTGCAAATTCATTACAGCAGGTCATGTCAAGATTGCAGCAATAAATGACATTTGTCACAAAAAAAACAAGGATTCTTAAGGCTGAAATGCAAACATAGCCCAGTAAGAGTAATTAAAGTATCTTCACGAATATTTACTCTATTCTTTTCTTCTTGTCTCCAATGACATTTTAATTCCCTTTACAGGGACAAGTAATAGTAGACATTGTTCAGCCTTCAATCAAATAGAATAAGACTACAACAAATGCTACCATTAAATGTCAACCATTAGGGCTTTGTTTGAATAAATGTTAAAACATATTGAATAACAATGACCAGTAAGAGTTGGATTGCCATTTAACGCACCTAGGGCAGTGGAAAGGGTCTAAACCAGAGGCAGTGTAAGACATACATGGTTGGTGTTGCCTGCACTCGAATGAGCAGGCAACGTAATAATGTGGACTGTACACGATAGAAATCACATAATCACAAAACACTACCATGATCCATCATTACCTGGGAGCTTGCTCGAAATGAAAGACAAACCAAAGATGCCTTGGGCACAGAAGATTTATCAGAATCAACTGCAAGATCAGAAACACGGATAGGAAGCTTCATTGTTTTACCATCCGAGAAGCTAACTTCAAGATCAGGAAACTTCACAGCTGCCATTGCAGGTATTATCACTTTATTAGCTACAGCAATCTGCACAAGTCACAGGTAAATCTGTCATATTCTTACTTTCTTAGCTGGTATACCCTAGACGGGTTTCTAGTTTAAACAGTCAATCATTTCCTTCCTTATTAGACAGATAGTGCATCTGTGTGTACTGATCCAAACAATATACATATAACTGTTTTGAGTTTAATTAGCCCAGTAGATAAGTAAAGTTCTAACTTCTAAGCAAGCTAGTTTAGACCAATTTAGCAAAACTGAGAGATATGGAGTTTGGAAAGTTAGTTTTAGTTTATGTATATGGTGTGTCATCCTACTTGGAACATAGAAACTAGAATTAAACAGCAGAAAACCTACATTGATCTCGCATGAACGAGCTTCAACATATTCCACCAGACCAAATCACATGCTATAGAAACAAAAGAATTTATTATAAAATAGTTGTTTGCCACTAACAGCAAAGTAAAGTAAATGCAATATTGCAAGAATGTCTGAGTAAATTACCTTGCCACCGTGCTGTTTGAACTCGGCCATATCGGCAAAGTATCCCCTCTTCATTTCATCTCCACTATATAAAAATAAATAAATAAACTATCAGTCAACATCACTCACTCTTTCACTTCCCTTCGTTACTGACTACAACACTTCACAAAAACCATAAATTGAACTTACAGTCGAGCGCGCTCCTCCTCAATTGCTTTCTTATTTATAAACTGCAAAGAAAAACGAAGTGTGATCAAAACTATGAATCTAACGTAATTAAAAAAGAAAAGCGAATGGAAGACGAAACCTGGTGAAGATCGAGGAAACGTTTGGGGGTGAGGCGTGCCAAATGCTGCGAGGGAAGAGGACAATGACAATGAACCTTCTCCGCTGCGAAACCCACAACGTAATCACGGAGACTGGGGCGCCGTCGTATCATTCGCTTCAAACTCACCATCTTCGCCGTTTCCCTTTTGATCTGCCTCTCTCCGTCCCCAAGTTTACCACCACCCTTATATGCTGAGCAATTTATTCCACATCTTAAATTCCAAACTCATATCTATCATAAATTTATTAATTTTCACAATAAATGTTTTCAAGTTTCAATTTGTTCCAAATTTCATATTTCATATGAATCAAATTCTTTTTAAAACGATTTTATGACGAAACTAATATTAATAACAGATAAAAATGAAATATTTTACATCAACAAAGTACTTTTCATTTTAACGATTAGGTAATTTTTCAAGAAAAAGGGGATGATATTCTAAGCAGAGGTTCAATATTAAAACCACTCATAAAAGAATTTATATTTTTATCTTACTGAAAGAAATAAGAAATTTGGTAATTTATGTTTTCTTTCTTGATTTTGTTACAGGAGATATTCTTCAACCAAAAAATAATAGAAGTGTTCACGTTTACTTTCTTATAATCCATTAGTTGGACATGCTAAGCACAAGACGGAATTCAATTCACCATCTATGTCTTTAGCTAATTAAAATGTAAAATTTACATATAAGCTACGAACCACCTTTAAAATAGTGTTCCTGAGTTCCCATTTTTTTGACACGATTTCTTAACTGTCACAATTAAATTTATTTTTCGGATCATACACCAATCATTGGACTTGTGACACGTCTTAACTTTCACAACTCAAATTTTTCTCTTGGATCCGACACTCTATGCGACATTTTAGACTAACTCGACACCTATTCTTCACAAAACAGTACTATAATAAAAAATAAAAAGCAATTTATAGCATACATAAAGCATAATTCGCTTTTTAGTCTTGTTTCCACGTAACTATCGTATTTAGAATTATATAGTGAATAATGTTGTTATTGCAGAAATCTGTAATAAATTTGTTTCCTTAGTTTAAACTACATAAATCTTTAATTGAAATTTGTCACATTACATACATAAAGGTTATATCCCCGTTTCCCATATTTTGGGCATTGGGCGTGTTCAAGTAGACGTTATGTCAGATACGTTGTGGCCTGATAATTCACAGTGAGCAGCCATGTCCACAAATACAACCACAGTTCTGGGATATGAGTCAGATACATAATATTACCCCCATAAACAAAGAGGCCGTTTCCTTCTCTACAACTCTTCACCACCAATTCATAAAGTAGCAAGGTTCAAAACTCTAAAATAAGTAGACAAAAGCTTTTAAAAACTATACCTAAAAAAATAAGCATTAAAAGGAAGTTCTACAGTAAGATAGAATGAAATCATTCTTTCACAACACCAACTCAATAAATTTCAACTCTGTAGTTATAACTTCTCCTACAATAACCTAAATTAGCAGCACTTGTTTGATAGCAATTCCTACCATAACAAAATTGGAGAAATGTGTGATTGTTAGGTTGCATTATTGAACATGATATCATTGATTCTGTCAAGGCCGATATCTGAAATGGGATCGATGGGTTTTTCATCTTCTAGAGAACACTCGTTACTCGAAGGATCTCTACTGAATTCATCTGAAGAGATGTTCATATCAATTATCAGAAAACTGATAGCACAGCCTCAAGAAATCAAACTTGTGTTGTTTACTGACATGTCCAAATCAAAATTAAGCACAAGAAGAATTTGGCATCGAACTCACCAAAAACTGTGTTTAAAGAAGAAGGGGAAGGTGTTGAAATGAAGTTAAGGCCAATGTAGAATCCCAGCATCAAAACAATGGTCACCATCACATATGTTGGTACAGCTAAAGCCCAATATCTGAAAAGCCAGAAGTTGTTTTGCTAACATTTTGTCACACAAACAGTCTGAAAAGCCCAATACCCGAAAATAATTCTTTTTCCTACATATGCGAACTAAGTTCCCCACTCTATGATCTCGAAAGCAAAAACTGATGCAAAATTCTCATTGTTTACATAAACAGGTGATTTGAAATCCTTTTTCCATATATATTCACTATTAAA
>Ga0209589_1002594_pt1 | contig 31468 bp, 19 predicted proteins | sample CowpeawhiteBW_FD_187525 | JGI IMG/M metagenome (GOLD analysis project Ga0209589, IMG submission 187525) | Root nodule microbial communities of legume samples collected from California USA - Cow pea white BW (SPAdes) (version 2) | ecosystem: Host-associated > Plants > Roots > Nodule | place: USA...
AAAAAAATGAAAAAAAAAAAAAAAAAAAATCATCCCACTTTTCACTATTGGATTCAAAGAAGCATGTGGACTCAGTGCCGTGCTAATCCATACATGGCGGAATAAGAACAATATTGTTTTATTATCTATGGAGGCTCTGTCTAGAACTATCCCCATTGCAGACTAATGTTTTCCTAGTTTTCTCTTTTACCCTAAAGTCCACCCGTTTTGGTGCTCAACAATATGAGGGCAAAAAACATTGGTAAATGAAATTAGTATTTCAGAAGGAACTCTATAAGAAAAATGAGTAAAATAACATGTTTTTATATCTTATATCCTCTGAGATGATGGCAAAGCTTGGCTGGGAAATTCATCCATTGAAATTATAGGGTTTTGATTATACATCCTTTCAGAGTTGTTTGTAGAAATATATAGGCTCTCAGAAGAGGGAGCCAAAGCATCATCAAGCTGACTATTGCTTTCGTTTCTATGAGATGCTGCAGGGATATACATTCTCTCTGTAGTTGGAATATCAGACCTTTGAGATGTTGAAGGCGTGTATAATTTCTCAGAAGTTGGAAACATGGGGTCAGTACTTCCAAACGTGGACAAGTATATCCCCTCTGGTTTCAAAGCTGCAACAGAATCAGTCCTATTGGAGGTAAATAAGTTTCCATTCATCTGAGATACAGAAACATGACTCCTCTCACAAGTTGGTGGAACAATTTCACTCCTTTGTGATGTTTCTGGTGAAATTTCATTCCACTGAGATGTTTCAGAAACATACGTCCTGTCTGATGCCTGTGGTGTTGCAACAGACACTCCTTGGCTAGGTAAATCCCTTTGCAATGCAGATGATAATGCTAGTGACATGTCCCTCTTAGATGTGTGATCCTTCTCAGTTGATGTAGATGCGGACGACATGGTTGTGTTTGGTATATCTGCATCAGTGATGGTTACTTGTACTTCATAGGTTGGTGAATCACTTTCAGATTCCATTGGCATGGCTTGTGATAATTGCCTAGGAAAATCTCTCATAGATGGAGATGTGGTCGGGAATACTCCAATTCCAGGGTAATCATTCCATCGGTGTGCCACTGTTTTGATTTGGGTATAAAACTGTATGCCTGCTTTTCCTGCATTTCAACAAAGGACAGGTAATGTTAAAAAACTTACCAGACTAAGGGTACAAATAAAAAGAGGGCCCAAACTATACCCCAAAAGCTATCACCAGCAAGAGATGCTTTTGAACCATTGGAGGAAAATGGTAATGGAACAGGCACGTTGATCCCAACCTGTGCAGAAAATTTGATACAGATTAACCTTCAGAACAAAAATTGCCTGTAGTGCATCTATTGTCTGATGATTGATCCCCTTTGTTCTAAATGAAAATAAAAATACTGGTGTATTTCTCACACAATTACAACCAGTCGTTAGAAAATAGAATAAAATAGTGCTTACATATAGAATAAATAATGCTTACCAATCCAGCCTCAACCTCAGTCTGGAACCTCCTAGCAGCTATACTGGATGTGGTGAATATAGAAGCTCCATTTCCATATCTGTAGAAATGAAGTCCTACATTATGCTTGAAGACATTTTTTCAAGAGTCAAGAAAATGTTGAAGAAAAATTCATGAGTTTCAACATATGCAAAATGTAGGTTTCAAATGAATCAAAGTTCTTGTATCAGTTTTGTGAGAAACTGCGACAGTGGTAAATATTAATACATAGATACACAATACAAAGAATCATTGCAATAAAGGAGCACGAAATAAAACAAATACCTGTTTTTATTTATTACTGCTATAGCCTCATCAATGTTATCAGCCTAACAACAATAAACAATAACATTGTAACTTTATTTTCAGAAAGGCAAAAAGATTAAAAACAAGACTAGTATTGACTAAAGAGCACCTGCACGCAAAGTAGCACTGGTCCAAAAATTTCTTCCTGTGAAACAAAAGACAGCAAGGTCACTTTTACTCAAAATACCATTAAAATTCCTGTCAATCAGAGAGAGAGAGAGAGAGAGAGAGAGAGAAAATATTCAAACTCTGAAATAATATATACCCTGTAACATTCTATGCTGGTTGTAACATAACATAAGATAGTAGGACCAACAAAGTTCCCACTCTCATATCTATCTGTAAAGCAAGCTCTGAAAACTCAGTGTCTTCAAAAGGAAAATTTAACACTTTTAAAGGGAAATGTTTCATTTTGGAATCGTGAACATCAATGCAATTTGTGACACAAATTTGTACCACAATATCTCTTCCATCAAGTACAAATCTAGCCCCATTTTCAACACTCATCTGAACTAGTCCACTTATCCTCTCCTTGGCCTGTTGATCAAGAATAAAAATAACAAAACCTTGACGAATTGTTTCCCAGTTCATTATCAGGATGTAATATCAGAAGATAATCAATGAGTGGCATTTAAACAATAACACCTCGGGAAAACTGAGATAAATGTTTTCACCTCTTTGCTGATAACTGGACCAATATCAGCACAAGGATCTGTTCCTGCATTCACTCTAAGTAGTTTGGCACGCTGCACTAGTTTTTCTTCCCTGGAAATAGAAAAATGCAACAGACATGATCACAAAAAGCACTATTGTTCTTTGACGCCTAAGTTCATTAAGACATAACTATTGCTAAATGAGAAGGAGGTTTGTACTTTTTTAACTGAAACATGATAGATAGAACGTAGATAATAATCAATAATTAGTTGATGTAAGAATTGCAAAAATGGAGGGGACTTGAACTATGTAAGAAAATAAAGAATTATTTTATCTATAACAACCATACCCATTACGTTCTCGTTATCTCTATTTATAATAATCAAATCCTTTAAGATATGGAAATGCAAATAGGCTGAAATGAAAAAAAATATTCTGAATATATTATTTCCTAATAACTATAGAGATATTGAGAATATTTCCCAAGTTTTTCATTTCAAATTGGACCGCCAAATTTTGCTTTAAAGCCAATTTCTTTGTTTCATCATCTCCTGCCATAATCATGTCATTCACAAAGACCAACCGAGAATACTGTAAATTTACTGGTAATAGAGTGTTTTATGAATAAAGTATGATCTTGCTGGCTTTACACTTCTGTCCTCATGAAACCATTGTTTTGTAAATTTCTCAAACCATTCTCAAGGAGATTGTTTAAGACCATAGGGCCTTATTTTAAGAGTTATACCTTATTCCTTTCACTGAGTTTCAAATCCGAGTAGAATCTCCGTGAAAAAAAGACATTGTTCATATCCAACTGCTGTAAGTCCCGCCCAAAATGAGCTACTAGAGTGAGAAGAACTCTTCATCATTGCTACAGGATAAAATGTCTCCTCATAGTTAATTCCATAAGCTTGAGTATACTCTTTTGCAACCAATGTAGCTTTATATCTGTCTACTAACTCATTTGCATTAAGTTTTGTTAGATATTGTTTAGATATTATTTCAGTACATTATTTAATCAATAATACTATGAAGATTGTAGCTCAACCGCATAGGTTTCCACTCTTCATATAGTTTACAACTGTTTAAGCTTAGTTAGGACAATGTAAGTTTAGTACCTGTTATCAGCTGAATAATTAGTGAAAGCACATGCATAACAGGAACTTGTCCTGACTAATGAAAATAGCTTATGACTTCTATAAGTTTTTTTACCTTATTTCCACAAGTTTCTATGTAAAGCTTTTCACAGCATGCTCTCTGTAGATTGTGTTTATTAATTATCAAGTTAACACTATCTGAGATAACATGTTCCGCAAGTTGCACAATATCTCAACCAAAACTCACTAATCTAATTTTTTGAAAGATTGGAATTTGGAAGGCCATGTAGCTTAAAATTACAAAAGGGTCACTGCCAAAGTACCTCAACCCACCAAAAGGAAAGTCAGAAAAAAAAAATCAAAGAAAAGCAGAGGAAAAACATGAGATCTGATAGGGGTAGCACCGACAACGAGAGCAGATGCGTGAGCGCGGCAATAGGAAGAGGAGTTACGAAGCTTGAGGCAGTGTTTCAAAAATGGGTCAGAAGCACTGGTTATGAGCTTGGCTTTGTCGTCGTGAGAGGTTCCTTCTTCTCGTTGTTGTTGCTGTTGGGGCGGTGGAGTAACGGAAAGACTTGGCTTAAAACACCATATTTTATGGGTGTGAGGATATAAAATGAAAGCACATTGCATTTCTGTTTGTGCCTTTTTCTACTGCTGCAGACGGCTATGCTTGTGGTGTTATGCTCCTGGCTAAAGCTTCCAAAATTTTGGGAGAAAGTAAAACGATTTTATTGGCCAAATGCTGTCTATTGAGTTTAGCCCTAACACCAAATTAAACAATTTGTAGGACATGTATCCAAAAAATTTGGAAGAAATAAAATTGACTTACATATCAAGAATGGGAGTGAAATATCTTTATTATCGAGACCAGCGTTAACACCGCGATATTATATTATTAGATATATAAAATAAAATTATGTTTATTAAAAATAAAGTGAAATATATAAAAAAAATGAAAGAACAATTATTGATAAATAGAGAAAAAAAGAAAAACAAAGATAGATGATTCTATAAAAAATTTATAAAAATAACGGTAAATTTTTAAAATTTAATAAATAATTATATTTTAAAGGGTAGAATTAGTATTTTGAAATATGAACACAAAAGAGAAAAATCTCTTTATATATTGTTATAGATTTAATGTAATTTGTTAAACTTCTTTTTTCTTTTTTTTGTAATATATTGTATTCAGTTTCAATTTTCTACTCGTTATTCAATTTGTTCTTCAATGCTTAGCATAAGTGAAACTAGAATTTTGATCTGTGCAACTCATAGATTATTTTTTTAGAGGAATAAATTTTGTTTTTCTAGTAAATGGAAAAAAAAGGTTTAAAATAGATATTAATAGTAATGATAAATATAATTTAAATTAAGAAATATCATTTTTATCATGTTTATAAATGAATGTAACAATTCTAAATATCCAAGATCATGACAATACTAACAATTATGACCCACTTTGACGGCTGTAGACCACATTAGTAACTAAGTTTAATTACAACTTATATAAACTTATATAAACTTGTTAAAATATTTTTTTAAATTTATACATCAAATCACTTCACCTTAACATCCAAACTAAATTTACTTTTCCTTTTTTTACAAAAGAATATCCCTTTTTAAATTTATAACTTTTTTAAATATACTAAAAATAATAAAAATGTAAAGCGACATTTGTAATTTTTGAATATTTATATTTGTCACTTTAAAAATTTAAAAATTACAAATGTCGCTTTATATTTAGATTTTTAAAATTTTAAAAAATTATATATTTAAAATAAGGAATTTTTTTATATAAAAACAACAATTTGAATATATTTGGTGGAATGATGTGATGTATTAAATCTAAAATATGTGGGACTTCAATTTAGTCCATATGCCTTAAATATTAATACAATTTAGTATGAATTGTTAGTCTATGTATAATTTAAAGTCGAATTAGTAAATAAGTTTATTATAACTTTATTTATATATATATATATATATATATATATATATTAAAATATATTTTTTATGATTTATGTATCAAATCACCTCAACTAAATTTTTAAATCAATTTTATTTTTTACATATTTAGATTTAAATATCTTTATTAAAAATTATAATTTTTTTTAAATACTAAAAATGTAAATGTAAAATAACAATTGTAATTTTTAAATGGAATTATGTCCATCGCATACGGCACCACCATGAGATCTCACCCAGAGATTCATGGAATTACGTCCATGACACCCAATACCACCATGAAACCTTACCAAGAATTTTATGGAATTACGTCAATCTCAAACCATGTCTCACCAACCAACCATAGATTTATCAAGCATAACAATCTCATGTCAATATTCAGTCAATCAACCAATCATGATTCATGCACTTATTCATACTCAACTCATCAATTTTAGTCCCATTACATCATATAGAACATACTAGGCATCATACTTAACTTTTTAAAGCAACAAACCATCTAACCATTAGAAACATGCCATCTAACCATTAGAAACATGCAAGTATCCAATCAACTATGTCAATCTCGCTCAGGCTAAAGAGCTCTTGCTTAGGCGAGAGAAACCCCTCGCTCAAAACTCTCGCCTGGGCGAGATTGCACACAGGGGCACGTCGAGGTCTCGCTCAAGTTAGCCCACCTCACTCAGGCGAGTGGCCTTCGCGTAGGCGTGCCCTCGAAACAGATAGGGGGTGGGTTGCAGTTGTTCTCGCTCAGGCAAGAGTTCCTCGCTTAAGCGAGAGCTTTGCGTTTTGAGCAATCACCCAGCTCGTTTGGGCAAGTTCAACATAACCCACCTGCTTTCATACGTGCATCCAACAGATTCCAACGAAAGACGCACACCATACATTAATCACACCATCATCGCACCATACAAGCCTTTAAGAACATAAAACAATCCAACAACAGGCAAAATAACTTAAAAGTGTGAAACCCTAACTTCTCTTACCTGAACGGTTGCAAAACCAATGACAACACACAAGGGAGAACAGCACAATTCCACTGCAACTTACGAAGCTGCCACAAAGGAATAAGAAAAACAAAACTAAGACCCTTACAGAGATTTAAATGGGACCAAAGATTTCAACTGGAATAGAAAATTAGTTTCAGAGGTTAAGAGTTCTACCTACACGGAGGGAGAACGCACTACAAGTTTGGAGGAAAGGAGGAGCTCACTGCAACCCTAACAGAGCTCTTTGCTCCAGCAGTGGAGGGGAGGGGTTCTTGTTTTTTGAGAATGGGACAAAGTAAAGGGGGTTAGGGTTGGAAAAGGGTTTTGGACATCTTATGGGTTGGCCTTAAGCCCAACAAATAAGGTTTAGGTCCATAAACATTAAGATAGAAAAATAAGTCTTACAGCAACTGCTTTGACTGCCGTACAATAAATATATATATATATATATATATATATATATATATATATATATATATATATATATATAATAAATGGATAGAACAAATAATTATTAAGTGAATCAATCTATTTAATGTGTCATCCTATGTTGAGTAGGATAAAAAAAAATTGTTATCACCAAAAGTTGAGTTAAGTTTAGATGATTATTTTTAACTAAGCTCGTGACACAAATTCATGAGTTAAGTTACCTACTTTCGTATCCTTGTGATTTGCCTGTATTCATTACTTTTTTTCTTCTTTCAAATTATAGTCCACGTAAATAATTTGAGTATTTTTCTTCTTCAAAGTCACAGTTTGAGGGAAGCATAGGAAAATCTTTAACAAGTCAATTATATCATTATTATATTACTCTTAACCTTAAGTTTTAAAATAATTGTATAAGTATATATATAAGAGACAAACTAATTCATTTTTATACAATACAAAAGTTCATACATAGAATTTATTTCGTGTGCACCATAAATTACCTATGAAGCCTTTCATAAATTATTTATATTGTTTAAATTAAGTATACTTGTTAGATACCTAGAGAAAATTTATTATAATATTAGTTTACTGTGCACAATTGTCAACTACAAATAAAAAACAATGAGATAACAACATTAAACACACACAAATATTACAAAATCACAAACTTATATTATTAAGCCAAACATAGTACATACAAACAATTATAATTGTCAAATTCTGGTCAATTATAATATAAATAATCCACCCTTATATGCGAATAATATATAATCACACAATTTGTTAGATAAAAAAACAAAAATTAATTAACTAATAAAAATGATAATTGAAAATATCAAACAATTGCGTCAAACAATAAACACATAATTGAGAATGACAAAGGAGTCAGATGGGAACAAATTTCATTATTTTATACTCATCCTCAAAGAAAATTTTCATCTACATCATCATTTTCATACCCAAACCTAAAATATATGATTTTTTTGTCTCATTCTCATCTCTACTATCGAGTAACGAGTATACCCATGTATTTGTGCTCGTACTCATACTTGTATTCTATCGTTTTAATATTAATTAATTAATTTTTATAAAATTATAAAAAATTATTACAAGAAAAAAATAATATTATCAAATATTTAATATAAAAATAATGTATTCTCATTTTTTCAATAACAAAAATTTAGGAAAAAATTATAATTGTATATATCTATATATATATATATATCTATATCTATATCTATAACAATAAATCTATCTATCTATAATCTATCTATATCTATATCTATCTATCTATCTATAACAATAAAGGGGATTCCCCTTTTTGTGTCCACTCTTCAAAATACCGATTTTACCCCTTTAAATATAATAATTTATTAAATTTTTAAAAATTGACCGTTACTTTTACAAACTTTTTATAAAATCAGATGTTTCTATTTATTCTCTTTTTCTTTATTTATCAATCTATCTATCTATAACAATAAAGGGGATTCCCCTTTTTGTGTCCACTCTTCAAAATACCGATTTTATCCCTTTAAATATAATAATTTATTAAATTTTTAAAAATTGACCGTTACTTTTACAAACTTTTTATAAAATCAGATGTTTCTATTTATTCTCTTTTTCTTTATTTATCAATGGTTATTCTTTTATTTGTTCTGATATATTTCAATTTATTTTTAATAAATATAATTTTAATATATATATATATATATTAACTTAATAACATTATAATATTATCACCTATTAATATAATATCACGCATATTTAAAAAATGTATACACACAGGCGCGATAACGCCTGTGTTACGCTAGTTTTATAAAAGGAGATTCCTCTTTTTGTGTCCACATTTATAATACCCGTTTTACCCTTAGTTATTTTAAAAATTAATTATTTTATAAATAATTTACTTTTTATCATTTTTCTACAAATCTCTTTTGAAATCTCGTTTGTCTTAAATCATCATTTAAATATTATTTTTACATATTTTTTTTTAATTTTATATTTAACAACTATTTTAAAAATTATATATTTGTTATTATCTTAAATTTCTTAAAAATTAAAAAATGCGAATACACAGGTGCGACAACGCCTGTGTGTCCGCTAGTACATTTAAAATTAGACTACCTAATAAAATTTAATGATAACCAAAATATTTATTAAATTCGTAAACATTAATGAAAAAACTTGATAAAATTGCAAATATTAAAGATTTCATTAAATAAAAATACATTTAAAAGATTACAAAAAGAAAGCAAATATCCAAATTTAAAACTATTTTAAATGTCTCTTTACTCCCATTCTTTAAATTATAATGAAATATTTTATTTACACACTAATAAAAACTATAATACACTATTGTAATGAAATCACACAAAAAACAAAAATTAAACTAATAATAATTAAAATTTAACATAGATATATTTCACCTTTTGACTTCCAATATATGTTGGATGGTGATGAAGAAGATTCATCACAATGGCATTAAACAAATTTTTTATACAATTTTAGTGATGGAATTAAACTTATGACAATGAGTTAGAAAATAAAAAATAAACTATATAAAAAATATCAAAACAGAAGTATACATGATATAAAAAAACAACAAATAAAAATATTGAAAAATAAGTAAAAATAATTAAACATTCATTAGAAACATTTTGATACATCATTGAATGTAAAAATAATTTGATCGAAAAAAAAATAAATGTATAATTAAAGGTATGAGAAAATAAAAATACCTTAGATGCGAAACTAGTCAAACTTTGAAAGATAATGAGAATTGTTTCAACAAAACATAAAGAGTTTTTTAAATGAAACAAAAGTTAAGAATAAATGAGAAGTTTATTATATTACCTAAATGAGAAGTTTATGTCGTTGAACACTTAAATTGAGAGTTAAACATTCTCATGCAAAAAAAAATAAACAATAAATAAAAATATTAAAAATAGTATAGATATTTAAACATGTGACATGAAAAATATTTAATTTACATGCATCAATTCAAAATAACTGCATAAAGGTTCAAATAAGATAAAGAAATATTTTGAAAATGTGAATCAAACATAAACAAGACTCTAAATTCACTTCCTCTTACACCATCGTCCAAATCATGAACAGAACCACGGGTGGTCCTTTTAAAGGACAAGTCCCCCAACATTTTTATTTTATATATTTTTAAAATATATATTTATTATTTTATTATTTATATTAATTTAGTTTTAAAAAGATTTTTTAAAATTGAAAACCACATTTTATCCCTCTTATGTTATCTCTTGTTCTCATTTATTTGGTTTCTCTCTCTCTTTCATACCTGTCTTTCTCACATTTTCTTTCTATCTCAATCTTCACCTTTAATCTCTCATCTTTTTAAAATCAAATTACACCAAGGCAAAATTGATAAGCTAAGGAACATTTTTAATCAAACAATTTCTTCTGTTGAGTAAGTTGATTTTCTACCATTTTTTTTTCGAAGTAATTTGTTTTTTCTCTTATATATGACTTTTCTACATTATAGGCATATTTCTACATGTTAAAGATAATAAAATCATTATATAATTATTGATTGAACTCTTATTTGTGTAGATAGAGCTATTTTAGGTTTTGAAGTTGTGTAATAAAAGAAGAATATTAGGAATCTACTTTAAGGTAAGAGAAGCTAAACATTTAGAAGTTGTTGATTTTCTTTAAATATTGACTCTTTGTTTTGAGATTTAAATAGATGAGAGTGACAAATTTATATTAGAAAAATCATGATAAAGAGTAAAAAATTTGATTTTTTTTCAAGATGAAGAGGATGAAGACTTGTGATGAAAATGAAAAAGATGTATTTATGTCAACCAAACTTGAGAAATTTCATGAGAATTCAATAATTGAAGATAATGAAAAACAACTCTATAGAGTTCCGATAGTTACATATAATGAATTTGAAAAATCTTTAGAACATGATCCGAGGAAGCTTCTCAAATTTGGTAATACCCACCAAATCAAATTGATGAGGTACAAAAGGTTTATATAAAATGGGGTCCATATTATGACTCTTCCAATTTCTATAGTTACAATTGAAATATCTTTTTATGCAATGAAAATAATCAAAGAACATGTTGAGAAATAAGATGGAGGCTGAATTTTTAGCAAGTAGTATGATAATTTATATTGAAAGGGGTATTGTAACAAACTTTAGTTCTGATTCAATTATCGAAGATTTTAAGTCCTTTGAAAGAACGTAACACAACAATATGACTAAAGGTAATTTTTGCTTTTTTTAATATATTATTGTTGATGATAAACTTAATAATTCACTTTCATATATATTATTGTGATGTTCTTTTTAATTCTACTATCATGTATGCTTGTTTTGAGCATAGAAAATGATTAAAGACAATGATTTTTTTTTTTAATTATAAAAAATAATTTACAAATAAAAAATATAATTTATCCACCTGAAATTTTGGTTCAAGTTCCACCATTGAACAAAACAAATATAAAAAAAACTTAGCCCCAAAGTCGAGCGCCATATCACCTCATCCAATCACCATAAAGACAACCTTAGGATAAGAAAGAAAAAAAAAAAATAAACAACCCAAAAACTCAACTAACCATGCATCTCATATAAACATAAAGTTCGTGAACAAAAGTTTTCTTCCTCCAAAAGAAAATTTATATCCCAAAATGACCTTCTTCTTTTCTTCTCACAATTTTTTTTTGCCTACTCTATCTAAGAATTGTGTTGCTCTCTCTACCATACCAATTTTAACTTGGCTAAAAACCCTTTTATTTTCTCTTAAAATTTGTTTGTCTTTAATAAATAAATTCATTTTATTGAAACTTTATATTTTTTTGATTATGTCTTGATTAAAACTTAGTTATATTGTTTTGCCGAGTCTTTTGAGTGTCTAAAATTTCTTATTAAAACTTAATAAAAAAATTCATAAATTTCTACAATTATCTTCCTTTACATATTTTTTTTTGTTTTCCATCACCTAATCCAAAGAAAATGTGATTTCACGTTACAACTAAATACATATAAAATATAATCTTAAAATGGTTACATCTCTAGTATCCTATGTAGCATCTTAAAAAAAATTACCCACAAAAAATAAATAAATTACACAGTGCCTAAATATCTAAAATTTTCTTTAGGATATCTTTAAATTTTGTACATGTTTGTGTTTCTGGTTTTGAAAAGCAATATCTGTCTTCGTATTTTAAAATTCTTTTATCCTTTAACCAACATTATACTTTAATTGCAGATAAAAAAGTCTCACTAAATACATACAAAATCTAACCTTAACATAATCATATCTCTAATTTCCTATTTAACATCTTTGAAAAAGGATTACATTACTGAGATACAGAGTACCTGATATCTAAAAATGTGTTTAGGATATATTTTCCTTTTAGGCTAAATCTTAAAATCTGAAGAAGATGTTTGATTTTAAAAATCAATATAGGAAGGAGAATTTATCTATAGACCCCACGCGAGGAGACAGGGTGAGGAGGCACCACCACGAAACGCCGTGTCCATTTCCTATTGGAGAGCGCAGACAGAGCGTAACCTAATTTACAGCACTGTGAACCAAACACGAAACCCGCGCCGCACAGGGATACCACCGACATAATTCTAAATAGACAAGGGTAATTCAGTAATCACACACTGTTTCCCATTATCCCCAGTTCCCCCCTCTTCTCCATTTCTCATTATTCATCAACGCCGATAAAGCAAAAACCAAAAATACACCCTACACACATACATAGATTACACAAACCCCGAGGGAGAGAGAACTAGAGAGAGAAAGAAAGAGAGAGAGAGAGAGTCCTTCGATCTCGTTGTGATTTTCTTCTACTGCTCAACTCAACATTTACGCGCTATTCCGCATTTAACCCTAACCGACCAGGGTATACCTATTGGGTCTTGTTGTAATTTATCTCACATTCGATCTCAGCGATCCGGTGCGAGGACTCTCTCTATTAGGGTTCAGGCGCTTCATTCTCTCTTACTCAATTCCTTCTAATTAGGGTTTCTGTGCACGACGCGCTCCACTTCTCCCGATTCAACTCGACGGTTAGGGTTTTGTTGTTGTGTGGTTCGCCTCCGCGATGCCGCGCAGTTCGAAGCACAAATCGAGCAAGCACAGTTCTCGGGACGCGAGGGAGCACTCCGACTCCGAGCGAGATTCCGGCGCGAAGGATCGGAGGAGCAAGGAGGAGAGCGGTAGTGCGAAAGCGTCGAAAGATTCGGGTTCCGGGGAGAAGCGGAGGCTGGATTCGAAGGAGGCGCACGGGAACGGGGAGTACTCTGACGAGTACGCGTCGTCGTCGAAGCGGCGCAAGGACGGCGGCGGGGGAGACAGGTGGAATGGCGGCGAGGAAGGGACGAAGAAGTCGAAGGCGGCGGGGGATTCGAAGAGCAGGAGGCGGGACGGAAGCGTGGGAGTGTACGGTGAGGGTGAGGAGTTGAAGAGGAGTAGCGGTAAAGGGGATGGGAAGCATAGGGATTCGGCTTCGGGGCGAAGCAGAGAGGGTGCGACGGAGAAGGAGAGGAAATTTAAAGAAGGTGGTAGGAGTGAGGAATCGGTTGATGAGCAAGAACAGCGCGTTTCCAAGCAGGTCTTTGAAATTAATGGTAAGGTAACTTGACCTGATTGATTGGTGTTGCATTTGTAGTGTCGTGACTTGTTTTGAACTGAATCAGGTTTTGTGCGCATTATGTGCGTGTTAATAAAGATTAGCATGCAATGGGATTGATATTTGACTTTCGACTGGGTGCTTTGTTTGGATCAGAGCACCAGGGATAAGGTTTTTAAATATTAGCTTAGTGTCGAGTATAAAGATCCTCTCTTGCTCTTAGTTTAGGAGGAACAATGGGAACAAGCCATATGATACTTTGACTGGTTGTGTCTTTGCCTATCTATAAATAGTTTGGAAGCAGGTTTGGAATTCTTGGTGACCAATTTGACTTGTACTGATGACTGTAAATTTGAATGTCAAGCAATATCTACTCATTTGTATAGTACACATGTTTTCAATTTCTCTGCTCTCTTTTGTTGAAACAGGCGCAGTCTTTAACAGTTGTAATATCTAATGTCTCTTTGTTCCTTCCATTCTATCTGTTGTCACTGTTTATTCGATGTCTGTACTCATGTACAGGTCATTCCAACAATTTCCTGTCTTGTGACATTCTTTTGGAAATGTAGGCATGTTATCAGACTCTTGTGTTTCTGTGATTGCTTTTGTTGTTCCTCCCCTTCTAATGAGTTAAAATTCTCTTGCTTCTATCATGAGGCTGTTGGATGATGAACTGAGTTTAAGACATCATATAGGTAAAGAAAATTGATGGATTTAGGCTAGAGTATTAGTTGAGTTGCTTTGATAGGTGCATCTATATATTGTTTGCACGGTGTTAAGTGCTACTTATGTGTTGGCCCAAACTGATTCAAATGCGTGTTACAATGTGTTGTTAACTGTAATTCACATAGTTGACATTTTCAAATCTTTATATGAAGAAAAGCTTTATTCTAGGTTTGGCATATTGTAAAAGCTGTTAGATTTCTCCTTTTCTTTGGAAATATAGACTAACAGTTGAATGGTGTATGCAGCTCTCTGCCTTATATATCTAAAATATGTAAAATGAAATGATAAGCCATTCATGTTAAGTTTCGAGTCATTGGTTTGGTGCAGAAAAAATGGTTGTTGTCTGCCATTTTCGTAAGCAATTATAATTAGATTAGAAACGGCACTGTAATATTTAGTTCGATTATTAAATTTGACCTCATCCTTCAATATGAATTTGGAGTTCTTATCATCTAACAAAACAATTTATGTTACAGGTATTTACAGAGTTTGAATTCTCTTCATTTTTAGTTTTACCAATAAATAGTAGAGTCTGCTTACTAAAGAGAGAGACAATTTTACTGTGAAGGGACCCACTGTTATATGTTTGTTCTCCACATGATTTACATTTATTAATGTTCTATGTGCTTATTTATTAACACGCCTCTTGTTAGTGAATAAAAGGAAAGAATATATGTCTTTTACCATATTTGTGGTCAACTTCCTGCTTGGATTCCTCACTCATATATGCAAAACTCGCTTTAAGGATATGAATTATTTTCTACGTTGTATGGTTATGGACTGACAAATTAAAGCTGTTAAGAATCATTCAATGCAAAAATTTTAGGGTGGTGTGTTTCAATGGGGGATAGACTCATTGGTTTTGGGTGAATTATAAGGTAATTGAAATGAAATTTTCGTATGTTACAGATCAAATGTGGTTATTTCCAAAATATCAATATTTCATTGCTTAGGTTTACATGGCTTGGACCTGAAAAGTGGTAATAGAATACGTTGATATGATTTCATTCTGAAATTTTGTTGAAGTTATGTTGTAGGATGCTACACAACATCAGGTTCTTTAACCTTCGTTTCTCGTTATGGGAACTACAAATTTTCTTATAACTATCCATTGCTAGAGTGATCCACGTGTTCTGCATTATTCGTTTCAGATTTGGTATATACCATATTTTGTTGAATTTGAATCTCAGTTGTGTTGAGTGGGTTCTTTAGTATATTATAGAGTTTTATTATAGAATTTTGTTGAATTTGAATCTCAGTTGTGTTGAGTCGGTTTCTTAGTCTATTATAGAATATAATTTTTCCTGGAAAACTTGCAACTTAGAGGCTGTTTTTTCCTATATGTTGAAAATTTAGTGAACTGGATAGAATTTAATTATTCTGTGTCTTTGTTCATGTGCATGCTTGAATCTCTGTGTGTTTGTGTATCCTTTTTCTACCTTAGTCTAAAGTATTTCACGAGTAAATCATGCCCGCTTATCTTGTATATGGGGTGGAATGCAATTTTTTGCTCTGATCATTTGTGATTTTTTATTGTGAAATGTGAGACTCAACAGATTCATCCTACATGTGGTTGTGCTTGATGGCCTAATTGAATATTTTAGGATTGTTTATGTTTGACTGCAGGATGTTAAAGAATTGCTAAACAAGTTTCTACCCGGCTCTAGGGTAGTGGTTGTGGATTATTTGAAAATTAAATATTTGTTTGTAGTTGGTCTATAACATAACTTGAAATGTCCTAAGTTCACCTTTTTTCATATTCTTTCTTGTAATGAAGCAACTAGTTCTTCTGGGTTTTTGTTATATATACTCATACGGTCTACTCAGATTTGGTTCAGAAGACAATTCTTGATTTTGATCTGTTGCTATGTGTTATTGCAGATTCAAAGAAAATGGACGAGTTAAGAAGCCCTGAACATGATAACCAGCTTGAGAGGCGAATGAGGAAGAAGAGGGATGACTACAGTGATGGTGATAAACATCTAGATAATGTTGGTGATGGTTATGATAGACATTTATCTTCTAGGGATGAGGCTAAGGATGGTAAAAAGAAGGATGATAGGCGAAAGGAAGAGAAATACAGAGACAAATATAAGGAAGAAATAGACAGGGAGAACAAACATAGACATGACAAGCAACGTGATGAACGCCCTGCAAAAGATCATACTACCATTAGGTCTGATGATAAACATTCTAGGGAAGAAAAGAATAGCCTAGAATCACGGCAAAAGAGAACGAAGCTTCCGGAGAGTGATAGAGAACATAATCGCGATCGTGATGGAGATCATGATTTGGATTCTGTTCGTGATCCTGCACACCATAGTGAACGTGAACGAGATCGTGATTATGATGTTGACAGGGATCATGATTACGACCGGGATCGAGATTGGGACTGGGATCGTGAGCGAGATCATGAACGTGAACGAGACAGAGATCGTGACCGTCGCCGTGATCGGGATGGATCACATGTGGATGACAGAAGTGCTAGAGGAAAAGACAGTGGAACAAAGAAAAGAACTTTGGATGATCGTGATGATTATACCGACTCTAAATCTAGAGCAGTTAAGAGTTACTATCCTGATGCAGAGAAAAGGAGTTTAAGCACCAGCAGAGCGGATTCTGATGTTGACAGAGGAAGATCTCAACATCGACAAGCTCATGCTGATTCAACTGGGACTAGCAATAAGCACAGATCTTCTCCTGCCTCAAATACACATATTGGCAAAGATGACTATAGGTACCATTTAATTTTTGCTGGAACTTTGGTTGAACTATTGAGTTTATTTTGTAATTTCCAGGTGGTGATTAGGGAAGTAGTTTTTTTGCGTTTTTGGTTTCAGTAGTTTTTCAGGGCATTCGTACTCTTGATGTAGTAGTGCTATAGTATGATTTCTGATAAAACAATTCATGTGTAATTTACTCGAGGAAGTCTAATGATTAGCGTAAGCTTCTCATTTATGATTGCGGAGTCTGTAAAGATTAACCTTCATCAAGGAAATTCATGTCGTCAACAACTTGGTTACACCTTTGTATAAATATGGGGGTATTTTAAGCTAAATACCTTGGCCAACAGAAGAAATAATTAAAGTTACTTTTTTTATGAGAATTAAAAGTTTAGCTTGCACGGGTAAAATATTATGGTTAGCTCTAACTATTACTTTTGCATGGGAATTATTGCATTCGAACAATGATAACTGGTTGCCATTACCCCCGTTTCAGAAATGCAAAAGCTGAAGATTCAAAGTACAGAGATCCAACAGTAGAGCAGAGAACCAAAGGCTCAAGAGAGGGTTACTCTGGGACATCAGATAGAGGTCCTAAATACAAATTAATGGAAAAACCCATTAAAATAGATGAAAGTCATGCAGCAGATTTGTCAACTGAAAGGTCATCCAGTACCAAGGCTTCACCTGGGGGCCTGATGGATAGATCTCCTTCGTCAACAAGCATTGATCGCAGGTATGTGAACAGGAGTGGTGTTAGGCGGAACCTTGAAATTGATGAAAATGGAAGGAGGAACAGTACTGATGTAAGAGATTTCTCTACTTCTGATGATAGACTTGGCCGGGAGTCGACTCTTGAGAAACCACTATTGGATGAGCCTTCTCAAGCAGATTCATCTTTATATGGTAGGACTAGTCAGAGCAATGCATCACAGATTCCTCCTCCACCTGGTTTCAGAGCTACCTTAGATAGACCTTATATGGGTTCTTTAGATGATGATGTTAGAGATAACTCTAATTCACGGTACAGAAGAAGTAGTGAACCTGGCTTTGGTAGGGGGCATGGTGGCAATTCCTGGAGGGCAGTTCCAAACTGGAATTCACCACTACCAAATGGATTTGTTCCCTTCCCACCTGGGCCTGCTCATGGAGGTTTTCAAACAATGGTGCCACAGTTTACATCTCAGCCTCTTTTTGGCGTTAGGCCTCCTATGGAAGTTAACCATGCTGGTATTCCTTACCATATTGCCGATGCTGACAGATTTCCGGGTCACTTGCGACCACTTGGGTGGCCAAATTTGATGGATGGTACAGGAACTGCTCATTTACATGGATGGGATAGTAGTAATGGTGTCTTCAGAGATGATCCTCACTTGTATGGTAGTTCTGATTGGGATAGGAATAGGCATTCAGCAAATAGTCATGGATGGGAATCTGGACCAGAGACATGGAAAGAGCAGAATTGTGATTCAAAGAAGGAATTGCCTTCCCCAGTTCGCAAAGATGAATCAGTTCCTGCCCTAGCTGATAATGGTTTGACTGATCTGACAAGTCAGATGTCTCAGGATGAACATAACCGAGAAGAACTTGCTGAGAAATCTCCTGAAAGGAAGTTGTCCAGTCTCAGTTCTCCAGCAGAAGTACAACAGCACTCTTTATCCTCAACCCTTCTTGAAAAGGAGGCAGATACTTTGACACCAAGCGATGATACTTCCCTTTTTAGCCGTTTTTACCTTTCCAAACTTGACATTTCAGTGGACTTGGTTTCGCCAGAGTTATATGACCAGTGTGTGTGTGCTCTGAATGTTGACAAAAGTGCTTCAGTTGATGCAATTGCCAGTACAGAATTATTATTTAAGGTATTAGAAAACATTTTTGCTTCGCATTTTGTTCCCGAAATCATATAATGTAAATTGTAATTGAATTTCTTCTAGGTTTTTTATTTATGCGTACTATATAGTTTGAAGTGATTAGAACAACTTTTTATTACCCTTTTAGTGAAGTGATTTTGTTCAAGTGAACTGTTTTGTTTTGCTAAATTTGAACTGTAAATTAATCAAATGCAACAAATGGTCCCTGACTATCAGTTCTTTCTGTCCTTTGAATTGACAGAATGGTTCTAGAACACGCCAGAAATATGCTGCCACCTTATCAAGGCGTTCACCTTTTCCAGAAATTGATAATTCTATCTTCCAGGTAAAGCTTATATTTACAATTCTAGTAATATTGTACTCTAACCCTCAAGTGTTCTAACAATTTAATGGTATTGACAATGAACATTTACGTCTATAATATTATCTTTTCAAACTTGCCCATTTTGTTAGGTTCTATGAATGCGTAAATACTGAATTCTGTATTCTTAATGAATGGGTATTTTGTCCAATTTTCAGATAGCCATGGACCTATACAAGAAGCACACGGTGAAGCTGCCTAACAAGGGGGAGGTAGATAATATTGTGGTATCCAGCATGATGCAAGCGGATCAGTCGATTCCTATTACTAGTTTGGAGAATGGGCATGCTTCTGTCTCAGCTTCCAGTGGTATAATAGATGTGCCATTGCCTACATTAGAATCAGGCAAAGTGGAAACAATGTCTCCTGCAAAAGAGCAATTGGAAGAGATCAATCAAACCTGCAGCCAAATGGAGCAAGATCATGATAATTCTGGCATGTCCTGTCCATCTTCTGGTCATGTGGACCAAGCAGCAGCAGTGGCTGGTTTGCAAGAGAAAGAGCCCAAAATCAGTACTGATACGGTGGATTCAGGGGATGCAGAGGAGGATTACTCCTTGGCAGCTAAAAATGAAGCTCAGTTGGCCTCCACTTTGCACGCAGAGGGTGATAACATAGATTGCAAAGCCAAAACTACTGGTTTTGCCCATTGTGCAGATGAAAAGCTGGGTTTTGGTGACACAAAGGTTAATCCTAATCCCTTAATTGTTGAGGATGGGTCTCCCAAAGCTTGTGATGCTTTGATGCCTGGTTCAAATGAGTCTGAGTCACTAATTTTAAGCCGGATACATCATTCTCCTGAAAGTACACATTGAGACAATTTCTATATCTCTTTCATTGCTTTTTATCCATCAGGTTTTAATTTCCTTCCTCTTTTTGTTGCTTTCTTTTTGAGCGAGAATAAAAGAAAATGCATTCATATTCCCTAGAATATAGCCTTCCTTATCCCCATGCATGAGTTTTCTCGCATTTCGTTACTGTAGCATTTCTTTTCCTCCATGCCGTAGTATTATGTCAGTCTAAAGTTGCTTGCCCTTCTGCACCAAGAGTGCAATGGAGCTTGCAATTTCACTTCATTTTTATCAAGTTTTTTAAAAAAGAATTTGAAATGGTAATACTGTTTCTTCCATGAGGTCCTTTGCTTTTTTCATGTTTTTGCCTTTGAAACCCTTTTTTCTGTCTATCGACTTATTTACAAACCTCGTTTTCTTCAATGTTCTTTTCCATTCATTATTTTAGAGATTCTAGTATTTGTTTTTCGAAACTTCCTCATCTATATTTATAATTGCTGAAGTCTGAGTATAACTAATTAATATACTTTTTATGATCATTTTGTTGCGTTTCATTTCATTTTTTAATATGGAATTTATCCCAATCAGAATAATGTTCAGAAGACGTGTCTAGCATTCTCTAAAATGTTAGCAAAACAGGTTTTGAGGCCTTAAATTATTGGTTTAAATTTATTGCAAACTACAAATTTGGGTAGGTCTTAATTTTTATTGAATGACTTAGACATCATTTTGTAGGTTTTAACAGTTTTCAACTTCGAACAAAATGTTCAGATGAGTGTGCTATCTTAGCACCCGTCGTCTTTATTTGGTATTGGTATAATTTTTTGGTAGGTTTGTTTAGTTTAATTTATTAAGATTAAAGCGAACGGTGTTGGGTACAATAGGTTGAACAAAAGTTTAAATATGATAGCAATAGAAAAGGTCTATATTGTCATAATATAATTCAAGATTTTATATGTTCTGAATTAGTTGATTTTATATGTTCTGAATTAGTTGATTTTATAATGTTAAAAGTCCTACTTAAGAACTTATTAATGATTAACAGTAAAAAATTTTTACAGAATACGATGAGATTGGACAAATGATAATTGTTACTATTGTCTAATTGTTTGACCTAAATTAATTTTGGATGTTGGATTTTAGTATGCGTGCGATTTAACAAATTTTCCACATAAATTAAATTAAACAGAATTCAGTAGTTCAGTGGCATGACATAAAAATAGAAAACGTAAAATTTCTGTTTTTTACTATTTCTTTGTGTGAAAGATGACAAATATTATATTTAGATTTTACCCAAAAGGTTATATTTGATTAAGTACTCTTCAAATCGTGTGATGTTATAACTTTTGAGTTCGATCTATCATAACTATGATCTTTACCACGGATTATTATTATTACTGTCATTTCTGAATTTCTTTTTTATTTTATGTAGGAGGTAATATTCAAGGAAATTATGCCTTAGTTACACAATATTGATTTATTACTTCAATCTCGTTAATATCGAACAAAATTCAATAGGACTACAACAAAAGTTAATATTAATTCATGAAGAACTAAACTTAATTTTAATTTTTATGCAAATATTTGTTAGAAATGTATTCAAATAGGATTTAATCAAGTACAGGTCTCCTTGATTTAAATAGATTTTTCAAAAAATATTTAAAAGGAAAACAAATTTTCATGAATTACTATTTTAATCAATTAATTTTTATATAAAATAAAAAAATCATAATATTATATTATTGATGAGATATATTCCCTTTTTAATATTGAATATTTTAAAAAATTATAATTATATAATTTTAAATTTGTAAGAATTAAAATATTTATTAATTTTATAAAATAAAGTAAATATAATAAAAAAATTAAATTTAAAGATATTTTTAATATCTTTTCTACTGTATTTTGAATTTCAATTTATGTTAGATAATAATAAATAACATCTATAATAATAACATTAAATTATTATATTATAATAAATGAAATATATTTATACTTATACTTTTGAATAAATTAGAAAATAAAAATAGTTATATACAAATTATTAAAATAAATAACAAATAAAATATGTAAAATAAATAATTAATATATATATATATATATATATATATATTTATTTATTTATGTTTTAAAAAGTGGTTCAATAAATTTACATAAAAAAAATCCATTGAAACATAAATAAATTCAGATAATACACACAAAAATACAAAATCAGATTTATTTGTTATTCCAATTTAAAATGAACTTTCCCGTTGAATTGTTTTGGAAGATGTGACTTGGAAATTATACACATTTTTAGTGATCTAAGTCGCTGAATAAAGAACTTTGATAATCCTTATAAGTAGTTAATGTTAACAAAAGCTTTAATGTTGCATATCTTCAACCAAAGTTCCGATTGATGCTCACTTTCTAACCTTCATGTGCCTTACGCCTTAACTTAAGAAACACAAAAGAACTCAGAGAGAGGCTCTTATAATTCAAAAGGTTCAAAAGGTAGAAACATTTCCAACAGCTCAGGTACTTTTACCATCGATGGGATCTTCCTCCCTGCTGGAAGTGATAGTGATAATAATTTTATTCCATATCATGACAATCCTAGCACAAAGCAAACGTTAAGTTATGCATACGACTTTTTCAGAAATACAAGTAAACACATTAATCCTTGAAAAAAATGTGAAAGGATGTTATGTCACGATATTTTTTCAGATATATGTCACGATATTTTTTTCAGAAATACAAGTAAACACATTAACAACTTTTTCAGATATATGTCACGATATTACAACACTACCAGCATAAGGACACTTTCATGCAAAGTAGATTCCAAACATTCCAGCTACCAATGCCCAAAATCTTGAAATACTATTTTAACATCAATGGCAATATTTGTTTCTTCTCCTATCTTGGTTAGAAGTACGATCATAAATTCACAATTAAGTACAACACAAACCACAAAATATGGCTCATTGTCCTAAAATCCCCACTTCCTAGTAGTGCACAATATTTTCCCCACCAACTCTGGAAAGCAAATTGCTTCCACTTCACACTACCAAGTGAGAAACTAAACAGTAATCTTCAAAATTGTTTTCTCATATCAGTCCCTGGCGCTGTAAGTCGGTGTATGTCTTCTTATTATAGATGTTGCCTTCTTTGTCTTCATACTCTTCCTCTAGATCTGGGCGCCACTTGTTCACTCCTTGTCTTTGCTGTATCTTCTTCCAAAGATCCTTTGCTTCCTGCAACACAGTCCAACAAAGCATGTAATATACTATAAATCCTCACTTTATTTTTCTGTCCTTGCAGTCCAACAAAGAGCTGAAGTGCTAGCGAGGATAGAGATATTCTAGCGATGGAATTGTTTACGACCAGCCACTTTTCATCGCCAAATTAAACATATGAAATACAATAAAAAGGACAAAAGGAGTAAAAACTGCACCAGTCTCTCAAAAAAACTTGTGTCTAAAATTATTAGCAGTTGGTTTGATTTAATCACCGTTGTACTATATTATTTAATTTCTCGTAACACCTGAACATTTCATTGAGATTCAACTTGGGTTACATTTCAATAAGATTCCGCTTGTGTGAAATGCATAAGGAACCGCTTGCGTTACACTTCAGTAAGATTCCACTTGTGTGAAATGCATAAAGAAATTTCAAGAGGACATTTGCTTTTTTGAACTTTGTCCAACAGCTGACATAATTGGCAAATGCCCTTTTGAAATTGCCTTGACCATTTCACACAAAAGGAATCTTATTGAAATATTCAGGTGTCACGAGAAATTAAATAATATAGTACAGTACTGCCGATTAAATCAAACCATGTGCTCATAATTTTCGACACAAGTTTTTTTAAGCTATACATCTCAAACCTTTTAATAAATGGGTTCTACTAACAAGTACCCTAAAGGAATTCGTTAAGGAATAAATAAAAAGTTCATTGGAAATTACAGCAGAAGTGCACTAGCAACATTAAATATTCCACTTTCTCATAAAAGAAACTTTTGATTTATTGACCTTTACATCTTATGACGCTGGTTAGCATTCTCTACAAAACAGTAGATCAATGAAAATCTTAAAGCTGGCTAATCAAGTTACTTTCAATTAGTTATAGACCATGGGAAAAAATATAATGTTGACGTGGACTATTTCCATTTGAAATCATGGACTCAGTAAGACTCATTAACAAAAAATAAAATAATGGTGCGTCTGTATACACAGAAGATGAAAGTAATTGATATTTAGCTTAAGAAATATACTAGAGACTGACTGCCGGCAAGGGAATGAAACAAATAAATATATGCGTACCTCAATTGATGTGATTTCGTTGAAATTCTTGGTATTAGGTATACCAAGACACCGCATCCCATGTTGATGGCGCCATTCTTTAAAATGTCGTTCAAAAGCCCGACGCCCCCAATAACTATAGTTCCCACATATCTCACACTTAAATTCCTGAAATGCATATTCCACTTCATTTAATAATCAAAATACTGTTGAGCTAATGAAGTATATAAAAATATGATTGTGAGCCGCAAAGAAACCTACTATAACAAGTCCCTACCCTCTCAATCAGTAAACAGATTTATCTAATGTGACATGATTCTACCAAATAGTAGCAGATGTAACAATATTTTCTTTTAAAATATTGATTTGAGTTTCCAAAATTCTAATGACAAATTAATAATACCTGACCCAGACCATGTAGCTTATATAGCCAATAAGGTATAGGTTTTCCATCCCACCCCATTGGTAATTTTAGGGGATTATATATCTGCTGCTCGTCATCTTCGCTTTCAGTGTCCTCTTGTGTCTCTTCCTGTTAAGATCATTTAATATAACGAACAATTAGATGAGCCATTTTTAGAACATAGAAGGAATAAAAGTAAATGGCTAACATCTAAATCGGATATAGAAGAAAGTCCGAAACTTCTTTCTCTTGAAATAGGGACTGTGAAACTTAAAAAAAAAATGTTTTTATTTGTCCAAGATTTTCGATGACCTTGTGCATCTAACAGTCAATTCTTTTGAAATTTCTACAGTCAATCACAAAAAATTTGGCGTCAATGGTTTAACAAGTGCCATAAAAGAATTACCCCAGTAAATAATTTATTTTTCATATGTTAACTTCTGCCAGATCGTTCTTTTTCTATTCAACCCTTTCATAAAAATGCCTATAGATGATGCAATCTATAACAGCATACTCCATTCTAAAACAGAAAAGTACAAGATTATTATACTCAAGCTGGTACTGCCCACAAGTTTACTCACAGAAAGTTTTTTCAGAGGGATACAAATCAAACTATATAAAGTGGTGAATAATTCAAAAGTACTATTATAGATGAGTAGAATAGAGAAAAGCCATATTGGGATCGTGATGATCCCAGTTATCACTTGAATGACTGTCAACCTACCTAACCATTGCCTCTTAGATTTTAGTTTCTCAAATTAAAAAAAAAAAAAAAAAAAAAAAAAAAAATCACCACCAGATGCTTATAAGCCAAACAAAAAATGCATGCTATATTTATGGCATCCAAGATACAAAAAGATATTATCTAGAAACAGATGTTAATCATAGAATTTGAACATAGATTCTAAATCAATTCTACAAAACTAGATTTGGTGAGAGTTGTCCAGGCTTTATAAGTTGGATTTTATGTCATATCTCTAGTTCATGTGGCACTAAATACACCCCTCAAGGCTGCAAATTAAGGTGCCTTCCCAACAATTAGGCTATTGCAATGCTGAATCAATAAAACTAATTTGAGAAACTATTTTCAAGCTGATGCAGTAAGAATCACTATGTTTTTGAGGATCATTACATTGCTTTGACTAAATGACTAACCTCCTCACGTTCTGCTTCCATTTCTTCATATGTTAGGGCCTGTTTCTTTACAACATTGTCTTTTGTTCGAGCAATTGTCTGTAGAAGGGTGAGAAAAATTATACATCCAGACAGAAATTGTGATAAATGCAATCATTATACATATCCAAAATGCTGAAAAGAAGACTCAATGACAGTAAACTAAAGGAAAATAAGCAAAATAAGCTAACCTCCTCTAACAAATCACACAGTTTTTCCATTTTAGCTTCCATCAATGCAATTTCTTTAGAATTTTCATCTTCTTGTGGAACTGCAGCAACCCTGTTCTTTTCTACACTACGTGTCCCCTTAGCAAAATGCTTCCTCTCCAACTTTTCAAGAGGTGTGTGCTGCATGAAAAAACAAACAGAAAAATTGGTATATCAAGCTTTCAAGCCAGATTCACTATACAGATATATTGTTTATGGGCAGGACATCAAAGCCACTTTAAACAAAATTCAATTAATCAAGGTCTCCTAGAACAAATAGAATTTTGTAGGTCAAAGAATTTCAATTTAATTGTTATCTACCATGGACAACGGAAATGCCACTTATGAAATAGATAATGAATTCACACTTCCATAATATTTATTCAAATGTATGAGATAATGGACAAGCTGAAGAAATAATGTTTTCCAGTACTTTAATAAAATAGAATCACGCAGGCATGAAGTTAGATATTATGCCAAGAGCCAATTATATACACATCAGCTAGTACTCCAAGAACTGTAATAGCTGATAAGGGTAAGGGACCGGAAAGATGGGTGGTCCAAGTAAGTTAAAACATAATGAACAGTAGCCAATAAAACTGAATTTGTGCTGCCGCCCAGTGGGCATACAATTGTGACTCTGATACTAAAGTATTGGTCTTGAGGCAGATAAGTTAAAAGACAATAGGAAAACAAAATCACTAAACATCCGTTATGACGCTAATTTTGACATTTAGAGAGATACCATAGCAAAGATAATTTTGACATTCCAACTTCCTTCCACGGAAAAAAATATAAAATACAGGGAGGAATGGAGGAGTGAATAACCTTATACCATGTACGAGTTAGAAATTACCTTTGTGAGGAAGAGCCTCTCAGCCCGTTGCTGAATAGTACCACCAGTCTTAAGCCCTAATGCAGCCAGAGCCTATCACATCAACAAGAGCAGAAAAGATGTAATCAATTCATCAATTTTATGATAATTGACGGAATTCAAGACCACTCACACAATTATACAGAGTCCTGAACTTTACCTCCTTTAACCTTTCAGGACCCACTTCCATCAGCTCTTCAACAGTACTATAATAATCAAGATCAATGGTAGCATGCTCAGCAGGTACATGTCCATTTTCCTGATTGTCATTTTCCCATCCACGTACCTTTCCAGCAGCCCAATTTTCTTCAAATTCAGTTGTTACCTGCAACATTGATATTAGATTCGCCCTCCCATATAAGAGAAGATGAAAACAATGCACAAGGAATCCTCATTTCAAAAAGATGAATATTATAGGCCAGTTTGCTTGGAATTCTCTTCCATAAAAATTACTTTGAAAATTTGTTTGTTGAAGCTTTAGAAAAAATAAACAGATATCTCACTATTTTTGAGAAGTCTTTTTGAGTACTTCTGAGGGAAAGTGATAACAAAATTCTAAAATAAAAAGTACTTCCATAACAGTAACCACACAAGAAAAATAGCTTTTTCTTTTTATAAATTCTCCAACACACTAAGATTAACTTCCAAAAATTACACGCACACCTTTTTATTATGCAATATAATGTCATTCAATATTACTCCAGAAAATAAATAAAGGAACAGAATTGAAGCATGAAGCAGGAATTGCTGAAGATGACTGTCGAAACTTAAAAGTTCATACTTAGCCAATGGCCAATCATGCATTTCTGTAAAGACAATAAAAAATACGGAAATCATAAAGTCCTTTCAAAAGTCAACTCGCTTTGGTTCAAAAATATATAACAAGTAAAGAACGCAATAAAAATTGGGACATGAAAGAAAAAGGGTGTAAATTACTTAATAAATACAACCACCAAACTTTTCTTCACTTGATAAAGGCAAAATACACTACAATGTTTTTATGTAAAATCATGTCTATAGACAACTTATTGACCTCTATATCCTTCTTAGAAGTTTTCCCTATAGTATTTTAGGTCTTCATCTATCTCTTGAGATTAGGTAACCCTCCATCTAATCTATTACTATCCTTAACCATCTAATCTACATGTCCTGCCCATACATGTCCTAACCACCTAAAACAAGTTTTCACCATATATTTACAACATGCGCCACAACAAAATTGTTCTTATAATAAAGATACCCCGTCAAAACAAATAATTACTACTTTTTCATAGAGGAAAAGATATTGTAGCAGAAGGCCTGAGAACTTGGAAGAAATTGGCACAAAAACTATATCATATTACAGGACAGGTGATAGACCAACATTATCACCGGATTGATCTGAAACAAAATTTTCAGAAATCAAGCCTAATGCAAATCATTCACAACAAAGACTTCTGAAAATTCTATCCACACATTTTGTTAATTATGTGATGAAAGAGCTTAAAAAGAAAAAAGCTATACATCCAGTGATGCTAAAAGTTAAGCCAAAAATGCTACAAGTTTAAAACAGAGGCCAGAGAACATTAAAAACCTTTGAGAAAATTCGATCAAGATCTTGCAGTGGCTCGGTGCGCTGGAAAAAGTATATCAGATACTCCAAAAGATTAACCATATATTCTCGGTACTGTCTGGAGATAAAAAAACAGTAAAAAATTAGAAGCCTATACAAACACAAATTTCATACAAAAATAGGATCCACATAAATACCAAATACTTGTCAAATTAACTCGATAGAGAATACATTCACCTGGTCATTTTCATTTTGCGGGGAATCTTATTTGTGTCTGAGAAAACATCAAGATATGCAGAATACTCAAGTGGTTCTCCAAACTTAGAATTGACATACTGATAATATAATTCATGCAGGTCTAAGTATCGACCAAGAGCTTCCTGAAAGAAAATTTCCACGGGATCAGTGCCCAGAAAAAGCTATAGGAGAATATATTATCAGTACAGCAAAGTCGCATGCCTCTTCTCTCAGTAAAATATGTTAAATTAAATTCCATCTTGCATATTCAATGTCTCAAAATAACATAACATAATGTCAGACAAATATCCTCTTAACATTTCTCCTAATTAATCGACAAACTATTTAAATGACCAGTCGTACACAATAGATTACGTTAAACAGTATCCCCATGAGTTACCAGGGCTATTCTTTAAATTATTAACAATCCCTGCTTGTTGTTTGTCCCGCATGGCAAGTTAAGTTCAATTTCACTAAATCAGCATTCTCTACTTTTTTTTCCATATTACACACAAAGGAGGAGGGGTATATATATATATATATATATATATATATATATATATATATATATAGAGAGAGAGAGAGAGAGAGAGACCTCTCCACTAAACTCAATTTGAGGTTCTTCTTTGAGAACCGTTTCATAATCATCGTTGGCGTCAACAACACGTGCAACTGGGTGCTTCCTATGATACTCTCGTATCTGCAACACCACAAAAGAAGCAATCCGTTATTCATAAAGTGATAAACCAGTAACAGAAGTAAAATAACAGAGAGATTCTAGCTCACCATATCCTGTTAATTATTTTTTAACAATATAACTAAACTAAATCCCCAATTCTCCTTCCAATTCCACATAAAATTACAATAACAAACCTGCACGTATACAAATTTAAACACGAAACAATTTCGATGCTTCACCGCTTAAAGTTCCTTTATGAAATGATAACTTCATTTCATCTAAAAATTGATAAATAAAATTAAAATTTAGACAAAGTAGAAAGAAAAAAATAACCAACCTCCTTGAGTCTATCATAGAAGGCACTGAAAACGTTAATTCCAGAGGCAGTTTGGCCTCCGAGTGCAGCAATCTCGTCCTTCCTCGCATTGTCATTATCTTCATATATCCCAATCTGAAACGTGGAAGAGCAAACTAGGTCACGATGTGAAAATGGAAAAAGAAGGAAAAACCTAATAACAAGCAAACGCACAAGCTTTTCAGTGGTGGAGGTAATGGTATCGATCATGTTTCGCACACGGTGACTCTGATACAAACGCTCCTTGTTGGTACCAGGCTCATTCTGGAGCTCCTTCACTATCAGCCGCTCCAACCGTTCAACCTCCTCGTGTGCCGCCCGCGTCACTTCCAGCACCGTCGACGACATTCTCTTTCTCTCTCTACACCTCTCACTTCTAACAAAAAATGCTGCTAATACTTAACCCAATCACTCTTGGGCCTAACGTTGGCCCTATCATTTACGACCCAATAGGCTAAACGGGTCAACTAAATGAACTTCGGGATTCGTCTAAATATGTTTTCAATTCTCAATTTCACCAAATTTTTTAATTTAATTTGAAAAATTAAAAAGTAAGAAAAAAAAATCTTCCAAAATCTACAATTAATTGTCAGCCTTCTACAAAATTTAAAAGGTCAGTTCTTAAAATAATGTGAGTCTCTTTTTATCTATTTTGTTAATGGATGACACTCCATCAATTAAGTAATCAGGAAATAAATAAGTATCACTCAGTTAAGAAATTTCGTTCCCTTGACGAAAATAAAATTATGATCCTTGCACAACCATAACCTAGACAATGGAGAGTAAATTTTTCGCACTTTCTCACTCAAAAACCATTTTTATTATTAAAAGAAAATAAATGTGTACTATCCTTTTTCCTTGATATTAGAATTTAAAAACAATTAATAAAAATAAAATATCTCTTACATTTGAGTTTTTATTTGAGAGGTATTTGTGCATTATCATTTATTGTACATGGAACCGAGTAGTTTTTGAAAGGTCTTGATCCTCTTGATCTCTATTTGATAAGTACTCTGACATTCAAGTTGGAGACAGGAATTATATGATAATTACAATGATATTAAGTCACCTTTATATATTTGATTCTCATTAATTACTTTTACGAACGTTTAGATCCCTTTGTTGGAAATAGTGAAAGTGTAAGTCAAAAGTTTCACATTGGATAGAATAAACAAAGTTAAGCTATATAAGAATAAAGACTTATAATACCATTGCTTTAAGGTTTTGAGGTTAAAGTAGTGTCAAATGCCTTATATGTGTAAGACTGATGAGTACGTATTTTTGCCCTCATTTAATGTTTAATTCTTGGTATTTAATTGAATTTGTGTGCCTCAAGAGTGATTTAATTGATAATTTTGATAATTAGGTTGTTTGAGCTTGTGTGATAAAAATGTCTTAAAAAGTGATTTTTAGCTACATAAATTATTTTTGGATATTTTAACGTTTGTTGATGCAGCTGAAGTTAAGTTTTAAGCTCATTTAGAGGTGTGGAAATAAATTGATTAAAGCTTCATGACACCTTAAAGATAAATCAAAGAATAAGAAATTATCAAAAGCACAAAAATTTAGGCCAAGCATTACATGAAGACGGCAAGAAAAGCTTGAAAAAGTGAAGAAGTTTGGCTAAACCAAGAAGAGAGGAAAGAAAAATTGGACCTTGCGGTTTTCTTTATCTTTATGATA
>Ga0209589_1002597_pt1 | contig 31456 bp, 17 predicted proteins | sample CowpeawhiteBW_FD_187525 | JGI IMG/M metagenome (GOLD analysis project Ga0209589, IMG submission 187525) | Root nodule microbial communities of legume samples collected from California USA - Cow pea white BW (SPAdes) (version 2) | ecosystem: Host-associated > Plants > Roots > Nodule | place: USA...
GCCTCCAACCATTTCACTCTTGATTTTTGTTTATGTAACACTTCTTGTCTATAGTTTATCCTTTTTAGTTCTGCAAACATATGTTTTCTCTCACTCATACCCTCTTCATCTAAGCCATTGTCTTCATCCTTTTTATCTAACTCACTAATTTTTGACATTATTTTTTCCTTACTTATATTTACATGTCCAAACACCTCCTTATTCCAAACCTTTAAGTCCTTTTTTAACCTTTTCAACTTCTCTTTTAAAATCCAAATTTCATTTCCATTTATGTCGTAATTCCTCCACCACTCTTTAACTATGTCCATAAACCCTGCTTTTGTGTGCCATACATCTAGATATCTAAAAGGTTTAGGTCCCCAGTCAATGAGGGAGTGTTTAATTACTAAAGCACAATGATCAGAAACTGATATATCTAACACATACTGCTTAGATTCAGGCCACAAATCTAACCACTCTTGTGATACTAGTGCTTTATCCAAGTTAATGAATATAGCTAATGAATATTGATAATGAAAAAATATACAAGTTATTATACTATTTCGATTAAAGATGACTATTTTGCCTACGTGAGACAATAAAAATGGGTCATCTTCGCCTTTGTGAGGTAGTAGAAGAGGATGGGTTCGAGTATTATACTCTCTTGCATGTGTGAGGTAGTGGAGAGCGAAGAGATGTGTTGCCTTAGCTTTGACTCATTGTTGATATTTATTGTTAATCAATTTCAACCGCAAAACTATATATATATATATGTAGTGTAATACATGTTGGGTATTGTTTCATTATCTCACTCCTAATTTTAAGTTTCAGTATATGTTTTGTAATAACATTTACTATAGAAACTGGAAATATAGAAGAAAAACATTTAAAAAAGAATGTCTCACAATAAATATATATATCCTGAAAGAACATAACAAATAAAAGTAAAAGGAAAAAACAAAAAAAAATTAACTTTGACTTATGTAACACCCCATTTAAATAATAACCTTAATTGAAATGAAATGTTACACAAATAGAATGAGAAACAAAGTCAGAAGTGTAACGATATTCCTTACTAATACCCAAAGAAATCTAGGAAAAGATTTAAGTCACACCACGATGCCAAATATAAAGTGAAGTAAGAGATTGACAGTAAATTAAATAAATCCAGACCGTGTACACCGATAAATGGCATATGCAAACCGAGGAGAAGCCAACTTGAAAGGTGGAGGATTGAGGTAAGTTGATATTTGTGTTCTTAACATCTCTTATTTGTTTCTGCAGGAACAATTGGCGCCCACTGTAGGCCACGAAGTAACACCTTACCGAGCAATCCGCATACTATCAACGATGGTTTCTACTCGTAGCAGAGCTGGAATCACGAAGCAACCTGAGGCAGGTCCTACTGCACTGACTGACGTCACCCCGGACTTGGCTGCCATCCTTGAAGACCAAGCCAAGATGCAACAAGAGCTCACTAACCTGAGAAAGGGCAGTGCCGACGAGATGGAAGCGCTCAGGCAAGAAAACACATGGCTGAGAAGAAAGATCGAGGCTGACCCTACCCAAAAAGGGAAGGCCAAGGAATCTTTAGAAGCCCCCAAGTCTCCGGCTCATCAGCCTAGTGAAGAAGAAAACGAGTACAACCCCACCCCGCACACATTCACCACCACTCAGCAAACACCCATCATCTCTACCCATCACACAAACATTCATCCCACCATCCCTAGACACATTGCAGCACCAACCCCTGCTACCACCCTTCCCACCACCCATATCCCACCTCATAACTTCATAACTAGTTTCCCTACCTTCGTCCACCATCCCATTCTACCACACCCGTTACCACCCCAACCACCCAAGTGTCGCCACCCTTTCACTATCACCATCACCAACACACCTCTCCCTGTCCAGTGGGAACCTTTCACACTGGACCACTATACGGGAGAGACCGACCTCGACGAGCACCTCAAAATATACATAACCCATGTCGCCCTTTATACAGCCCACGATGTCGTCTCCTGTAAAGCTTTCCCCACCACCCTCAAAGGTCCTACCCTTGAATGGTTCACTACTCTCCCACCATACTCCATCGACTGTTTTGACACCCTCTCTCACATGTTTACCACCCATTTCGCTGGCAGCCGCCCACATCAAACTACAACCCTATCCCTTTTCAATGTCTAACAAGAACAAGACGAGGCACTGCGTGCGTTTATCGACCGCTTCAACAAAGCCGCCCTTCGCACACCTAACCCCAATTAAGAAATGATCGTGTAATGTATGGGTCTAACCCTCAAACCAGGACCATTCGCTAATAACGTTTAACTCCACCCCCCGCCTCCATACACGAACTCAAGCTCCGTGCCACGGACTACATTCGCACAGAAGATATGTAGAACCTCCACACCAAGTTCTGCAATGATTACACCCCCTCCACCACTGACCGCGATAAACCACCCCCACGACCTGATGCTAGGCCCAGAGAGCCTAGACAACCACGTTTCACCAGATATGCGCCGCTAAGTGTCCCCAAATCCTGACTTCTTGACGAAGCCCTCCATGCTGACCTCATCCCACCACCTTGCAAAACATCCAACCCCCCAATGCAGACATGACTAAGTACTGTCGCTACCACGGAAACAATGGCCACACTACAAATGAGTGCAAAATGCTTCAAGATAAAATCGAAGAATTGGTTCGCGTTGGCCACTTCCGCCGCTTTGTCCGCAAAGACGAACACCCACATCCATCACGATCTGACAACCAACACCCCCTTAGCAGTACCCGCCACGATCGCCGCACCAGTCAACCAACCCACCAAGACCGACAACCTGCCCGTACTAACGTCAACCCGGCTGATCCCCCACTATGCGGCATAATTAACACCATCTTAGGAGGCTTTGCCAGCGGCGGATCCACCTCCTCCGCTAGAAAGAAACACCTTCATCACCTCTAATCCATTAACCACATAACCCACTCTCACCACAGATGCCGCATGCCTCCTATTACCTTTTCAGACGATGATTTCCATGGCGTCGACGAACAGCAGGATGATCCCGTGGTCATCACTATGGAGCTCGAGAACTACGCAGTAAAAAAGAGCCTAAGCGAGATAGCGTAGAAGCCACTATTCCAGGATTTCAAGCCTTCGCCTAGGCGAAAAGAGCTCGCTTGAGCGAGAGATCCTCTCGCTTGACCGAGACTCCTCTGCTTGAGCGAGAGGCTAGGCGAGAGTGCGATTTAGTTTGGCTGTTCTTTCCATTCTTGGATGTTTGGCGTGTAATTAATGGGTTTATTGTATGATGGCATGATGGGGATGAGTATACCTGATTAGGGGAGGCTTACATGTAGTGAATGGTGAGTTTGGCATGATGTTATGTGAAGCATACATGATGGGTTGGGTATATATGTGGTCATAAATCTGGCATGAACAATGATGAACAATGATGGTTGGTAATTCAGTGGCATGATATTGGTATGAGGGGAGACACTTTTCTCATGGTTGGTAACAACGAGTTGGTACTGGTTCAACATGGGATAAATGAGGATTGGTTATGGATGTTGGTATGAAGTTCCTATGCATGACGTTTGTGTTTATTTCTTGGCTGTTTATATATGTGTGTAAGGGGTCAGTACGTAATCCCTTGGAGTCTCTAGGTGAGGCTTCAGGGTCGTGCTTCAGTGGTCGGGACGTAATTCCATGGCCCCTATTAGTGGGTGTCTATGGTGGTGCCCCATCTGTATAACTTGGTAAGGATTCAAGGTAAGGTTGCATCCTGACACTCTAAGGAGTTAGTTAGTCTCACCTAAAGCGGACTGACTCCTGTGGTGAGAGTAGCAGGAGGCCTGAAATTCATTAACGGTTAACCTTGTGGTGAGGAAAATTGATTCATTGTAACACTTATAACACATAGCTCGGGGGTGAGCAGAGGTATCCACCACAAGTGCAAGCATCCGCTGAATCTGACCAGGTTATATGTATCCGGATGAGTAGAGTCGTGTCTTAGTGTATTTTCTGAGAAGTCATAACATGCTTGGTTGATATGTGTATATGGGATTGTGAAAATATATTTGATTCTATGGATGAAATCTTTTGTGCTCTAGCTTACCCTACTTTTATTGTTGTGTGTTCTGATGTGTGGTACTCTCTTTTGCGATGATCATCAATTTGTTGGTGTGAGCAGATGTGAGGAACACCCGTGGGCAACAGGGAGGTGATGGTTCCGCTGCCTAGTCCGCATGGACTGGACTTTAATTTCTTCATGGGCTTTTCTTTAGGGCTATGGCCCATGTACTTGTTCGTCCTTGGATTTATATACTTTTTGTTAAACTCTTTATCCAGTTTTCTTTTGGGCATCGTGGTGTGCCTTGGGTTGTAAGGAGTTGAGTTTTAAACTCCAAGACTGCGCTAGTATGTTATTTGTATGTGATGCTTCCTTTAATTTCGCATATTAAATTAAATGGAGTGTTACACTCTATGATTTACCTTATAATTAGATACATAACTCTAATCTCTTTTATTATATTTTTTATTTTAATTTTTTATAATATAAATTTAATATAAATAATATAATGATATATAAATATAATTTTAAAAGATATATAAATATATGTAAAAATTAAAAAAAAAAATTTGGGGTAGCTACGACTTTTCCTGTCATCACCAAGGTCCACTCGTGATTACATTATAAGATTTGTTTTGAAATTAATAAAAGCATTATCAGAAAAATAATGTATAGCAAATATATTGTTAATTTACTATAAGAAAAAAAAATTTATCTTAATTTAATATTTTCAGATTAGTCGCAATGACTTTAAGACAATTTTAACAATAATACAATTATTTACAAATTTAAAAGTAATAACTAAATTAATTAATTATTTAAATTATTGTGAATTACTTAAATAATGTAGTATTGTATAATGACATAAAATTAATTATTCAGGAGGAATTTGATTTGAAATTAATTATTGTATATGTCTTTGGGAAAGTGTGTGAAATTTATTATGCATTCCTTTATAAGACTTATTTTAGAATTAATAGGAACATTATCATAATTAATAATATAATGAACATATGCATATCAAATATATTGTTATTTTATTTTAAGCAATAATAATTGAGATTAATATATTACTTTATTATTAGTCCCATTGATTTTAAAGATAATTTTAGAAAAGTAATAAAATTATTAAAATTAAAATAATTATTATATTAATTAATTTTTTAAATTCATGTGAATTAGTTAAATATTGTAGTATTATATAAGAACAAAAAAGTAACTATTAAGTAGGAATTTGATTTTATTTAATTATTCACGTGTATGGAAAAAAGTATGGAATTTATTAATGCATTACCTTTATAAGATTTATTTGGAAATTAGTAAGAACATTATAATGATATAATATTAAAGATAAGAATGAATAATATTGTTTCTTTTATTCCTAATGTATTTATTTACATAATTATGTATGTAATTAAAACTATATTTTCCTTTTGCTAATTTATATTATATTTCTAATTTATCACTATTAAATTCCGATTTAATTATGTTTTCAAATGAAAAAAAAAAAACTTAATGGAAGGGTTACATTCAAATAGGTCTATAAATAATATCATATACAATGTTATTCTTTGCATAATAATTTGAAGAAGTGAAATTTGTATTTGTGTTACAAGAAATGGAGAAGATTCTTCTTGCAACTCTCTTATTTGTCCTTGTCTCTCAAGGTGAGATTTTCTCTCATGAGAGAAATATTACTTTTGTTTACAAAATATTGTTGATGATCTGTGTTATGCATGATGCTTTCAGGTTATAGTCAATGCTCTTTGAGCAATATCGTTGTAACCCAATCTGCAATCGGAAGAAAAGTGCTTGGAAAGACAGAATGGACTGTGACTATCACAAATCGGTGTGCATGTTATCAAAAGAATGTGAAGTTGAATTGCAAAGGATTTCAAACTGTTGAAGCAGTTGAAGCTTCATATTTGAAAGTTTTAGGTGATTTTTGTCTTGTTAGTGACGGTCAACCTCTGTTTAATGGTGCCATTGAATTCAATTATGCTTGGGACACTCAATTTCCATTCAATCCCATTTCCTCAGATATTGAGTGTTAAGTGTACACCCAAAATATTTTTTCTGCTATCTTATATATCAATATTACCATTTTGTAATAAAACATTGCTCTTGTGATGTTGAATTCCTTTTCATAATTTTTAATTTACTATTTACCAGTTCTTTGGAAAGTGTTTGCTATGCTAATAATATATTCTATTTTTATATTGACTTATTTAATGTTAATGAAGTTAAATTGTTAAACCATATAGTGTAATAAGTGTTTACTATTTCGTATATAAAGCTTAACTGGACAACTATCTTTTTAAATATGTAACATTCGTCCATCCCTCTAGAAGAATCGTGTAATATTTTAGAAATTACAATAATATTAAATTCAAAGATTAAATTATTGAGTAAGTGTGATATATAGTCACTCAAAATTTATTGTGATAGAAGATAAATAATTGCATGGAAAACAGTTGATAGTTTTATAGATGGTGTGTTCCATGTTTGACACTTATTAAACACCGATATACATATGATATTTAGTGAAGTGTCTAATATGAAAGACATGTGTTTTTTTGTTTTTGACATAATTTTAATATGGTTCCAACATAATGTTAATAACGACAAATACAATGTTTTTTTAAAAGACCCATAAACTTGTAAATTTATTGTATAAGTTTCTATTATGATCATAGAAATAAGGTACAAATCTCATATAATCATGGCTTTTTATTTTTGAGACGTTAGATTGATGGATTATGTTCTTTTTAGTATTAGCTAATATTTTTAGATTATTATATTTGAATAATCTTGTTTGTAGATGGTTTTGAGTATTTAAACACATAATGATCTAATATATAGATTTGTGTCCATGCGACCTACGTTTTGGAGCATACCAGATCAATTTTGGATTTAAACTTATGTTTTTCATAGTAATTTAATGAAGTTGGATAGACGTTAATTAATTTCTACACAAGGATTATAATTTCATAAAACTAAAAATTGATTAGTACTTTTCCATGGCGATGGCAAATATCATTATTGAAATATCATTTGGTATTAGGTATTTTATTGAACCATCTCTCCAAAAAGCAAATCAAATCTGGTTTCAAAATGAATAAACATCTTAGTACTCGATTAGCCTTTTTTTTCTTATGGCAAGATTATCATCATTAATGACATACCTCTCCTCCGCAATACTGTCAGCATAAGACAATGTTTTCAAACAGAATATATCAGTGCTGAAGAAGGCCCATACAGGGAACAACAACATTTGTTGCTTGAATCATTAGGGTTTTAGTGAAAAAATAAGACAAATCAATGGAGCTAAAATCCTGATACTAAATCAAAAATAGTCAAGTTGAATAGAAAATTATCTTTGTTTTACTATGAAAGCAAACAAATAGTCATATTGAGAAATCTCACAACAATAACTCACACATTCAAATATACTTTGCACGTATTCTGCTTTCAAGAATCTTAACCTTACATGTTGAAACACACAAAAACTAGGTGATAAGAGCAAACTAAAGAAGATAAAACATAAATAAATGAAAAAGTGGGAAAGGCGCAAGTGAATTAAGAGATCTTCCTTGAAGTTTAATACAATTAGGAAAATAATTATAATTGAATTCCATAGATCAGAAGGCTTGGACTATGAGCTCCCATAGCAAATAGAGTGAATATTTGCTCCTCTATCAAGTAAAAAACTAAAAATATTACAATAAAGTAAACATTTGTTATGGTTAACATAAAGTAACAAAAATTATAATTCTTTTAATCTTTTAATATAAAAAAAGAAAATAAATTGTTAACAAAAGTTAGTTTTTTTCGTAGTGAATCAAGTTACTTCACTAACACCAAATAAGTTTATTATTGTAAGTATTGAAATGGATAGTTTAGCCAAGAAAAAGGGGTTGAATATGCTTTATAAAACTTTGTTTCCTTTTTTAAAAGAATCAAACTAACCACAAAATTAGAAAGAAAGTATTGCATAACTGTACACTTTCAAGTGATTAAAACCAAAAATAGCAAATTAATCTGTTTATGCAATATGATTCCAAAATATTAAAATATAAAATCAATCAGCTGATATTCTGGGAAATTATGCAGAAGCACAAAATGCACGAAACTCACTCAAACAACATGCTTTATCAACCAAGATATGCTCCAATCAATATAATTAACATAGTTATATTACTAGATAACGTGAAAACACATGCACACCTTACAAATTGATTTAATTGATTTTCTTGAGATTTAAATGATGAACAAGGTAAGGGAGATGATCACAATGATTTTTATTCTAGTTCACTCAATAACTAAGCTACATCTTGTTTATCAAGGCAACCTGGGCCTGGTCATGCATTATATCAAAAGTTTTACACAATCCCTCAAAGAATACACTTTTAAATAAAGAAAAACACCAAGATTCTTTAATTCCACAAAAATCTTATCCCCAATACTGTAAGAATCCCACTTACAGACTTGGAATCACACCAGGATCAACTCAAAATCACAAGAACAACCAAACCCGTTGGAGGCTCTCCCTAGTCAACCAGACACGTGTTCTTCTAGCTTCAACCAAGTAAAAAATTCCAAGACCAACCAAGATCTTCAATCAACAACTGCAACTGAGTAATATAGAGAGAGTTTTTCAAATTCGTATCACTATTTTTCGCACTCAGAAATCTCAAGTTGTATCTCATCTCTTTGAAAGCCAACATATATAGCTCAATCATAAGTGAATTCAACAGGTTGATTTGTCCGTACAATCTGTTGATTTCACTTGACTTAAGTGAAATTATTTGATTAAATAACAATTCAACTGATTGAATACATTCATACCAAAATTATATGCTGCAAGCATTTTAACCGATTAAAAACCTTTTTAACATACTAAAAACGGCACACCCATGATAAAACAACATCTAACCTATGTCATATGGTCTACAAATACAATACAAACAACAAGCTCAATGATCTTCAAGACAATTTCAGATTTAACAAATCCCTAGCTTGATCAACAATACATCTTTATCAATTATTCATCAACCTCATATGATCTCATGCACTTGCTTCATCAAATCCATACACCATGGTCACTTGTGCTAACAATCTCCTCCAAATTCGATGAAGCCAACACCCCCGAGTTGAATTGATGAGGCAAGATCCATTGAGAAACATGAAATAACTTTTGATTTCAAGAAATACACACATATACGTACACACACAAAAGCATACAAGCACGCATACATTTAACATGTATCCCTATCATTATTGTGATTTGACTTCAGATTTGTGGATCCATTTTACATTATTATTCAGTTGCAGAAGTTATCCAATTCATGAAATATTTAGTTTTTCTTAATTATACTCAATTTACTTAAATTTTCTTCCCCTTTTGATTAATCAAATTAAGGTAATGAACTGATTATTTGGAAATGTTAAAATTTTCATTAATAAAACGACCAGAGACATACTGTCAGATAAACTGATAGAGGATACACAAACTAAAAGCAGAAAAATAGAAAAGAAAACAAACTAAACCTGGGACTAATACAATCAGTCAATTAAAACATAAAAACAACAAACTGAAGAATTGATAGCAGAAAAAAAAAAGCATGAATGCAACACACAAAATTTAATGCATGACCTAAGAGCCATCCCACTAAATCATTCCTTGGGTTGTCACTATTGTAGAAATTGGAGAGGATGTCATGGAAATTGTGGATTTGATCATCCACGTCTTGAAACCTTGTAATGTAGTAGGCATGATAAGCATTTTGTGACACATTCAGTTCTTGAAGTTTATTGAGAACAATCCATTCTTTTCCTTCATCATGTTGTCATGAATTATATATATCCAGTCAACAACTATAACATTTTGAATGGATACATCAACACCAAATCACCTTCATTCAAAGTTGAATGGTCTCTCCCCCTAGCAATAATGATCTTGGTCACAATCATGGCTAGCGACCTCTCATCAACATGAAGCTTTCCCACATGAAAATTAGGAGTTTGTTCACCTAGATTACACACACATTGGTTGAAATACTGAACTTTGTTGAATTCATCAAGTATTGTGGTTTCGTCCTTTTGAACTTGCACACCTATTTGTCTAAGGCCAACCACAACCTTCCAAGTTTTCCTTGTAATCTCCATATGAACTCCTTTCAGGATAAATCTAAGTACGCCAATGTTGAACTTGAGATCTGCATAGAACACCTTCACCAAATATTGATAGATTTTGACCGAAAGCTCAAGAAATGTCTTAAGCTTTTGTATCTTGAGATGCTGATGTAAGGCTTCAAAGTTCTCAATGCTTAGCCATGAGAAATGCAGCACCTTAGGGATGATGATTTTCTTGCGAGTGATCTTAATAAGGAACGTTTGAACTCTATCTTTGTAAGACCCGTGAAAATTAATTAATTAAATAAATAAATAATTAATAAATGTGGGTAGTGGGAGCCTTTATGACATTTAATTCTGACATGTGTGACGTGGAAAAGTACTAGTTCAAGTGGTTAAGAGTACTTAATTCTTTGAGTGGACTTGGGTTCAAGTCCTATGTATGCCATTTATGCGTTAATTAAATTATTATTATTTTAACAATATGCTTAATCATGTTAAGTGATAATATAATCATAAAATTATATGAATTATCACGAAACATGAATTGGTTGAATGGTTGTGCATTGAATTGGACATTCATATGGTTATGGGTTCGAATCTTGGTAGATTTACATTAAACTTTAGTTTTGCTAAAATTAGTTTTAGCATGAATATGAAAAGCCAGAAACCCTAGCAGCCTTAGGAGCAACCAAGGAGTCAAATTTAAGCAAAGGAAACCAAGTTAGGGGAGCTGTAATCGTTAATTTTAATTTGTATCGTTTAAATTGCATGCAATATATGTTAATTGGATGCACATAGTTTGTTAATTCTGCAATGTTTGTGTTTCTGGAAAAATTCCAGAAACCGCCTAGCGGGCTACTCATAGCTGCCAGGTGACTCATGCTATTCATGAGTGTTTCTGGGTTCCTACGAGGAACAGCCTTGCGGTAAACAGTGTGCCGCTAGGTGACACGTCCCTTAACACCCAATTCTAGGTTTCCCTGATGAAGGGCCTAACGATGGTGATTGATCCGCTAGGCGACACGTGCCATGGTTGCCTAATTTTTATGTTTCTTGGGTTCTGGGCTGTTTTTGATTGGTGGAAAAGATGTCTAAACCATATATTGATTAAAGGGAGATGAGTAATTGTGAAATTACATTACAACACGAGAGAATTAAGTGAAATTAGTTATATATGATTATTAGGGTTAACAAATTGGGGGTTTTGATGATTGGGGTGAAATTATTGTGAATTTGAACTGGAACCTCTGCTGGATATATTCAGAGTTGATTATTGTACCACTATTACTGTGTTCGCGAGTGAAATAAAAGAGATTAGACAAAGAAATGTGAAAAGAGAATGAGGGAAGTTTTTAGTAGGTGTAATAGAACCTGGGATTTTTCCCATGACTGATGCATCGCCTGGCAGGTTATAACGTGCCGCCAGGCGACAGCACGACACCCAGATGCATTCTAGGGATTTTGGGTGTGCTAGGTTTGGATTAGATGTTGTGATGACTTTTGGCATGGAATGATATTGAACAATTAGTGAAAAGGATCCCTTTGGACTATCTTGAGAGTTAGAAAGGAAACTTGTGTAATGAAAGGAGATGGGAACTAAAGAGTGGATTGGAAATCAGGGATTTTAATTGTATTGTGGCTGAAGTATAAAATATGGCAGTGGTTAGTATATGTTCCTCATAAACCTAGCTAGTAGTTAGGATGGTTGACGTAGAGAAATTGACAATTTGTGCATAGGGAACAAATAACATATTAAATGATAAGACATGATATATGGTTGTGGTGTAGGTATGAATGGACTAAATATGTTACTGTTAGGAATGGGTAAGGCTTAGTCATAATTTAATATGAGTTGCATGAGGTGAAAGGTTGGTGAGTCGGGTTGATCTTAAGTAAATCAACTCATGGATATAGTGGAATTGTGAGCCCATATGGGTGCAAATACGTTAGAAATAAGACAACCATTAAGAAAACCGATGTTCTGGAGGTGTGCAATGGTATGATTGAGGATTTGCAATCAGATGAAGTGCAACAAAACTAGAATAGTACGTTGTACTAGTGTGGTGCCTAGTGGCGAGGCTCAACCCGCTAGGTGATAGCCAGTGTTATAGAGGGTTTGCACTACGTAAGGCACCTGGCGGTGAGGGACGTTACACCAGGCGATAGTGCAGAGGTAGTGGGTTTCTAGGCATGTGGCGCAATGGGGTACGTGTCTCCCGCCAGGCGGTCTGGAAGCCTGTTGCGCTTGGTGACTCGTGTGCAGTGCCAGGCGATATTGATGAAGCATGAGTGCTTTGCTTGTGATTGAATGTACATGGTCTACGAGTTTTGGTGATGTCTCGAAGATCAGCTTGCTGGTGTTCTTTGAGTTGTGGCTCGGAACGTATCCCTTGAGTTGTGGCTCGAGATAGGGGTTAAGCACGTGGCATTCCTTGAGTATGGCTTGGAATGGCATCTCTTGAGTTGTGGCTCGAGATGGCGGATGAACACGAGGAACTCTTGAGTTGTGGCTTGGGTTGGCAAGTGTTGCTAGTGTGAGTGTGCACGTTGTGGCGTGTACGAATGGGTCTAATTAGATTGCCCTCCTCAATATTAAGCTGACGAGTTTGGTAGTCTTAGGATGTTACAAATGTTATTCGTATTGGGAACTCTACTTGTGTGATCCATAGCAAGGTTTCCCTCACGTGTTCTACCAGTTGTGGTTGGTAGGTGTGGCAGCAAGACACCTTAGGTACTCATCAGAAGACGTAGAACACAGTTGACATGGTGGGGGCCATGTGTGTGAAATCAAAGAATACGGGTTCCTTTGGTGTGATTGAAATTATATGATTTGTATGCATATGTTTTATTCTGCTAGCTCACCCTATCTGCTTGTGTTTGGCAATGATCATGTACGCGGTACACGGGAGCAGATGATTGTTTAGGTGGATCTAGTGAGGCGTAGACCCGGAGTGGGGCTAGCTTGGGATAATTTATTCATAGTTTTAACGATGTTTTTGAATTAGTTGTAAACTTTCAGTTTATCAGAGTTGAATATTTTTCAGTTTATCAGAGTTGAATATTTTCATTGAGTTTTTATATAATATTGGACTTGAGGTGTTTCATAATGATGTAATAAAGTTTTAATTTTCTCGCATTTTTGGGAAATGAAATTTTATTAAATGCAATTTATTTATGATGTATTTATTATATTATTTAAATCTGTAATATTCGGTCGGGATGTTATAATCTTCATGGCCTTCAAATCAAGCTTCAAGTTCGCCATGATTCACGGCAATGGGAGAGGATGGTGTGGGTGGAGTGGAAATATCCTCATCAAATTGAACATTTCTCTATTTGTGACACATCTTGTTTCTTGGTTTGGCTCTTACTAGTAGATATGAATACAAATGCATGATGCTAATGCAAGTATATATAGAATCAACGTGTTGAATATTATAATCATTCATTTAATTTGCATAATAATTTTGTATTCCATGCAGCATTAGCAATCAAAGCCAATTAAATGCATTGTAATATGTGTATGATCATAAAGTATGATATTTCCCAGACGTTTTATGTGTTATCCACTGAATTCAGATCACAATAGATGCATGCATATTAGGAATCATGTAATAAAAGTGCTTTATGGTAAATGCAATATGAAAAGACAGTTTTAGCTTATGCAATAGTTGTTATCTATGATGTGTCTTGAATTTTTTTAGTTTTCTTTAGTCAAAGTGTTCATTTTGCCATTCTAGAATAACTAATTTGAGTATATTAGGTTATATTCCTCACTTAGGACCATTTTCGCATTTTTATAGAATTAGTGTTTGTATAGTGTTTTTAAACATCATTTGAGTGTGGCTGCATCATATTTTGAGTCCTAGGGTCTTAGGTTAGTCAAACCTAGTGTTAAGAGTCAAATTTTGCGCATTTAGCCTTTAAACCATGACATAGTTGACTTTAGAGTGGACTTTTTGAAATTCTTCCAAATTGTGTGATTTGACATTGTCAAATCATTATAAATGCCTAATTACACTTGTTGGAAGTGATCAAACACCAAAATTTGAGGTTTAGGGCTAATTGAGTAAAATTCTTAGTTTTCAAGTTTTTGGTCATTTTAGTTTAGTTGTTCAAGTAGTGTCTAGATAGAGCTAATATTTGACTTGAATTTTTGATAAATTTGCAGATCCTCTATCCTTAGGCAAAGTTTAATTGAAGATTTAAAGGCCTAGAAGTTCACATAGCAACAAGGTCAAGTTGGTGGCAAAGCATGAAGTGGGCAAAAGTGGAATGTTTGACCTTATAGTTGAATTTTGCCATTTGGACCCCAAATCAAGAGCCAATCATTTGGAGAACTTTACAACACTAAATGTGAACTGTTTGGGCCTTGTGATTGCCAAAAATCTTAGAAGGGGCTGCACATTGGCAAAGCATGAAGCGTGCAAAAGTAGCATGTTCGACCTTAGGTTGACTTTTACCATTTGGACCCCAAATCAAGAGCCAATCATTTGGAGCACTTTAAGACACTAAATGTGACTGGTTTGGGCCTTGGGATTGCTAAAAATATGAGAGGGGACTACACTTTGAAGTTTGGGCTCATTTGGTGAGAGGAGGTGGCTTAGTGTAGGGTAGGTTTTAAGGTAGATTTGGTTTGGGGGCATAGTGGGGAACAACCCAGCAACCTCCTAAGGAGGCTGCAGGTTTCTTGGACAATTCCATGACCATATTTTGATAGCACAACACCACCTCATGCAGCAGACCCAAAGTTCCCCCTAAAATCACCTATTTTCATTCCATTTTTGCTTTTGGAAGCTTGGATAGCTCAAGCTTTGGTGAGAGGAAGCTTGTACTCATTTTTTGTATTGTAATATGGATTTGAGCTTCAATGAATGAAATTTTCAGTATTGTTCATTTGGTCTATGGTTTCATAATGTTCATCATCATTTTCCACTAAATCACCACCTTGGCTACCACTTTTTGAGCTTGAACTCCACCCTACCTTACAAAATCTAGGTTCTGGAACCACGCCTATGAATTGGTGTATCCAAAAGACCTCTATACATCATTGTTTCAGAGTAAACAAGATGAATGGGTTGGATTCAAGACCAATGGTAGTAGCCAAACTCATTTCACTGATATTTCTCCACTTCATTGCACTTTTGCTACAATTTCGAATTTCTTTTCATTCCACCACTTCACACACATAACATTAAAGTTCCTTTAATTGTTTGCAAGTTTAATTTTGAGTTTCCATCATCAAATAACAAAAATCACATTAAAGTTTTCACACACTTCACACACACCATAATTACTATTACATTGAATTTCTAACTTACTTCTGAATCATTTTGAGTTCTGGAAATTCGTGCACACTACTTGGATGATTCCCAAGCTATTTGAATCATCACATACCCAATTCCGTCACCATTTTTGTGTTCACGTGCATTCAAAACACTATTCCATTTAAGGATTGTTGATGTAAATTGATTTGGGGTTTCATTCACTCCATCCTGATGAAGGTTTCTGCACATTTAATTGCATTTTCATTGCACAAGTTGGTAAAATTGATCAAAATCGCGTTTCTATTCAAATTTGGGAATTATGGTTCATAAAATTGGGAACTTTGTGTGTAGTGTACCAAATCGAGTGATTCCAGTTTCTAAATGCATTTGAGATCATTTATAATCATTCGACTTCATTACATTTTCAATTGTATCATCAAAAGATCCCAATCTGAGGTTACCATGCACTTTATCATGAACATATTCTTGATTTTGGGCAGATTTTGAGTTTGATGAATTTGGACCAATTTAACCATTGCATTAGCCTAGTTTTGATCATTAAACATGTTTGGAGCATTTAGGATTAGTTAATTCATCATTCCCTACCATTTTGTGCATTACAAGTTATGCGTTCATGCACGGTTCATAACATTTCTTGCATTTGATATTTTGAGTTTTCTATTTTTAAGTGTTGTTTTTGAATACATTTCCCACCACAATTCAACCACCAATATTGCATTTGACTTTAGCCATGTCCACAGATTCATTCTCAAGGTTCTCCCTATACTGCATTTTTAAGGGAAAATTGGTTTGACTAAAAGGCTTTATTAATCTACTGCTACCATAGTCCACACAATATCACATGATGAGTTGTTTAGGTCAATCAATTGAATTTAGTTCATGTAGTTAATAATCAGCACATGAAGGAGTGCAGTGAAAGTTTTAAGTGAAATCTATGTGTTTTTTATAGAATCAACAAATTAAAAATTTTTAGAGCACACATGATTCAAGCAATATCAATTTAAATGAAATATATGTGTTGTTTGGTTAAATCTATTGATTAAAACAATGATAGATCACACTTTATGCAGAGTTTGACAGTTTAAATGAAATCTATGTGTTATTTTTGTAAAATCAATAGGTTAAAATACAGACAAATCATATTTTATGCAGATTTTAACTCTTTAGATGGAATTAACACATGATTCAATAACAAGCTAAAAAAGTATCAAATCACATTATTCATATACAGAATACCCACTTCAGTTCTAAGCTTGTTCAATCTATCACAAGTAAGTGGTTTAGTGAACAAATCAACTAGTTGGTTTTCTGTTTTGACAAACTTAATTTCATAATCACTTTTTTGAACATGATCTCTAATGAAATGAAGTCTTATTTCAATAGGTATGAATTTAGAGTGTTGTATTGGATTCTTAGTTAGATTAATTGCATTAGTGTTATCACAATACAAGAATACATTTTCGAACTTCACACCATAGTCCATGAGTTAATGTTTTAGGCATATGATTTGAATACAACCATGACCACATATGCTATGTATTCTGCCTTAGTTGTGCAGAGTGCCACACAAGCTTGCTTTTTGCTATTCCATGATATCAAGCTTAAGCCAAGTAGGTGACATGTTCCACTTGTGCTTTTCCTATCTAATTTGCATCCTGCATAGTTAGAATCTGAAAAAACCACTAAGAGTTATCTTAGAATCACTTGGATACCATAATCCAACATTTATTGTCCCTTTCAAATACTTGAGAATCCTCTTTGCATCTTTATAATGTGACTCCTTTGGATTGGATTCAAATCTTGTACACAAGCGTACACTGAATTGATAAAGCAAAGACCTAATCAACCTTCTATATTTAGTTGAATCTACTTACTGCGCAGCCTAATCTGAATCCATAAGATAGTTTGTAGCAATTGGGGTGGTAACTTCTTTGCAACTCTCCATTTCAAACTTTTTCAGCAGATCAAAACAATATTTTGACTAGCTTAAAAAAGTCCATTGCTCAAGTTTGTTGACTTGTATCCCTAGGAAGTAGGTTTTCTCTCCCATCATAGACATTTCAAATTCATCTTGCATAGCTGCAACAAACTCTTCTCACATAGAGTTATTATTTGAACCAAGGATAATATCATCAACATATTCTTGAACAAGTATTACATCACTTTCATGTTTTCTAATGAAAAGTTTTTTACCAACAACACCTCTAGCATATCCTTTTAACAAAATTAAATTGATTAGCATTTCATACCATTTTCGTGGTGCTTTCTCAATTTTAAAACATTATTAGGATATAAGTGATCTTCAAAGCCAAGAGGTTGTGATACATATATTTCTTCATTTAAGAAACCATTCAAGAATTCACTTTCACATCTATTTGAGAAAGTTTAAAATTACACATGCAAGCATATGCCAATAGTAATCTCATATCTTCTAGCCTAGCTACAGGTGCATATGTTTCATAAAAATCAATGCCATCCTTTTGATTTCACCCTTTAGCAACTAGCATATGTACCATCGTCATCAATTTTATTTCTAAACACCCATTTAGTACCAATTATAATCATGTTATCACTTCTAGGAACTAGAGATCACACATCATTCCTTGTGAATTTGTTTAGTTCATCTTGCATAGAAATAAACCAATTACTATCACTTAAAGCATCATTCACATGTTTAGCTTCAATTTGAGACAAAAATGCAACGTGTTCACAATAAGTAAACTTAGTATAGTAGATACTCCTTGATTAATATCATCAATGATGTTGTCCTTTGATAGCCCTTTAGGTTCACTCCACTCCTTGGGTAAGTTGTTGTGAACTATGGTTTCAGTCGATTGTTTTTTCTTTTCAGTTGATTCATTTACTGCACTAGATTTCTTTTCCAAGAGTATATCTTCATCATATGCATTCTTTACAACTTGATCTTGCAGTTTAGGGTTAGTTTCATCAAATACCACATGCATAGACTCTTCAACAATCATTAATCTTTTATTAAATACCCTATATGCATGAGTACTTGTAGCATAGACAAAAAAATATACCTTCATCAGCTTTAGCATCAAACTTTCCAAGTTGTTCTTTACCATTATTTAAAATGAAAACTTTACAGCCAAACACTTTAAGATGATTTAAAACAGTCCTTCTAGCTTTGAAAAGCTCATAAGGGGTTTTCTTCAAAATAGGCCTAATCAATACACAATTTAAAACATATCTAGTTGTGTTGATTACATCAGCCCAAAAGTACTTTGGCAATGAAGTTTCATTTAACATGTTCCTAGCAAGTTCCTCAAGTGATCTATTCTTTCTTTCAACCACTTCATTTTGTTGTGGAGTTTGAGAGGCTGAAAAGTTGTGTTTAATACCATGTTTTTCAAAAAAGTGTTCAAACTTTTCATTTTGAAACTCTTTACCATGATCACTTCATAAAGAGACAATTTTAGAACTCTTTTCATGTTCCATAACCTCTGTAAGCTTTTTAAATACATGAAATGTATCATTCTTGGCAGCTAAAAATAATGTCCATGTGAATCTAGAATAATCATCAACAATTACCAATGTATAGAAGTTTCCACCAAGACTTATGGTTCATGAAGGTCCAAATAGATCCATGTGAAGCAATTCCAAAGACCTTTCAATTGAAACACGGTTTTTAGGTTTGAAAGAAACCTTAGTTTTCTTTCCCTTTTGGCATACTTCACATACTCTATCCTTCTCAAACTTGAGTTTTGGTAAACCTTCAACCTACTATTTTCTATTTAGTCGATTCAAATGATGCATATGTATGTGACAAAGCCTTTATGCCATAACCATGTATCATCATCTTTTATAAAAAGACATTGTATGTTATTTGATCCATGATGCAAATTAAGAAAGTAAAGGTTATTGACTCTTTTCTAAACTAACACCATGCTACCACATGCACAAAACCTTCTTCCATGACTTAAGAAAGTAAAGGTTATTGTATGTCATACTCTTTGTTTTTATATCCATAAGTCACGGAACCTTCTTCCATTAACTCGAACTTTGTAAATTTGGTTTTGTCACCTATCATGTGGCTTGAACACCCACTATCTAGGTACCACAAGTCATTCTTTTCACTTTTTATGACCTACAAAAATAAGTTAATATTACATGGTACACTTTGATAGGTTGGGTCCACTCATTTCTTACAACTATTGTAAGAAGAAAGGTCATGTGTATAAGAATTGTTATGTAAGGAAATATGATATTCCAAGAGGGCTTATGAAGTGGATCCCAAAAAGATCTAAAAAGGTGTCACAGTAAATTCAACCAAAGTGAGATTGTACTTTAGTTAAAAGTGAGAACGCCAACAAATTAATTGAGACTTTACATTGATTTATTTGCAAATCTACAATAGTAATTAATTGAGCAATAATCTTTAGATAATCGATGGTGGATCTATTTTGAAAAAGCAATGGAATCAATCTATCTTCTTTATCATTGACTTATATTTTTTTTATTATTTTCCAACTTTATCTTCTTCTGTGATTTTTCCCAATTTTATTTGATGAACTCTTTTGTATAATTTTTATAAGAACTAATTTGCTATAAATCAATTCCATGTTCGTTGGGAGACGACTAAGGGTTGACTTTACCCATACTAATCTTTTTGCTACTTTCTTAACAATACTGAAGTTCTTACAAATAAGTAGTATTTAGATTATCCACAGTAAAATCAACCAAAGTACAGTCTCAATCAAATTTTACTATGCCTAATCATGCCTATTCTTTTATCTCCTTAGCAAATAAAAAGCTTAACTAATCAAAGTAAAGTCTTGACTAATTTTAGTTCGAGTAAATACTTATAACCAAATTAAAGTCTCAATTATTGGTAAAAACTCATTTAATCACATGAAAGTTTCTAAATAAAATCAATGTAAAGTATCAATTAAATTAAAAACCCTTGGACTCACATGATCAACATTCATATAGATTTAAAATCATTACTTTTATGTGATTCAAAGATAAAAGATATAGATGAATGAAAAACACAATAATAATAAAAAGAACAAAGAAATTATTTTATTTTAACCTCAGAATCCACAATGAAATTACAATAGAACCTACCAAGGATCTTATAACTCCATAAAATCAAGATAAAAGAAATATATAAGAATAATGGAGAGAGAAAGAAATTAGGTCCCCTTAAGGATTCCTAAACTCCCAAAGTTTTGAGCTTGTCTTTTCTGCTTCCCCTTTGGTCTCTTTATATATGACTTGGACTGGGTTTTTCTATTGTTAAAATCTCTCGAATATCTTTTAAAATAAGATAAAGATAAATATTATTTATCTTTATAGTGATTATGAATATTTAAAAATATTTAGAGAGATATAGTCATTTTATTTGTCGGTGCAAAATAATTAACAAATTTATCAGTTTTAAAATTTTTTGGAAGATATTCTCGGTTGATATTATCTGATTAATTATCTAAAAATATCTAAATAATTAGCAACAACTAAATCTTGCCCAAAATTCCAATTCAGCCCTTGCGTTCTTGTAGTCCAAATTTGTAAAGAAATCTTAATATAACAATAATTGCATCTTAACCCTTTTTTATTTGACCATCATTGACTATATTTGACCAGACTTTGACAATCTTTGACTGCCCATTGAGAGATTGACACGTGGCAACATATGGTTGGCCAGATTTGAAAGTGGTGGATTGATGACATAGTGTGATTTTGGCTTGATTTTGTAACTCTGAACAATTCAATTTCACACCTTTAATGAACCAAATTTTACTTCAGCTGCATCAACAATCGTTAGAATATCTAAGAATATTTTATGCAACTAAAATTACTTTTTAAGACATTTTTATCGAACAAGTTCAATAAACGAAATTATCATAATTGTCAATTAAGACATTCTTTTAAGCACACAAATTTAATTAAATACCCAAAATTAAACATTAAATGAGGACAAAAATATGAACTCATCAGACATCTTTAAGCTAGTCAAAATACTATTTTAACTTGCTGAAAAAGTTGAAAGTGGAGGATTGCAAAGAGGTTACCACTCCAATTGCCAAAAATTATCTTATGGGTGCAGATGAGGCTAGGCAACAAGTTTATTTAACCAAATATATAGGGTTGATTGGTTCTTTGCTCTATCTTATAGCAAGTAGGCCAAACATTCAATTTAGTGTATACCTGTGTGCAAGATTTCAATCCAATCCAAAGGAGTCACACTTTAAAGCTACAAAAAGGATTCTCAACAATATGAAAGGGATAACTAATGTTGGATTATGGTATCCTAGTGATTCTAACATAATTCTTAGTCATTTTTTAGCACAAGTGGTACATGTCACTTGCTTGGCTCAAGCCTGATCTCATGGAATAGCAAGAAGGAAGCATGTGTAGCACCCTCCACTGCTAAAGCTGAATACATAGCAGCTAGACATAAATGTGCATAAATAATTTGTCTAACGAATAAACTCATGGATTCTGGGTTAAAGCTAGAAAGGTACCTTTGTATTGTGACAATACAAGTGTAATCAACCTAACTAAGAATCCAATTTAACATTCTAAAACTAAACACATTGAAATCAGACATTATTTCATAAGAGATCATGTTCGAAAATGTGAAATTGAAATCAAGTTTGTGAAAATTGAAAACCAATTGGAAGACTTGTTCACTAAACCATTGGCTTGTGATAGGTTTAACAAGCTTAGAACTGAATTAAGTGTTTTGGACATGAAGAATTTTGTTGATATTATTTTGGCTTGTTAATTTTATTGGATTATGTGCTTGTTGCATATAAAGTGTTAAAATCGTCATAAAATGGGAATTGCCAGTATTTCAATATGTTAATTTTAGAAAAACAACACATAGATTTCACTTAAACTATCAAAATCTACATAATGTGTGGTCTCACATTGTTTTAATCCATTAATTTTTACAAAAAAACACATAGATTTCACTTAAACTGTCACAACATGAATTTCGTGTTGGAAAAAATTAGTCTGTTAAATTTACAAAACAACATATAGATTTCACTTAAAACAGACATTGCACTCAATTCGTTTGACTTGGAGCATTTTTAATAGACTAACTCTATATTTTTATGTGTTGATTTTACTTATATTGATGTGCATATGCTAGAATTGATTTCAATTGATTTACCCAATCAAATTACTCATCACGTGACATTGTTTGGATTGTAGTGGCAGTAAATAATAGCTAATGTGATGAGGCTCCTCCGTCGCGGCAGTCGCCAGAAAACCTCTCCCAATCGGTGTTCTAACGATTGAATCTCGTAGAAAGCGAGGGAAACGCAGCGGAATGAAAATTAGGCTCGGTTCGCTCGGGTTTCTCACTGGTTTGGGCAACCCGAGTAGATAAGTACCTATCCTAGGGTTTAGGGTGAGCTGACGAATGCGGGAGTGTTCTCTACCGGAATATTTCATTCATCAAAGCTAAAAAAAATGCAAACAAATGGTTTGCTCTTTTATAGGTAGAAGGGCAACCGTGAAAGAGGAAAATTATCCTAACGGCACAAAGGCCCAACCTTATAGAGAACAGGGAAAACATGATTACAACCTAGCTAAAGGAAAGGGGTGGCAGGAACGCGTGAAGCAACGAAACCAAGCAGAGTCGTGATTGGCAACGCGTGGGATGGTTTGGTTATGCGTGAAGAAGGAGGATAGCAGCTCCTTCATCTGACCCCAGCTGAGAACGTGTGAGGAACTTTAGAAAACCCTAATGAAATGGGCTTAGCCCTCTCATGAACCCTAAGCGGCTGATGCTGAAGAAACCTCTCTACAGCAGTGCATTTTAGACGAAAGTGATGGTTCACGAGCCAGGCATATTGGGCTTTAAACAATCCATGCGTAATTTGGCCCAATACATTTTGAATGATAAAACGTGATAGAAGGAACAACGTTGAGTGTACACTACCAATCCAGCTGCAATGTGTTTGGTGTAATGCTGAGCTTTCACTGGCCACACGTGATGTCTTGAAGACTTGGGGCTCCACTTGATGAAAATGGGTTGCTACGTGCAGGCCCAATTTACGCTGCTGTTGGAGAAAGTATGTTGGCTGCAGAAGCTAGATTGGGGTGCTGGAAGCATTCTTGGCGCAGGCCCAATAAAAAGGAAGGGCGTGCCTTGAATAATTGGGCTGGGTTGTATATTCAAAACGAAACCCCAATCTTTCATGTGAATGAATGTGGGCCGCAAACCTAATACCAATTAGTACCTTGGAATTATAGGCTACAATTTACAAAACAAGCCCAATTAGAACATCATTTATTTAATTAAAATAAAAGAAGATTAAAAGAAATTAAAAGGAATGGGCTTAGGCGTTGGCCCAATGCTATAAGCCTTAATGGGGTCACATCATAATGCATCGGCTGAAACCAACTTTTCAATTTGAATTCACCATAAAGCACTTTTATTGCATAATTTCCAATGTGCATGCATATGTTGTGAATTTTTTTGACTGGATATCACATAGAATGCTTGGGAAACATCATGCTTATGATTAGATACTGATTCTAATGCATTTAATTGGCTTTGATTCTCTATATTGCATTGAATACGAAAAATCTATGCAAATTAATTGATTGATTATTAAAATCAACACTTTGATTCTATAAATACATACATAAGCATCATGCATTGGCACTCATATCTACTAGTAAGAGCCATACCTAGACTCATCATGCCTGGCAGATAAAGAAATGCCCCATCGGATAAGGAGAACTCCACTCCACCTATTCCATCCTCTCCCATTTCCTTGAATCATGGAAGACTTAAAGTTGGTTCAAAGGGCATGAAGATAGGATCTAAACATTCCTGATTGAGATCACTAGGAAGCAAATCATCATTCCTAAGGTGTTGCGTCTATCAAGGCTGAGGGCAGAGAACTTTGAAACCTTGAACTGTCAGGGAAGATCTATCTAGACTTGGTGAAGGTCTGCTATGCCAACCTAAAGTTCAGCAATAGAATCCTAAAATCAAGTGTGAAGGACGTTAATATGGAGATCACAAGGAAAACATGGAAGGACGTGGCTGGGCTAAGGAAAAGAAGTGTGCAAGTTCGCAAAGGAGAATATTTCAACCAATGTGTGCGCAATCCTGATGAGCAAACCCAGAATTTTCATGTGGGAAAGCTTCGTGTGGAGGAAACGTTGCTAGCCTTGATGGTGACCAAAATTATCATGCCTAGGGGGAGCAACCATCCATGATCACATGATTGATAAGTCCCTACTCTATAGAGTTTTTCTTAACCAATTGCATTATTTTGGGTAGGTCTAAGTGGTTAATTAAAAGTCATTAGATTAGAATTAGTTTAGTTAGGTTTCTAGCCTAGTTTTACAAAAGTAGTCTAATTAGGTGTTTTTAGTGCATTCTTTAGCATAGTTATTAGGAGTTCCAATAGTTAGGCTTAATAGGTAGTAGACTTTGAGTCTAGTCCTAGTTTAGTTTGGAAAGCCTAGAAGTAGAACTTACCTAGTGTTAGTCTAGTTTTAGGAATTTTTGAATAGTTTTTTTTTGTGCTTAACATTTACATGTGAGATTTTTTTACTCTTTTATAGATTTGAAGAAAAGAAGGTTGAAAGTGACCAAAGGAAGCCATGAAAGAAGTCTGATCCAATCAAATTGATTCCAAATAGCAGAGTTAACTTTTGGTGCAAATGTTGACCAAAGTTTGACCAAGAGTTGAATTTTTGAGTTTTAATTCTAAATGAGATGGCACCTTGTGGGAATTTTTAATTAAAATACACTTATTTTGACCCTAAGAGTGTTGGAAAATGGTCCATAGATGCATAATACTCTTAATTCTCATTTTTTGCATATTTAGTTCTTTTAATTAAGTTGTAGGCATAATATACTTTGTTTTGGTGTTTTCTAATGTCTTCTTAGTTGTAGCATAGTTAATAGTGAAGGTACAGGTTTCTCAAAGGTAGTTGAGTGAGGAATGTTCCTGCTGAGGTGAAAAAGTGAAGTGGAATTCGAGCCATGCAAGGTTAACATGTGGAAAGCCATTGGCTGAGTGGATTTTAAGCTGCTATGAGCTAGCTGGATTCATTCACCCATTGCAGCAGGTCATGTGGATGTTAAAACATCACCAATTACATGTGGATAGCTAGTTGAAAGCTGCGCCAGTTGTTGGGAAATCTGCCACCTAAGTTCCATGTGAAAGTGAAAAATAGTGTAGGCATAAAAGTAATAGTTTAGTTAGTTTTACCAACTTGTACAACCCGTAACAAGTTCTGAATTTTGTTAACATTGGCGCCAGTTCATGGGTTAAACACAATCACCCCATAATTCACTAGCTACACCATGGACAGTTCATCCATTCTCTCTTTCGAGCAGTCCACTCACTCCAATAACCACCACCATAGAATCACTTCTACTATATTTTTGCATTATCATTTCTCCATCCCATTCACTGTTTATTGAATCCAATTGCATGCTCATTCATAAGTTTATTAAAACCGTTAATTAGGGTTCACCAATTAGGATCTTAAGTTATACTCAATGTTTTTGAGTGATTCTTGTTCATATGTTCAGTAGAGACCATTCCTAGACATTTTGTATCATACATTTTTGATTCATGCATTTAGGTTTCATTTAGGTGCTAGAAACATTTTGCATCATTAGATTGAATTTAGGAGCAATTCATTGCATATTCATACATTTGCATACATAGTTAGTTAAGTTTTCATCAAACACCTTAGGTGCATCTTAGTTCACTAAGGCATTTCATCAAATAGTTGCATTTTTACATTTTGAATAGTATATTAAATTTGTTTCAGTTTTGGTTTGAGTACATTTTATTAGATTTCTTCATTTCCATAAGATAAGTTCACTAAATCACTCATTTACCCTTGTGTATCCTTTGGATTGATCCTTGGTTGACCACTTTGCTATATTGAGTAATATAAGTGAGGAAATTGAGTTTGACTAAATCTTTAGGCGACAAAAGCTTTATCAATGATGAAGGCCAAAAGGCTCACTAATTTCAAGCTACCATATGTGGTTCTCCTCTCCAAGTTCATTGAACATTTCGATGTTGATGTGGAAGGACAACTTGAGGAGTCCACTGGCTTGCTAAACCATGTGTCCACACTCAATATGCACAAGATGGAATTCACAAAGATAGGCAACACATGGCTGGTTGAAGGAGAAGCAACAACAACAAACATTGAAGTTGGAGCAGATGATCATAAGGCAGGCACAAGTGGAGCAAACCAAGGTGAAGATTATGCCTTTAATCTGTAACCCATGGCCATTAAGATCTATCATCCTCAAGAGAACACTGGACCTGTATACTCCCAGTTTGAGAGGATGGTTCTCAATCAACTTCAAGAGTTGAATATGTCACAAAATGCACACTATGTCTACTACACTACAAGTTTAAAGACTTAGATTATTAGATCCACAATGTTCATGACCTCCTCTCCAACGTCTACAAAAGGGACAACCCTGGGGATGAGTGAAGGGATGACTCGTAGGTCATCCATTGCATGTTGGTGCTGCATTTGTTTATATCTTTATCTGCTTCCAGTATTTTAATCTGCTATGTTTCAATTTCAATCGACTAATTATATATCTCTCAACTTCAATTTGCTATTTGTGTTTATATTTTTCTATTTCTATGTTTCTGTGTTTGTATCAACTATCAGATGGTCCGATAGTCTCTATGTTTGGTTCATTAATGAAAATTTTACTCTTTACAAATATATATGTGCATTATTTTAATTTGATTAATCCAAAGGAGAAGAAAAATGAGTACAATTGAGTTAAATGAGTAAAAAACTGGAAAACATGGAAAACACCTGCTAGAACTTAATAATATTGCAAACTGGATAAATAAAAAGTAAAATCACATTACTGATATGGGGAGCATATGCATATGTGATACGTATGTATGCTTGTGTACTTTTTCTTGTATGTATATATTTGTATATTGGTATCTTGTATGCAAAAAAGCTTTTTCGGATTTCTCAATGGATTGTAGCTTATCAATTCAACTCGAGGATGTTGACTTCATCAAATCAGAGGGAGGTTATTAGCACAAGCAACCTTGGTGCAAAGATTTGATAAAGCAAATAGTATGAGATCACACGTGGTTGATGAAGATTGATGATGATCCATTTGATGATCATGTTTCTATTGTGTTAAATATGGAAATAATGTGTAGAATATGATGTTTACATGTTGTACCATATTCGTATGCCATATGACATAGGTTAGATGTTTTGTTAGTCTTATTGTGTCCTTTTTAATCTGTTAAAATGGGTTTTAACAGGTTAAAAGGCTGGTTGTATATAATTTCTTGTATGAATGTATTAAATTAGTTGAATTGTTTTTCAATAGACTAATTTCACTTAAGTCAAGTGAAATCAATAGATTGTACGGACAAATCAACCTATTGAATTCACTTAAGACCAAACTATATAAGTTATCTTTAATAGAGTTGTTGCACAATTTTCAGTTTTTGAGGGTGAAAAATAGTCAATCATCTTTGAAAAACTCTCTCTTTGAATCACACAACTACAAGTGGTAGATTCAAGATCTTGGTTGATCTTAAAGGCATTTTGTCTTGGTTGGAGCTTGAAGAATTCGAGTTTGGTTGGCTAGGGAGAGCTACCATCAAATTTGTAATTCTTGTGCCTTTGGTTGTGTTCCTAGTGTGATGCCAAGCTTATAAGTGTGTTTCTTACAGTGGTGGGGTTGAAATTTTTGTGTGAGTAAAAAATCTTGGTGTTGCTATTATTCAAATCTTGGTGTGAGTTTTGTAAAACTTTTGATAATAGTGGAAACCAAACTCATGTTCTCCTAGTAAGTTGGATGTAGCTCTATGATAGTGATGACTCCATCTTCACGAGAAAGGAAGCAAAGAAGAAGCCATATGGAATTGATGAGACTTCCATGGAGAAGGATGAAGGTGTGGAAGAGAAGATGAGAGGAGCAGTGGTGCGGTAATGGTGTTTGGAAGAGCTCTCAAGTGAGATTGGGTGAACACTTAATGTAAGATCTGTGAAATTTAATTAATTAAATAAATAATTAATTAATAAATGTGGGTAGTAGGAACCTTTATGACATTTAATTCTGACATGTATGACGTGGAAAAGTACTAGATCAAGTGATTGAAAGTACTTAATTGTGTGAGAGGACTTGGGTTCGAGTCCTATGTACTTATGTGCTTTAAATTTATATTATTATAATAACGTGTTGGATCATGCTGAGTGATAATATAATCATTGAATTATATGAATTATCATAAAACATGAATTGGTTAAATGGTTGTGCATTGAATTAGACATGGGCATGGTTATGGGTTCAAACCTTGGTAGAACCACATTAAACTTTCTTTTTTGCTAAAAAATAGTATTGGCATGCATGTGAAAGGGTAGAGAAAACCCTAGCAGCCAGTAAGGGTAGCCATGGGGCTGGAAAATCACCATTGAATGAAAATTAAACTAAGTTTAATAGTATTTTTCGTTTTGCACCATTTACCTCTCATTAAGACAATATTTAGTGACTAAGTAAGGGAAAGAGAGGGTGGTTTTGTGGCTGTCATTGTTGCACAGGAAGAAGAGCACGAATTCAGAAAATGTGTGGTGAGAATTGAGTGTAATTGGGAGCTGAATTGAGTGGAAGTGCTAGGCGATCTAGTGAATCGAAGAAGAACCCTTAAGTCTACAATTTTAAGAAAAGGAATCAAGGTTAGGGGAGTTCTTTTACGTGTATATGTATTCTATAAATGTTTTTGTCGGATACTGCTTTAATATGATGTCTTTGCATGCCTAATTTTTGGACAAATTTTGGGTTTCATATTTCTGGAAAAATTCCCAAAAACCACGTAGCGGGTTTCATGTGAAAACTGCTTGAATATGATGCGATCTGGTTTCTATTTTGCGCGAGCTTTAAATTTTGTGATTGGTTGGATTTTTCTGGATGGTTTATGTGTACGATATCATTTCATGAATTGGGTGAAATTCTAGAATTGTAAAGGGTGTTGGTATACACTTATATGCCTTAGTGATGGAATGGAAAATGTTCAATTGTGTCAACCTTAGTAGGGTAGGGAGAAGGGGTATGGATTCCACTTGTGAGTATGGATTGTAAAACTTTGGTGGTAGTAGTTGGGAAAGTGAGAGACAAGAAATTGGTCTGGGTTTGTGTGAGAAACTGATTGATATGAGAATTGAGAATTTGGGTTGCGTGGATGGTGTGAATGAGAATGTGCCACCAGGCGATAAGCATGACAACAATATCAATTACTATAGTCAATTGGTGGGGGTGTGTGTTGGGTTCTGTGAGAATAATGGAAGATACTACAAATGATAATAATGAGATATGCATGGTGTTAGAGGTGAGGGTGTACTTGGGAAAATTGGTATGTGAATAGGTTTGAATGATGAATGTATTGGGTTGGATGGAATAACTTTATTTGGGTGTGAGAACCACTATTTAGTTGGTCAAATCTATTGTGTGTATTACTTTACATTATTGGCACTTAAGAGTTGTGATTGGGATTGACTGATGGAATTTTAAAGTGTTAGCATGAGTACAAGGGACTTTGAATTGGTGATCATATAATAAGGAATAAATAACTTAGTTAAAATCTTGTATTAAGTTGCGAAATAAAGACTTGCAGATAATTGATACGATATACCTAGATGCGCTGCAAAGTGCGTCAAATAGGTGGATAAGCTATACCAGTCACGTTACTGTTATGGCGCCTGGCGGCACGGGCAAGGCCTTCAGGCAACGTAAAGACCAGAGGGGTTTCTACACTGGTTTTTTTACTTGTAATTTGCTCTTTTAGTTTTCAGGCTGGAATAAGTCTATCAATCATTGTTACAAGCAACCGTATATAATCAACTTTCTTTTAAATGTTTATTTCCTTTTTTGAATTGCTTTAGTAACCATATTGGCACTAAACCAGTATGTTCTTCTAAGTGGAGAAATGAGAAAATCAATTTCAATTATATGGCCTCGGTTTTTACCATAACCGAGGCCAAAAGCTCTTCAAAATTTTTAATTAAAAAAAATATTGTGAACCTATGGCTCTTGTGCCTCTACAACCGAGGCAGAAAAGTGTCTCTATGGCCTCGAGTGATAACCAAGGCCAAAAGGCATCCCCTTTTGGCCTCGCCCCAATATGTCTCGGTTCTAAAACCGAGGTAGAATGACGAAAATAACTGGGGCCAAAAGCCCTTACTGCACTGGTGACTTCTAAGGAAACCATCACAAATAAGATGTTCTCTAACTTGAGTTGCATTCAATTTTCTCTCATTCAAATAGTTGACACAAGGACATCTGAACATCACCTCATCATCACTTCTCCCCTCTTAACGTTGCATAAATTTTATAAATTCTTCTACTCCATTCTCATACTCAGCGTTGATACGTGGTAAATTAATCCAATCTCGATCCATACGTATATATATTGAAATTGTGTGAACAATTTCAGTAATCTTTGAATCAATGCTCACGTCGTATTCAAGGTGTGACCCTATCCCATTTAAGAAAATTCACTTTCTTTATTTTATTGGTACTTATTACTTTTAAAATACATATCTTAAATTTCACGAAATTTTGCCAATATTTTGCATTGGCCTTTAGGATACACGAAATGAAAGTGATTATCAACCACAATCAAATATGCACCCAAAGATCAATAAAAAACATAGTTGACAAATATTCATGAATTTCAAGATATATATTTTAAAATATATATGCACTAATAAACTACTAGAAAGTGATTAATCTTCTTAAACTATCTAATGGGGCCAAGGCAAAGGTAGACTTCCAGGAAAGAGAGGTGCGTCTCAATGGAATACTTAAGTAACTTGTCTTTCCTTAGCCAAAGTGTTCCTCACCTAGTTTCACAAATTTCCCAAAAAAAAATTCCTCAAACAAAAATTATGCTTAAAAAAATAAAGTAACTAAAAAAAATAAAATAACTAAAGAAAATAAAATAAATGTTAGAAAAAAAATTG
>Ga0209589_1002599_pt1 | contig 31449 bp, 14 predicted proteins | sample CowpeawhiteBW_FD_187525 | JGI IMG/M metagenome (GOLD analysis project Ga0209589, IMG submission 187525) | Root nodule microbial communities of legume samples collected from California USA - Cow pea white BW (SPAdes) (version 2) | ecosystem: Host-associated > Plants > Roots > Nodule | place: USA...
CACTGTTGAGCCACTTTTTGAAGAACTCTTGTTTATTTAGATTCCTTGCTCTATGAGCAATCTTTTGTAAAACAATAGTACCCTTGTGTCCTTTTTATGGCAATTGTGGTGTGCCTAAGCTTTTATTTCAAGTATACTATGGATAACTCTGTAATAGTCAGTACATGTATGCTTCATGATATGTTGGTAGACTACTCTATTTAAAATGGGATGTTGGTCTTCTCTCTTTTTTTTCACCACTATTTTTTCATTTTTTTTCCATTTTTTTCCATTTATGATGAAGTTGAGAAGGTTAATTAGTATAGGAATAGGATCTTCACTTCTCAGAAGGTCGGTTTTTTTGTTTGCCTTTCACTTTTTTAATTAATTTAGTTATTTGTTATTTTAATTTTGTTTAACTACATTAGCCATTTTTGAAAAATTAAGCTTTAAATTTACCTTTAAAAAATGTAAAAAAGTAATAAAAAATAGACACTAATAAATTCAGATTAAGAAAAACATAAGTGGCGGCAGTTACATAAATTCACTTATCAAATAACTTAACTATATTTAATTTTTTTGCTGTGTTAATTAAACTCAATTAACACAATAATTAGCAAACTAATTTTATAATGGACATATACAACTACCGTTCATTCAAAGCCACTCCGACAGAACAACAACTCTTACAGCAGTTTTGACTCCATACCTTCCCTTTCACTTCAAAAACTCAATGAACAAATTATTTGGTGCTAACTTTGAAATGTCACACACACTTATCTGGAGAATTAATTGTTCTTTCACATCGTATCTCCAGTGAATTAGATTCAGATGAAATTGTAAGCCAAGATCAACCAAGAACATAAAAGACAACAACATACAATCTTTGTCTCTAAATCCTAAATCTAGGACTTAACCTCCTTCATTTGGTTGGTGAGAATGTTTGGTTGGTGGGAGGGGTGCAACATGTATAAAAAATTGCCTCAACCTTTGGTTTGTTGGAGAATTACAAGTAGGGATGTTAAGTTTTCCATAACGACATTGGTCCTTCTCTCTTTTTCTTACAATAATTCAGTTATGAGGAATTTAAAATTTAACATCTTCTAACTTCCTTGAAGTTTTAACGTACTTTCCACTTTGATATATAAAAAAAATAAAATTAAACAATGCTCTAGATTCGTATCTTATCGAAAAATGATACTTTAACAAAAAAAAAAAATTAAACAATGACAAATTACTCATTTGAGTAAAAAAAGTACAACTTTATTATTTCATTTTAGTTAAAAAAGAAAATATTTATTTATTTTAATTTTATTTATGAAATTTTTTTCAAATTTATCCAAAAAAACTTTTGTCAAAATATAATTTTCATTTTAGTTAAATATATTTTCGGTCTTGAAAGTTAAATATAACTGTTTATATTTAAAAATTTGATATATTTTAATTATTAAACTTTAAATATAATAAATATATATATTTTTTATATAAATGCATTCCTTTTTTTTATTACGTTTTAAACAATTTTCGAGAATGATATTTTAACTAAATGTACCTAATAACATAAATAATTCAAATGTAAACTCACACACGTGAAAAATATTTTACTCAATTGTATTTTAAAATTTGATTGAATTACGTTTTATTTTAATTTCACTAAATATCTTAATTAAGTTTTACAATTGTGTGAAGACAACGGATAATCGTAAGTCTAACATTTTACTTATAACATAATGCCATATTTTCATTAAAAATATAGTATTGTACTTTTTTTATCAGTACAAACCTAAACCTTGATAAAGTTAACACGGTTTATTCTCTCACCGTTGTTAATAGGGCTTTCTTTGTGTTTTCAAGAAAAAAAACAAGAAAACTTTTAAAAATAATTATAATCAAGTAAATTTATGTAAAGATCAAAATATCACATTAACTTATTATTTTAATATAATAAAATTTTAAATATGTTATTTATATATTATTCATTTAGTATAAATACTTGTAACTCATACTAAATTTATAAATTTTCTTAACTTATTATTTTGTCCCTACTTTAAACGGTTGTTTTCTTGTTCAAGACTTTTACCACGAGGACAACACTAATACCAACACACTCGTCCTATTTATGACTTTATTTGCTGTAATGTACATTGTACTTTTAGATTTTAAGCTATGGCGAATGGTGCGTGTCTATATGTTCTTACACGCTTTCTCATATACTAAGCTCTTTTATTTTTTTAATAAATATTGACTGCTACAAGTATTTTTGTTTTTTAAGCAACAATTAGTCCAATATTTTTATTTTTTAAGCAACAATTAGCCCAAATAATTGAGGCCAAAATTATTTAGAACCATAATAATATATTTAATTATTATCATTAATTCAATAAAAATATATATATAAATTAGCAATATTGTCCGTTTTAGAGCATGTATTTTATTACAATTTTGTCTTTAAAAGATATTTTGATGTTTGGAAGAAAAATGAGTATTTAAATTATCTTAGGCATCAACCTTTAGTGATGTTTGACTATGGGGTGTGGTAGAAACATTTGTCAAATATTCATCTATCATTTTATTAATATGCATAAATTGATTCAAAAGTTTTCAGAAACTTTCATTTTATTATTATGTGATGAGCGATATATATATATATATATATATATATATATATATATATATATATATAGGTAGTTTATCTTTGGTTTTTAAAAAATGAAATTATTATTTTGTTCTTCATCAATATACTTATTTTAAAAAAAATAAGACTGAAAATTAATTTATCATAATTCAATAAAAAAATGAGGGACATAATTACTAAAAAAACCCTATGATAATCAAATCACAATAAATTTTGTTTATGAAAAAACATGAAAACCACATAATATATTACCTTTTCTTTTATATTCATACAAAAAGAATATACAATACGACCATGAGATAAAAAACAGTGTTATGAGATGAGTACAACATGTAATAGGCTTTTTAAACGATGGTTCTGATACCATGTTAGAAGTGGATAACTCAACTCTACAAAATCGATTTATAAGGTGAGTTTTGCACCCGAGTTATATACTACGAAATTATCTTTTCTCTGATTGATGCGAGATTTCAAACACATATTATAAAAATACAAAGAAGACTATAGGATTCCATGTGATATTTCATATTGTTTAAAAATAAATCTATGTTTGCATGTTTGTTAAAATAAAAAAATAACGACCGAATAAATAAAATAAAAATTTAAATTAAAAGTCAACTCCAAATGGTTTTCACTATACATATATTTTATGACCTCTGAAATGAGTCAATCTTGCATACATTTTGTATTCGAAATATTCTTCTACAACGTATATATTTTTATGTGGTATTCATTTTTTCTTTCAGCAGATACTACGTCCTTCATTTTTACTAAAATAAAGATACTATAGTCTTCATCAATTTAATAACTTGAAATAATTATATTTCACTATTTTTAAGCTTAATTATTGTGAAGTTACTAACCAATTACTCATGGTTTGGAACATTTACTACGATCGTTAATTACATCTAATACAACTAATGAAAATTTGTAGTTAATAAATAAATGTATTAATACTGCATTCACTATAAATAAACAAACTATTATCCTTAATAACGTTTATATGATTACAAATATACTATATAATTAATATTTTATACAATTATATAAAGTTATACATTATACCTGTGTGTTGTATAGCATATTGTAATGTATATTGATTATTATGAACGCTCAAATTTATTTATTTATTTGTTTATGTTTTTTATTGTTTTCTATAAATACGAGTGATTTATTATTAATAGACATTCATTTACTATACATTAAATAATATAATTATTTCATTCTTTTAAGGAGTACCTACATGAATTTAGTTATTCAAAACAATTTTTTTCATGAAAAAAAAGACTACATTTTTTTAGTTTTACATGCATGACTAGTAATGTGATCTTATTCTTTTAAAACACTTAAATATATTTTTAATCTCAAAACTGAAATGTGAAACTAGAATTCGTTTATAATTATATTTTATTTTTTAAAATTTAAAAATAAAAGAATATATTTTTTTCAACAGTTGACCTTTTTTAGATTATCAAGCGTTCTATATTGATGTTTGAATAAGATATATAATGTAAATAATTTAAACTCATATTAAGATGCGTTTATCATTACATAATTATTAAAATTATAAAATAAATTGCAATTTCGGATAACAGTTTAGCAAGTAAAAATTACATTAAATCATGATGCGATTTAACGATTTTGGTATAATATTTTAAAAATAGTCTCACGTTGATAGGTTATATATTTTTTCATATATGGGGTTATGGTTATAGGCATGGTTATGGTCATTGGGAGATTGTGGTTCCATATGGTTATATAACATTAGTCTTACACATATAAGACCTTAGACACCACTTTTACACCAAAACCTTAAGGCAATGTTGTTATGGGTCTTTATTCTTATATAGTGTTTAACTTTGTCTTTTCTATCCAATGTGGGACTTTGTGACTCACACTTGGACTATTCCCAACACACGTCAATAAAAAAAATTATCAAATGATTCAATTCGAACAATTTTCATAAAATTGTTTGGCATAAGTGAGAAAAAGTGTGAAGAGAGTGATATGACAGTTAGTTGTGAGAACATTTTGACGAAGAGACTAAATATTGGTGAAAGAAAGCAAGAAAGGAAAACTGAACGTCCGTTACGCAGTGAGTGAAGCTGTGTTTTTCTTTTTGGGAGAATGAGAAGAAAAAGAATATTACACAAAGATTCCAAAATTTAAATATGTGTATTGGCATGTTACTGAAAACTTGGCTTGTTCTCTCGCGTGTTAAAGCAAAAAATCGTGAGTTGATTCCTTCTCAGCTACTGTGTGTACCGGCCTAGCTAGCAACCATTTAAAACCTGTTCCTTCTTCTGTCTCTCTTCCCTTGTCCTCATTCAATCTTCATCAACCACACACAAAAACTCTCTTTCTCTCTCTCTCTCAAAACCCTTTCGCTTCCTTCTACTTCCAAACTCCACCACCAAAAATGGGTTGCAATGCAGTTTTTCTGAGATGGTGGACGATGCTCTTCTTATTGGGCCTGGGCCTGTGCCATTTGCCGTGTACCAAAGCGACGTCGTTCAGGAATGCCTACGCGACGATGATGTACGTGGGCACTCCCAGGGACTACGAGTTCTACGTCGCCGTTCGCGTCCTTCTGAAATCCCTTTCCAAACTTAACGTCCAAGCCGATCTCGTCGTCATTGCTTCCGTCGACGTCCCTCGCCGGTGGATTCGAGCTTTGTGAGTCTCTTTCCTATTTTCCTTTTTTCTTTTTTAAATTTCTTAATAATAATATTCTTATATTTTCGATTTAGTCCTTGCTTCGCGGCGTAGATTACAATGCCTTTGCTTCGATTATGTTTATGTTACATTTCATTATTCTAGCTCTCTCCCATGTTTGTTTCCCCATGAAGCTAAAGCCTCAACGTATTTGGGGTTTTTAGGGAATATGCTTTAGCATAATCAAGTTATTATTATTTTATTAATCGATAAATGTCCAACGACTTAGTGAAGGTTCAATAGAAGCCCCGTTTCCAGCAAAGCCCGCCTAGTTGAAATCAAGTTTATCCCCTTACTTTATTTTTGCTTAGAAAAATTCGTAGTTAATAACGTAAACAGGGATTATTTAATTGAGAAAATAGTATACATTTATTGATATTATAAACTATTTTGTGAATTCTATAATAATTATTGAAGATATCCTCATTTGAGCTAGCTGGCATATTACATATTTTTATATTATAAGAGGTATTGGATTATTTAATTTAAGTTTGCGCGTTAAGGACCTGAGTTGGAAACGACGGGTTCAACCATTTTTTCTGTATACCGTTTCTAGCCGTTTTTGCTCCACCAAACAGTTACAGGTTTTATTATTATTATTATTATTATCAGTGGAAACATTACTATTTTTTTTTTCTGCAGTTATCAAAAAAAAAAAATAACAGTTAATACTGCAACTTTTAGAAGAAAACATTTAGTAAACTTGTGAAAGAAAGTGCAATATTGTAAAAAAATATAACGTGTACATAAAAAATAGAAAAAAAAAGAGAGTTGAATCTGTCTTATGTTTTAGTATAGATTATTGCATGACCACTTGACATGCCTACCATTAATCGACCAGTCCCTCCCACTTAAATATAGTTTAAGGGACCGTGGTGGGGGTTAGGTGCCGTCTCGTTTCATAATTTTGGGTGCAACTAACTTCTCATACGCCACTTATTCTTGATGCTGATGTTAAATTTGGTCAACCATAGTGTTATTAAATTATCCATTTATGAGCGTTATTCCGGTCTCATTCGAAGGCTTTTTTTTTTTTAAACTCTTTTTTGTCAATCAACAATCAACAAGATAGTTGTCTATGAAAAATTGCTTTGGAGTGTTAGATGAGACCTTCTCAATGGAAAAATTCCCCAATTGTCCAAAGTAATTATAGTTATAGACACTCTAATTTTCTTCCAGGGAAAGCGATGTCTCTTCAGATTATCTTTTTTTTTTATCAGCTCTTTATATTATCTTTTAATAACTTTCTAAGTATTCAATTAAAATAAATAGCAATAATGACTACATTTCATACATTATATAAAACACAAATTGTGTAATAGTTTTATTTGATAATAAAAATTAATAAATAGGATTTACCATTAGTTTATGTACTTTTGAGATGTATTGCAGCAGCAGCAGCATGTCATCATCTTACAACAGTCTCTGGTTCACCTTCTTAATATTTTATAGAAATGTTCAAATATCAAAGAACTTTTTTGAAATTATTGAATATCTACAAGATATAAAAATATGCATAATATTAAATAAACAACATATTTAATGTTAAAGGAGGAATCACATGTTACTTTGAGGAGTTTCCAAAACTATCCGTAGTTTTAGAACTTTTAATTTGAAAACACTAGCTGGGTTGAACGGGCAGCCAAATTGATGAGAGTGGGGCACAGAGTTTTCCAAGTTCTGCTACTTGGTGGGTCACTTGGCACTGTTATGAATTTATTGGGTGGGGGAGATTAATTAATAGGCAGTGTGGGTTTTATTTATCAGTGAAGAGGAAGATGGTGCAAAAGTGGTTAGGGTGGAAAACATGGAGAATCCCTACAAGCATCAAGATAATTTTGACAAGAGATTTAAATTATCATTGAACAAACTGTATGCATGGAGCTTAGTGGACTATAACAGGGTTGTCATGCTCGACGCTGACAATCTCTTCCTTCAAAACACAGATGAATTATTTCAATGTGGACAATTCTGTGCGGTCTTTATCAATCCCTGCGTCTTCCACACTGGCCTCTTCGTCTTGCAGGTAATATTACCTAATACCATGTCATACATTATTCCTGTTCCTTTTTAAATTCATTATCATGATGCACTAAAAAGTGTCAAATTCTTTTATTTGATTTCTATAATAATCATTTTAAGAATCATATTTGTTACAATTTTTCATTAGTACAACGAGTTCTGATGTTTAACATTGGCAGCCGTCAACGGTGGTGTTCAAGGACATGGTTCATGAATTACAGAATGGGAGAGAAAACCCAGATGGTGCAGACCAAGGTTTTATAGCTAGCTACTTCCCGGAGTTGCTTGATAAGCCAATGTTTCATCCACCTGCAAATGGTACCAAGCTCGGTGGAACATATAGGCTTCCTTTAGGTTATCAGATGGACGCTTCATACTACTGTAAGTTCTTTCAGTATATTTTTTAAACTAAACTTTTGAATGGCTTAGTGAAATCAATCTATGTTTATTTTAATTCAGATCTTAAACTTCGCTGGAGCGTGCCCTGTGGACCAAATAGCGTGATCACATTCCCAGGGGCACCGTGGTTGAAGCCATGGTATTGGTGGTCCTGGCCTGTCCTGCCATTAGGTCTCCAGTGGCATGAACAGCGTCGTCAAACTTTGGGGTAATCAGTTTGAGTGCCCTCTGATTTTATTGTGTTTTCTGATACAAAGTCATCAAGGGGGTCTGTAATTGAAAAGCATGCAATGATAGATTATCCATGTACATTATGTTCATTTTAGTATCTCTTAGTTTCTAATTTCTAATCATACCTTTGTTCCTTGAGACAGTTGTGGATGTTTATTTTAATTCAGTTTCATACAATATGAAACTATTTTAAAAATCGACCTATGATTGGTGTAGGTATGGTGCTGAGATGGCTGTGATACTAATCCAATCTGCGATATATCTGGGAGTAATAGCAATGACGCGTTTGGCAAGGCCAAGCTTCTCAAAGTTATGTTATAGGCGCTCTGATAAGAGCATCAACCTTGTCCACAACAGCCTCAAAATAGTAGCTTTGTGGTGCATCCTTGCTGCTTACGTAACACCATTCTTTATCATTCCTCATACGGTTCACCCTCTTCTGGGCTGGACCCTCTATTTACTTGGTGCTTTTGCACTTTGCTCCATTGCAATAAACGTCTTTCTGCTACCAATGTTACCGGTCTTGGTACCGTGGCTTGGAATTGTAGGGGCCCTTATGGTCATGGCATTTCCTTGGTACCCTGATGGTGTAGTGAGAGCTTTGTCCGTCTTTATTTATGCCTTCTGTTCTGCACCATTTGTGTGGGCATCTATGGTGAGGATAGTGGCAAGTCTTCAGTTATCTCTGGAAAGAGAAGCTTTTCTGCCTGCAAGATTGGTAGAATCTTCGCCAAATTCATGGTTTAACAAGTTATATTGAGTTGTTCAGCTCGACACAACACAATACAACGCTGGGTCAAAGAAGGACATTCTTGGCAAGCTCAGCAAAAACATAAGGTAGCATGATACATTAGTGGAAGAGGTAACTGGTAAGTTTATTGAAGTTAGTTCATCGATTAAATGAATTCGAGTTAAAAATCGAGCTCTAAATGGACAAATCTTGAATCATGTATATTGGTTTATATATATATTTGTGTAATATGAGATATTTTTTTTTACTATATTCACATGAAATTTGAAACTAAATAGTGTAGATTGTTATCAATTTTTAAATTAAGCTCACTATGAATAATATGACATCATAATATACGGTTTACTTTACTGCTAAAATGATTTTTGTTTTAATTTAAATAAAAGTTTTATTGGTATTTTTGGGGTCAGCTTAAATTGTTTTAACGTTAGTTGTCTGCTGAACCAAGTCTAAGTAAGAGAAGAAAGGTTGTGTTAAGATCAAATATTGGTCATACTAAAGACGTAGGTCTCATTGTTATCATTTTTGTCAAATGAAAGAATGTAATATGCTATCGTTACTTTGTTCAACCATCTTCACTTTTGCTAATAGAGGAACGTTATCATGGAAATTGAATTAACATCATGAACTTAACTTACTAATTATGTGATAGAACTTGTACTCCAACAATATCCGTACTTCACTAATTATGTGGAAAAAGTGATATTAAAAATATGTTTTAGAGAATGAAATATTTCTTTTATATACTAAAATTATGAATAAATTAGTTTATCACTTTTTACATAAATTTAATTAATAAAATCATTTAAAACAAATCTTTAAGTTTATTAATAATTTTATCACTTTTTCACATAATTTAATTTTTCATCACATAACACCTTTCAAGATTTATACGTCTTGTACCACCTCCTTCTGCAGTGGTTCAGTTCATTCACGTTCAGTCAGTCTCTTCCCTTGTTAACAAAAAATAATGCCTTTCACTGAAAACAAAAATACGAAAAACCATTAATATCGAAATAGTTTCATTTCTTAATCTTGGAGGGTAAAATTTTATTTATAATCAAATCGGTTACAAATAATTTTATTTTCAAAATCAGAAAAATATTTTAGTTACAATAAATAATAACAAAATTAAGAAGGTAATGACATATCAAATCTTTTCTATTCAAGTATCTAATAATAAAGTTTAAGATAATTACATAAATGGATCTCGGTCCAAAAATCCTGCCCACACGGACCTGAGCCCAATTCTTAGCTCATTCTTCTTGGTTGGCCTTTAAGCATCTCTTATGCCAATAATTGCTCTGTAAGGTTATTTGTCTACCCAAACAATGTGTCCTTTTACTTTTTTATCCTCACCTATGGAATAAGGGTGGAAGGTTTCCTTATTGATGATAGTGATAATATCAACTCTGACCTTGATATAAAGCAGAAACTTCTAATTATGATAAATACACTTATTATGAATATGATACTAGAAATTGATCCATTTTATATCACTTTCCACTTTGAATCTTTATAAAGTCAGAAACAAGATGACTATATTTGGATTGTCCATAGCCTAAAATCACCTTGAACGGTACAAGTTCTTACAATCACCTTTGTTAATATTTTATTTAACAATGTAATCTAAACTTTTTATTATTATTATTATTATTATTATTATTATGATTTAAAGCAGTCATATAATCATAACTTAGGATGAAGGTGTCAAAATAATATTTTCCTTTTTCACCCCTATCATTAACCGAAATATGAAAAGATTGGTTTTACATCTAAAACAAAAACATGTTTAATATCTCAAAATAATTATATTTTGATTATATATATACAGATAGTACAGTGAAGTCTTTGCAGAAGTTAGAAGCAGGAGACCACGGTGGTTGCCTCCGGTCACAGTCGATTTTCTTATTTTCTTTTTCGTCATAATCATAATGAACCCCTTTTCACGAGTTTTGGCAAATATTGTCTCATCTCATTGGGCCCCAACGTTCAAAAAATTTTGTGGGCTCTGGTGGGGCCCACTTGTCTGCAACCAGAAAGGGTCGAAGTGCAAAAAATAATATTTTATCCATGCCGGGACCATCGTGTGTCATAATAACACTACGTATCCTCCCCACCAAAATGACCGTTTGAAACTAGCAGCACGGTGGTGAATCAGTGCCATCGACACAAAAGATAAGATACAGTCTATTCACAAAAATCACTGGTTCAAAACGGACCAATGGATCCTATCAATGGACCCCATTACAAAATAACCCAAACATATTAGAAAGAGGATGGTGACTTTTTGTTTTTGATATCTTTTACGTGCATTTTATGGCATATTATCCGTAATCAATGAACGGAATAAATGAAACGGAAGGTATCAGACATGCTTTTATGGCTTCTTCACTGCATGCAACTGCATTCCACCATTGACTTTTTTTAAACTTTAATGGCAAACAAACTCAATTGGTCATAGTAGAGAGCATTCCAAGAATAAGCAACAACAACATAAACTGAAAAGTGACTAAAAAAAGAATCCTAATCTCAATCAAAAACATTAACTACATCAAATACTATTTCTTTTTAAGAAAATGATTTTTTAACTATTAAATTTTGACAACTTTTTCTTACAATTTTAGGTGTCATCTTCTAAATGATTCTTCATTTCTTTATTTTTTTCATTTTCAATGTTTCAAAACTTTTCAGAAAATAACATATTATGTTGTAAAAAAAAATTGTCAAAATTTAGTAATCAAAATATCATTGTCCTTTTTTGTAGTATATCCAAAATGTGAATATTATTATTAATCATACTCAATAATTGGACATAAGAGACATGGTATAGTATCTTACTTAGAGATACCAAGACAAAATTATGACAAGATTACGGCAATGTCAACCAATCAAAAGTTTCCAAAAGGTAGTAAAAATGACCGTTGGAAAGACCATCATCTCCTCCTTCTTCTTTCTTAAAAATATATAAAAAAAACTATCTCTATAACCCCTACTCACAGTACACCCAAATAGTATCTCTACCTATAAAATATACCAGCTTCGTCTCTCTTTTCTTTCTCGCTTTTTGCTTCCACATTGCACATTCCATACAAATATAAAAACACTTGTCTCTTCTGTTTCTCCAACATTCTCTAATCTTCGCGTTCGATGCTGCAATCTGCTATCTAATGGCTTCTCTCTCAGTGTCACTGCAAGTAGTGCTCGTGGTTTTCACCTGCATATTCCATGCAACAACAGTGACGTCTACAGCCCACCACGACCTTACCTTCAGGACATTTTCCGCCAACTCCTCCAAGAACCAGCCCTGGGTCGGACCCATCGGCTACCGTAAAATAACGGTCGACATTAACGGCGGCGGCCACTACCGGTCCGTTCAAGACGCCGTGGATGCCGTCCCAGACAACAACAGAAGGAATATCCTCATTCAAATCAACGCCGGATGCTACAAGTATTATATTATTCATTCATTATAGACAATTATAGCGTAATGATGATGATTAGTACGTTAGGTGTTTGATATTTGGCATATTGTATTTGATTTGAATATGGTGCAGAGAAAAGGTGGTGGTACCCGTGACGAAGCCGTACATAACGTTTGAGGGTGCGGGTAAAGAAGTGACTGTGATAGAATGGCACGACCGAGCCAGTGACCCTGGTCCCAGTGGACAGCAGCTTCGTACTTACAGAACCGCTTCTGTTACTGTTTTTGCCAGCTATTTTTCTGCCAGGAACATCAGCTTCAAGGTTTTTTTTTTTTACTGCAATTAATTAATGCTTGCACTAAATGTTTTACATTTTTACTTATATAAAACCTTATGGCGGATACATGCAGAACACAGCGCCGGCACCGATGCCGGGGATGCAGGGATGGCAGGCGGTGGCGTTTCGCATTTCCGGCGACAAGGCATATTTCTCCGGCTGCGGGTTCTACGGTGCACAGGACACACTTTGTGACGATGCTGGTAGACATTACTTCAAGGAATGCTATATTGAAGGATCCATCGATTTCATTTTTGGCAATGGCAGGTCCATGTACAAGGTACTACCGATTTTTATGTTATATTCAGGCTCTGTGTATGTATATTGATCGAGAGAAAGAGAATCTAAGCAAAGAGAGGTACAAAATACTAAAGATAAAAGTAAGCAGACAGAAAGAAACATAAAGTGAACTTTTACTAAAAGTAACATCCAGTGTTTTTTTTTTTTTTTCTTTCTTTGCAAATAAAGATTGATCGTATACACTGATTAAGAAACTGAGTACACTTCTTTTTCAATGCAATTTCAACAACTTTTATCTATTTATTGTTGGTGTGGTTTTTGAACATGGGAAAAGAACACTGATATCGTGCTGCAAAGTTGATTATATATTTTTATATTGTGAGGGATTAGTTGTGCTAGGAAAAGTAAGCAAGCTTTTTTGCCCATTAAACCTTTGTGTCAGCAAACTTGGGATTCAGAGATCCAAAACTGGATATTGAATCGGGTCTCACCATCATGCATATTGTGCACATTGTATTTATCACGATAATGGTGTTTTGATACTCAACTTTTTTTTTATTGAAATTTACTTTCAATTGTTTTTCATTTTCTCTTTATTTTACAAATACAAAAAATTAAATTTTTATGACTATTTTACCCGTAAAATGACTGTGAAATAATGTGAAACAACATTCTTTTTGTTTAAAAATAGGGTTAAATATATATTTCTGTTCTCTTAATTTTAATTTTAAGTCTAAATTAGAATTAATTTCTCTTCAAAATTTTGGTTCAATTTAATTTTTCAACTTTACAAATTTGTATAATCATTTTAACCAAATTTTGATAAATTTATTTTACATTTTAAACACGTTTTTTTGACTAATATTGAAACATAAATATATCAAATAACGTAAACAACTCAAATACAATCATGCATTTGAAACATCAAATAAACTTAACAAATATTTAATTAAAATAATTGAATTTACACATTTTTAAAGATGAGAGACTAAATTGATCCATGAAAATAGTAAGTAAATTGTGAGAGTGAATAAACGTGGTTGGGTTTTGGGATGGGCCTGATGAGGAAATTGAATGGTTGATGTATCAGGATTGCTGGCTGCACTCAATAGCAAGCAGGTTTGGGTCGATAGCGGCCCAAGACAGGAAGCAGGAGGAAGAGAAGACAGGGTTCGCATTCGTGGGATGCAGGGTGACAGGTACAGGTCCATTGTATGTGGGACGAGCAATGGGACAGTATTCCAGAATCATCTATTCCTACACATACTTCGATGACATTGTTGCACATGGTGGTTGGGATGATTGGGACCATGCCGACAATAAGAATAAGTAACTCTTCTAATCTTATCATCTTTTTCCTTTTATCCTTATTTCATACACATTCTATCAGAGAAATTGTTGCAAGTTTTTGCATGAAGAAACAAAAGTAAAAGATGGTATGATTACAGGACCGTGTTCTTCGGAGTGTACAAGTGTTGGGGACCAGGAGCAGAGGCTGTAAGAGGGGTTTCACTGGCACGAGACTTAGATTTTGAAACGGCTCATCCATTTATCAGGAAGAGTTTCGTCAATGGCAGACACTGGATTGCACCATCTGATGCTTAGTCATAACATAACTTTTTTTTTTCTTCTTTTTTACGGTTAACCATTCAGAAATTACTTTTCACATTCTTTCATTTATTTGTTCTTGTCATTTATAGAAATTCACTTATTTTTTTTTGTCAGTATAGATATTTCACTTATCTGTTTTTGTCAATATAGAGGTTTATTCTTATTTCATGTGCAATTAATCAATGATTTCAAAAATAAATTAGTTTTTTTTTTTTTTTATCTAGTGTATGCTTTTTTTATAATATTTGGTAGACATTCTCAAGTTGAATGTATGTCAGTAAATGATGTTAATTATTAAGAATTTAGTGTTGAGGTGAGTAATAAATCCAATCAAAGTGTGATATAAATCTAATAAATGGTTTGTTTGGATTGGGGAGAATAAATAAAGTGAAAAAAAAGAATAATTAAATTGAAATTGAATTTAAGTTTATAATTGAAACAAACATTTCGAAAATTTATTGAAGGAAATCAAAATAATTGAATTATATTTTAAATTCAACTCCACAATTTTTCTGAAATTAAATATTTTGAATATTTATAAATCAGTTCGATACTAATTATGAAATCGGTTTTAAATTTAAAATAATTTAAAATTCGTATATATTTTTTAATAATATTTTTTACGATGAAAATTTGGTGAAATACAATTTGAAATTTCTTAAAATGTGTGGCAAATTAATAATCTAAAAATACAATTTAGTTCTATACTTGTTAGTCTAGAACTAATTATTTGATATATCTTGTGAGTGCACATCACTTCGTAGTAAGAAGACAAGCGGGATATTACTAAAATATTTATTGTTAGAAATGTAAAGAAAGATCAAGCAACATCAATTACTATATTTCAGTGAATAAAACGAATATTTTAGTCACGTATGCTCAATTCAATAGCTTTTGTGTAGGCTTTTCTTTTAGGAAACAATATTATGCATTTATTAAGATCTGAAAAAACAATCTAAAACAAAAAAGTAAAATATTAATATCTATTTTTTAACTTGATATTGCTAATAATAAAAAATTAATAAGGACAAATCACATTTTTTAGATATTTTATTGACATTTATTTATTCATACATAAAAATCGTTTCTTACTAAATATCATTACCTTTTAATTTTATCATAGTAAATTGTAATAAAGTTTGTGTTTACTGAACATATTATTATCATTAATTTGAAATTGCTTTAGATTTACAAATAAAGATTTCAAAACGATTTATAAATAATCAAAGTGTTTACTTTTAAAAAATATAGATTTAAATTTCAATCCAATTATCTGAATTTGGATTTGTACAATCTTACTAAAATTATATGAATTCCAATTTAGCTCTAATCCAAATTAAATAATCGTCATATGGTCATAAACAAATTTGGAATGGTAAAAAGAAATGCAATATAACAAAATTATATTTCACAATTCCATACACTATTCTTTTATGGTTGTTGATCTGTTGAGGTGATGTTTCCTTGTTTAATAAAATGAACAAATGAGTTGTACTACTCACCTAAGCAGGTGGTCCTATCCATTGTTGTAGCACACCAGTTCCATAATCCTCAGAAGGTGTCCACTGCCAACTCCCGTGGCATTTAAAACAATACAAAAACAAAACCTACTCTACACTCCAGTTGACCACATTTAATCATACATCACCAGATTGGGAGTTGGGGACATAAAAAAATACTGAAAAGAGGAAAGGGTACATATCTGTTGTTATTGTCTGATCTCTTTCTGTGAACCCCACCTGTGCTGTGTGTACCACTGAGAAGCAGGGAAGTTCCAACTATTCCGATCATCAAAAACAAAAATTATATTTACAGCTTGAGAATCTGCTCACAGTTCAACCTCGTGAAGATCTTCCCCATAACTGCTATTTCTTGCAGGAGTGTGAGTGTGCATTGAAGATTCATCGGGCATAAATCTTGAGGCATCTAAAGGCCTACTTTTGCCTGAATTCGGAGGGCTAAATGAATCATTAAGACCCCCACTCCATGAAGCTGCTCGGCGAGAATTAGAAAAATGAGAGTTATTTCCTTCTGTCGCTCCCTGTTTTGGGATGCTACCCAAGCTCGGAAACCTTTGAATGGCTGTTGCCGATATATGTGGGGGTGGGTCTTGGTATGACCACTCATTTGTGGCAGATGTTGAAGGATCTACGTTTGTTGCACTATCTTCTTGGTTGCTTTCTGCTATCGCCCCCATTGCCTGCTGCTCATTTGACGATGGTGCAGGACTAGGAACGAAAAACTTTGCATTGGCAGCAAGAGCCGGTTTAACGGATGGAACAGAAGGGGATTGAAACAGGTTTACAGAGTTTCCCCCACCTTGGTTGAAGGTGTCAACATACCTGTATAGTCCATGAAACATTTTCATCAATATTATGCCTTTCAAATTTTGTGAATGAATAAGAAACTTTTCTTCTTGTTTCTGGAAACTGAGCTAACTGCAAAAGAATAGCAAGAACCCATAGGTCCTTCCTTATTTCAATTCTTTTCATGACTAGCATTTCAAGATACATATTAGTTAGGCTTACAAGACAATCCTCCATAAGCCAGGTCAGCCTAATATAGAAAAATGTATATTACATTTTGAGATTCGATTACCGTGCCAGCTCAGCTACAATTTTTACAATTCTTTAAATTAAAGGCCTTCCATTTCAAATTTTATAATCAAACAGGGAACCAAAGGAATAGGAGTTCGACATCACAATGCTTAGGAGCCAAAAACCCTAATCATAATTAATATAGACAAAAAGTTTACCTTGATCGAACACCCAATCGACCCCGGGCAGAGAATTGATTTGAGGTGGGTGGCATTGGTGGCATCCCTGGACTCAGTTCAGAGGTAGATGTTCTTGTGCTTGATCCCTCGAAAGGAGGTGAACTTTCGGTCTTCAATGCAGATTTCAAGTTGTATTCAGTTGACCCATTCTGAAAAGCAGCAGTTGTTGGTGGTGGTGGAGGCAGTGCAGCTTCTTCCGCTGGAAGTTCCGCACCTTCCTCCACCCATCTCTTCAGCTTCTCATCATAATAGAACTTGTTTTTCTCACCCAATTTAGCCTACATGTAGATTAAAATAAGAACCGTTAGAGAAGTCACGTCAAAGCACTGTTGCAATTAAAAAGAAAATAAAACAACTAATCACACCTGCCGACCAGGGCGAGGTTTCAAGACTAGCCCAACTGTCTTTTGCAAAAGTTGTGAGCCAAAGCCAAAGCGGGAAAAGCGGGAAGTACCCCCTGATGCCTGTGCTTTCCCTTGTGCATCAGGTGAGGTCATTTCCTTAAAAACATCAACCACAACTTGTCGATCAAAACTCTTAATAACAGAAAAAATGCAGAGGAAGATGAAAATCAACATTACACCTTTAATAGTACTCACACACCTGTCTAGGGGTTCTACCAATGTCTGGCTCAGAAACACTTCTATTAGGCTTTGCCATTCTATTATTGTCAGCTGCCCACTCACTTATAGGTTCCATGGAAGCAGATGGAACTAAGGATGACACGGCCATTGTCGATTGACTAGAGGATACTCTAGGTGCCATATGTTGGTAATGTTGTTCACTTCCATGAAAAGTTCCTTGAGATGATGATGGAGCAGGTGGAGGTAAACCACCGACAACTCGATGAGCAGTGCTATCAAAAAAGTTGAGCAGTTTGCCAACTAATTTTGCAGGAGCCATATTTGCTGCATATCCACCCTGAAACATTTATTGATAAACAAGATGATAACTGATCAGTATCAACACTATAAGATAATGAAAATTTTGTAAAGGACAAGTACCTGTTGGTGAGTTCTAATCCTCTCCTCGAGAGATGATGCTAATTGTTTCCATGTTTCTACTTCTGGAGCGCGGCCAGTTTTCAAGGATTTCAGCAGTGCTTGGCAGTACCTGAAATCAAATAACAACAGTAAGAGATCATATAAAAGGTAATATCAATTAAATAATGTTACATAAACTTACTTCAATGAGTCTGAAACCTTCCCCACTTCAGCTAGCATATATGCATATATAAGCTTATACGGCTGAAATGAATGCAAGGTAAACTGAGAGTTTCCAAGCACCTTCGAATATTCATACAACTCGGTCCTCTGTCCAAGTACCAATCAGGTAAAACAAGTTTGAGTTAATTCAATAAACACATCATGTAACATACTGGATCATACTGAACATGTTCCTTTTAGAAAGCAACGGATCCTGAGGTGGAACAAGTATAACACACAGACAGGTTACTTAAGAGCTTACAAAAGAAAAGGCTGAATAAGAAAAATAAAATTATTTCATTTGAAGAACAAATCTAAGAAAGAAGAATTAGAAAAGGAAGATTCCATCTTTTAAGCATCTAGACAAATACAATACAGAATATGAAACAGCATCATCTGAGTCTACCTGAATTCTAGAACTATAAAAATTGGCAACAATCTCTGAGATGTAGAGATTTTTTAGTAGATGACAAAAATATACATTAATAAAAAGCCAAATTTTGTGGAAGAAGGAACTTAAGAACTAGAGAGATTTCAAATTACCTGGATAGCCTCTGGAGTAGCATATGTTCGAGGAGATTTCCAGTGGTCTGCTCCTATTAGACAGAGTCTTGCACTATCTGAGTATGACTCAAAGTTTGCTTCAGCAACTAAATAGCAGATGTGTGCAGCAGTAATCTAAAATAAGAATCTTAAATGAGAACCAGAAAGGAAAACTCTAAAAGTCTTCAAAAAAAATAAATGAAAGATTGAACTGTACCTCACTTCTTTCCTTCCACAAACAATCACCCAGGTGAATAATTACAAGTTCATCACCTTTGGTTCTGTTTGCAGTTATTACAGCCAGATTCTCCTCCCAATCGTCAAGCATACCATTAGACCCATCCTGAATGCCAAAGCAACAAAAAGTTTTGACTTTCAAATAAAATAGAAACTGATAACCTTTGAAACTATTGAAGCAATAAAACAATACATGTGAATTGCATACACTTTGCATGGCTTCTCGGTTTGTTCTATTAGGATTACCTGTGCTGACACCTGAGCCATGTTAGAAGCACCGGGATGCCCATTAATTGAGGAATCCGTAGAGAATACTTCAGCTGGTTGCCCAGCAATTAGAAGGCATAATGTGCGCAAAGGTGACCCTGCAACCAGCTGGCGTAGTGCCATTTGCTTCACTGTATCAACATAGAACTGCAACACAAATATGGAAAAAAGTCATCCCCGGCAAAGGCAGTATGAGAACCAGACTGTAAGACCCCAAAGGCAACTCTCTAGCCCAGGCATCAAATATCAGAAAAGTATTGAACAGTTTGAAAATATCTGACCTGATCGCCAAGTTGTGAGGCAAGAACAAGTGCTGGTCCCCACAATTGTCCTTCTTGCGCACATTGTAAAGCCTCCTTCTTTCTCCCAGACACAAGAAGATTTTGAACCTCAAGAGCCATTGCCTATATCAAAATCAAAATCAGAAAAGGGTACAAAACAATCTGGGAGTGGAAGTGGGTCAAGAGTCAAATACACACCCTCATTTGTCCTTCAGAGGGCAAACTTTGCAAGCAATAGCTTGCTGTCCCGTATTGAGGGAACTGTGTGCCACTCATCTTGGAAGAAGCAAAAAGTTTTGCAACTGCAGATTCTGGAGTGTCATTTTCCTGTACCAAAGCCAAAGCCCAAAAAGTTAAATAAGCATGAGAATAGTATTCAGGCAATAAATGACTGAGAATCACAGACTATCCCGGGAATAATAAGAAAGCCAACAATGATTTTAGCCAAAGAAAAGAGGATAAAGCCCCACTGCCATTTGCAAAGCAATTACGAATTATGATGTCAAAACCCACTCTAAACGTTCGAAAGTAGAGAAATAAAGGACAATAATCGTCTGCATCATGACAGAAACAATGCACAATAGTGAACTTCTAATATCTTCTAAAGATGAATGGTACGGCTCTATACAGAACGTCCTTCATCCTTGAAAAGTTATAGCAAATTCAGTTGACAATGATTGCAGAAAGGAGGGTAAAGAAACTGAATAACTACAGAAGTAACTTACTTTTAGTAGGGTGTCTGTACCAAAAGGCGAACGTAGCTTCCCATAATGTTGACAAGCTATTTTAAGCAAGGAAAGAAGGAGTCTCGATCTTTCACCTTTCTTATAATCCAAGTCAGGTGATTCAAAATGTGCAATTCTCTCATCCAACCATTTGTACAGTTCCTTACTTCCAACACTCCCGCCAACCAATGGACCTGGGAAAGATTGCTGGCTCAGAGCACGGAAATAATCACTGGTACCATTTCCAATGCTCAAAGAATCCATACTTTCTGTGACAACTTCTATCAGGTTCAACACAGAAACAGAACCTTGCACAGAATCCTTCAGATATAAATGAATATACTGAGTTAATCGTTTGAGAAAATACTCACATGAAATTAGAGAATAAAAAGGAAACAATAAAGGAGGAATCAAGAATTAACCTGGCTTCCGTATGATGAGCTCAAAAGATTACGATCTTTCATTATGATGAGTTTTCCCCCAAATCCAAAAGTTACCAGAGCATGAGCAGGACGTCCAGCTGATGATCTCCCAACATGAGGGGCATGTGAAAACTGATGCCCACCCTGAATTGACTGCGGAGAATAACTAAAGGGCTTTTTATTTTCAGTAAAATCATTTGAAGAAACATTTTGTTCCCCAAACGTGGGGCTTGAATAATTAAACTGTTGAACAGTGTCCCCACTTGGGCTAAAGCTTCGTGGTTCAAAAGTTCCATTTGCCAAACCATGATTGTGAGTTACTTTATCGTACAATGTAGCTGATCCAAAGGAACTAGAAGTATGTTGTTGATCTTTGTTCTCAGAAATGCTTGGACCATAAGAATGATGAAATTGTTGGTTGCCCCCAGAACTTATTTTATCCCCTTTTAAAGCAGTCCCTCTTGTGTACATGTCAAAACCCTGCTGATGGTTAGTGCCATATGAACCACTCCAGCTGCCATCTACAGCCTGGCTATTAAAGCTCTGCGGTACATACTTATCAGTTTGGCCGTATTCACTGTACAAACTATTATCATTGGGTAAGAAAGTACTGATAGAAGCATGGCCATTTTCTTGTCCAAGACCAGAAGGCTGGACCGTTGAATTGTAAGTTTCCAATGAACGCCATTCTTGGGCAATTGTGTCATAATACCAACCAGGATACTGAGGATCAAAAACCATATGCTCTGGATACTCATTGTTCCCTTGTGAAACCTGACTCCAGCTAGACACGTTTCCAGTTGTGCCAGTTTCAGCTAAAGTTCCAGCGATAGATTGAGCAGTTTGCTGCATGTAAGAGATTTCTGTTTTTCCAGCAGAAGCAGCAGACCAATCTGCAGATACATTGGCTTCAGAGCTTTGCTGAGTAGAGGCTGTTGCACTATAGCCATCGATTTGATACCATTGCCCACTGCTGTGGTCATATTTCCAGCCAGGATAAAGATCCTCCCAATACTGGCTACTACTCAGATCTTGTCCATTTGTGTGATCTTCTGAAGATGCAACATAATTTTGACCCTCTTGATATTGTACATGATTTACTGAAGCATTTAAGTCGTCACCTTGCCTATTTGAGTGGCTTTCTAAAGATGCTTCATAACCTTCACCCTCCTGATATTGCACATAATTACCTGAGGAATTTAAGCCAACGTTTTGAACATCATTACCTGGCTTCACCTCACTACTTAAATTATCATACACATTCCCTTGAAAATTTCCAGACTGATCTCCTCCCAACTCACTGAAAAAGTCAGAATACGATCCAAACCCATCACCTCCATTCAAATCAGCATGAAAAGAATTCCAACCCACCTCCTTAACCCCAGAACTACCGACTTCACTTGTCCCAACAGCTGAAGCAGACGTAATTTCCGATCGCACCCCAATCCCGTCATGACTGGGATCCACCTTACTATCAAATCCAGCTGAACTAGAGGAGGGTACAGAATTCTCCTCCTGTTCAAGTCTCAAATCGGATTCTACAGTACCCAATTCCCCTTTGACTTCAGCCCCACTCTCACCAACATCAGAATTCTCAAATACAGTAGTAGCATCAACATCATTGATTCCCAGATTTGCAAATGCTTTAGCCTCGTCCGAATCATCATCATCATCCCCTTCATCATGGCCAGAATTAAAAGGCTCCATGTCATCCTCAACCAGTTTATCAAAGAAATCCTCATCCGTCTGATCCTCCAAGTGAAATGGAGGATTCGAAGCCATCGACCAAAAACCCTAACCCTTCACAGATTATCCTGGATCCCACAAAAACACGCTCAATCAACCTCAGATTTCCCCTCCCGCAATTCCTAACCTCAACGTCAAGCTAAACCTCGAGATCCAGAACAAAAACTCTCGAAGCTACTGCTCCTTTGAAAGCTGAACCCTCCAGTACAAGGTGCAATAACCAAAACAGAAAACAAGATCTGGGAATTCTGAAACGCACGCAATCCAATGACGAAAAATCAATGAAAACGTACCCGGAAACTGCAAAAACCTAAGAGCTTCAATTCAACAATACAACTCCGCGATCCATGTTTTCAATCTTGCAGGGAACCGTATAGAGAGTATTTGGAGAGAGAGGAAAAGCCCTCGATTTCGCAATTCCCACTCACCACCAAGAACACAATACAACTATGTTTTTTCAATTTTAGATTATTTATTTTTTATCAATCATAAACAGTTTATACTCTATTCTGTAATATAAAATTATTTTTGTCTACTTGACAGATTTTTACAGGGTTGCAAAAGATTATGTAACGTTTTAAACAAACGTCATGCCTGAAAATTTATCCAGTAAAAATAGTTATTTAATTTATATATACAATTAGAAAATAGACATTGTATATCTGTATTTTAAAACATAATCGTAACATGATAATATTTTTTTAAAATATAGTTAAAAGTAAAATAAATATATGAAATGCGTCAAGTAAGGGAGATAATTTTTTATATAGTTAAATATAGAAAGAAAAGATGGTTGAGTTAATATTTGAATCACCTCACGTAACTTTCTTCTGCTCGTTCTTTTTATTTTAATTTCTGCGTAGATTTTTTTGTATGAATTTAAACAAATTATAACTTTTCGGTAATTTACAAAACAATGTTGGTGACAAATTCTGTGTGTACCGTCGTTGAAAAAAAGAAAAGAAGATAATGACAAAAAGTGGCATGAAAAATGTGCAAATCTACCTCCACGTACTATTTTGTCACTTCACTACTGTCTTGAGGGTGTGGTGGAGTCAAAGGCCCTTCTCTCCTGTGCCATAGGTTTCAACTCAAAGCAGTATTTTATTTTAATTTCAAGATAACCATATAAAAATTAAAATAGTAAGTTATTATAATTTAATTCTATTTAAATTTAACAACCATCGTTATATAAATATATAACAATAAAATATTGAAATGAAATTTAAGCTCTAATGTTATGTTAGGAGGATTCAGAAGAGACTTTTGTTTAAGATTTTCAGTATTAATGATTTTCGCAATTTGGAACTTAATTTTGAAATCTTGCATCGTGAAATATTCACTAGTTTTTTAAGAAGTTTTTATCAATTTTTTCTTAAGAAGCTATGTTTTACTTATGTTTTTACCAAAATTTTGAGACAAATCTTGAGATATCTGACGAAATCTAAATGGTTTGATAGATCTTAGTGAGATATTTTTAAGATTGAGATACAGAAAAAAGATTTAGGTGCAAGAGGCTTTTTAACCTATGCTCAAGTCTTTAAAAGAATAAGTATTTCACTTATCATGATTAAATAATAACAATATTTATAATGTAACATCTTACAAATATACCAAAAATATCTTGTAAATATTGAGTATCGAAAAACATGAAGACACAATTATGTTGACCAGATTTGTTAGTATTTGAATATCTTCACCCATAAATATATCTTAAAATATTGTGTAACCTTTTTTAGAAATGAGGTTAATTGAATCTAAGTAAACTATATTGCTTGACATCATTTAGACCGATTAGATACAATTTTATTATTTACTTTTTATTGGAAGATTATTTTCTAAAATGTGTGTTAGATTGACCATTGCTGAAATTTGATTTTTAAGAAAGATTATTCCTTATATATTCACACACAAAAAATGATTATTTTGCTGTAATCTTAAAACTTATGGCCAATTCCATGTATTCAAATCCGGATTAAATGAAAAAAATATATATAAATTTTATAATGGATCAAAGAATTGGATGTACCCTATTTATCATCCGGTTCCATTAGTTTAAATCCACGGTGGATCAGGTTAAGAAAATATTATAATCGTAAATATCATATAATATTAAATTAAATTTTTTAATCAACTGTGTTTATCTTCCCAAACATACCTAGAAGAGTTTTCTCCAATCCAGTCTATAGATATAACTAAAATCAACGTCTATAAAATACTCATATAGATCGTATAGACCAAATTTATAACTTATAAGAAAAATCTGCTTTGCAAGTTGATTACTGAAGCTTATAAATTCAATGGCAGTTTTCTTGCATATCTATGGAATAAATGAAAACTAATTTGTGTTTGGTTTTGTAATAAAATCATAATGTATATATTCTTAAAGTAATAAAATATTAATTTATTTGCTCAACAATGTTTAAAATATTACCAGTCAAAAACACGAAAAAAGTTAGAGGAATTAACATTTGAAAAACAAAACAAAAATGATTAATATTCCGTGACAAAATAACTCTAATTGTATAATTTCGTCAAAATTAAATTTTAAATAATGAGTCAATTCTTTCCACTTCCACTTCCAATTTAATTTAGAATGAATTGTCAAAATTCTTGAAAATATCATAAAATGGTATATTTTTGTAATCTTGAAGAGACATGTATATAGTTTCTTTAAGGAATTAAGATTTTGTACTAATTTTTTTGGTATTGTTATTTGCTGAACATTAAAAATACACCGTGTTGACATTTTAAATATCTTTTTAATATATTTTAAAATGTCAAAATTAGTGAAAATCAGTGTATTATAGAGACACAGTAGAAAAATAACACCAAAACATCCAAAAGAGAATCTAAATTCCACTTCAAGTAGCTAACGTAAGGAAGATTTTCAACCTTTTTAGTGATCTATCTTTATATATATATATATATATATATATATATATATTATTTATATTTTTATATATATATATATATATATATATATATATATTATATTTATATTTATATATATATATATATATATATATATTATATTTATCAATCTTAAATAATTAATATAAAATTAACCCCTCCTTATATTAAAGCGTAGGAAAGAAAAGGAAGAAAAAAAAGATAAAAAATTATATATATATTTAGCAATCTTAAATAATTAATATAAAATTAACCCCTCTTTTTTTGTCTTTTATTTTTCTTCCTTTTCTTTCCTACGCTGGTTTAACTTAGGAATGAATTGGACCAATAAACATGCAAATGCCAGGCCCATATATTTTGGATATTTGAACCCGCGACCCAACCCTAAATCCTAACAATACTAATAGCATAACTGAGTCAGGTTTTCTGGTTCTGCGGCAGTAAGTGATCGAAGCGAAAATAGAGTAATCAGAAGCGAAATTCATCGTCGCTGTGATGGGTGAGTTAAGTTATCGCTACTGTTTGAAAATAAGGTATTACAGTGTTTCGTTCTTGTGCACACCTAATCGCACATAACGCAATTTGCAGGTAAGGTTCACGGATCACTTGCACGTGCTGGCAAAGTCAGGGGCCAAACCCCCAAAGTAGCTAAGCAGGACAAAAAGAAGAAGCCACGTGGACGCGCCCACAAGAGGATGCAGTACAATCGCCGATTCGTCACCGCCGGTATTTTATCAAACCCTAATTTTTGCTTCAATTCCCATTTCGTACTATTGAGTGATATTCTGTGTGTTACGAAAGTAGAAGATGGATAATTAGTTGTACGGTCTCTAACGAGGGGTTCGGTTTATGTTGTTTGTAGTGGTGGGATTTGGCAAGAAGAGGGGTCCCAACTCGTCTGAGAAGTGAGGTTGAGGCTTGAAGAATATGTGACTACTTTCTTATTTGATTTATCTTTTTGTTTTATGTTTTTTATCATGTTGTGTGAACTATTCTATTGTTAGCTTTATATCAAACATCAAGCCAGATTTTTTCGTATACAATTTTAGTATTCTATCTTAGTTTATTGATCCTTCATGCTGGAAGGAAATCAGTGTTTTGGGTTGGGTTTTAGCAATCAATCACATTCTTGCATCAATGTGGTAACAAGTTTGAGAGTTTTTAGCAAGTTTGAATTTGATATAATCTGTTACATGGTAGAGAAGGATGGAGTTACCTTATAATAGTAAAAAAGCCCCGAGGATTGTGATCGATATTTCTCATATATGCACTTACGCCTCCAGTTATATTACCTCATTTAATTCTCCCCTGCCTTTTCTATTTGGGAATTCATAAATATGCCTTTTTCTATTTAGGGTTTCAGTAATATAATTGGATGCATAAAATGTGATATCCTTTGGTGTGTTTCGATTAAATTAAGTAATGTTCTGTAGAGGGGGATACAAAGGCCTAAAAAGATGTCTTGATTATGTTGTATGAATGGTTCTATTGTTAGCAGCAGTGTTATGTAGCCTGGATGTATAGTTGATGATGCATTCATACGCTAAAGGGTATAAAACACAGGATTATTTTGTTTCTTATTCTTCCTCCACCGTCACGGACAACTTTCATGTAATAGAAAACAGCTTTTCATTTACGTTGTGAAACTAATCTATGGTGAAGTCATCGTATTCCTCACCTAATACACGGTTTCAGAATTGTATGTTATTTCTTATTTATTCAAATTCATTTATGCGTAGAAGTTTTGAGAATGAAATCCAAATAAGGCGAATATACTTTTTCGTAGTTAAGTTGCATTTCCATTATATGTTCATTCCTTTAGAGAGTTTGTTATTTGGTTAAAAAGTAATTGATAGAATATGTTATCAGCAATAGTGTTTTGATATTGAATCACTGAATACTGTCATGCCAGTTTCAGAAAAATATTTCGTTTAAATGAATTGAAAAAAACTTTTTTGTCCTCTTACGTTCTCCGTTATAAACATTTAACAACTCCAACTAATAATAAATTATTGAATTAAGTTATTTAATTAAAATGTTAAATAAAAAATTAACGAAAAATGATTGTAAGAGAAAGTATAAATCGTGAAGGGTGTCAATGTATCACTTCTCAATTCTCAGTGGTTTTGTTGGCATTGGGAAGGTGTGGTTTCTCTTGTGCGTAAATGTTTTGTTAAACAAGGGTGTGCTTTCTTACTTACAAGTGTGTGACTCGTTTACACGCGTGTGGTACTCATGTTAAAATAAATTGAATTAGAGATTTCTGATATATAAATTGCATTAGAGGTTTATGTTTCACTTGGGAGTTTAGACTAAGGTAAATCTAAATAAATACTCTTTTGGCAATAAAGAAATCTAGGTTAAAATCTTAGTTTTCTAATATCCGTAATATATAATATATATATATATTCAATTTAGATCAAATCATAATAATTATAGTATTTTTTTTTTCTGTTAGTGCAATAACAATCTTTTACATAGGAGGTATTTTAGCAACTTTAATGTATATTACTAACAAAATATGTTGTTAACCAAACATTTTAATTATTCTGTAAATAAAAAATATCCGCACATGCTTTATTTTTTTAATCAAGCGTCTTTTAAAATTTTCAAAAAGTTATTCCTAATATTCTTCTACCTAGGAATAAAATTAGATAACTTGAAACAAACACTCTAATGCTTTCTTCCATTATGCGACAGAACAATTGATGTTCTACCCAGGAAATTGTTCACATAATACTTTTATATGTACAGGTCCAAAAATAGCATTATTTCACCGTTCAAACAAACATTTTGTAACAAAAATCAGTCTTTTTCAATGTAAATGATGTAAAACTAATCCAAACCAAAGGAAATGGACCTCAAACTTCAATACAACAAACGAAATGAATGTCCATTTCATGCTGTCAAAACCGTAATGCCAAGTTACCAACATTCAATTACTACCCTACATGGTAATGCTGTATAACACTTATCCAAGAGAGAAAAAGGCCGAAAGTAAGATTTGTAAACTTTCTAAATGTACCAATTCAGTAAATTTTTTTCATGAAGCCAAACTCTAATACACTAATAATGAAATTTCTTTCATGTCAAGACCTACTAGAAATATTATATAAATGCCCTTCTATGTCTGGAACAAAACCTTTATCCAGCATTTCCAATCTTACAATATCGTAGGTAGTTCGATTCGGATTCAAACCTTTTTCCAACATCTCATTAATAAGCCTGTTTGCATCCTCTAGCTTGCCTGTTCTACAAAATCCTTTAATCAGTACATTATATGTAGCAACATTTGCCCGCTTCCCTTCTTTCTCCATCTGGGTCCTGACCTTCAATGCTGCCTTCACATTTCCCTCCATGCAATATCCATCCATCAAAGTATTATACGTTATATGATTAGGTTTGACACCAAGGTTGACCATTTCACCAAGTAATTTTTCTCCCTTACTTGATTCATTTTCTTTGCAACATCCATCTATTAAGATGTTATATGTTATAACATCAGCATTCAGGCCATTGGTCAGCATTTCATTAAGAAGATCCTTTGCAGCTCTCCCGTTCTGGTTCCTGCACAAGCCTGCAATTAAGGTATTATAGGTTGAAACATTTGGAAAAATCCCTTCTTCTCGCATCGATTTATGCATAGCAAATGCGTCTTCCACCATCCCGTCTTTGCAGAATGCATCAATCAATGTATTAAATGTTATTGCATTGGGTACCAAACCTTGCCTAGCTATATCATCAAAGAGTTTTCTTGCTTCCCACATCATCTTCCTCTTACAAAGTCCATTAATAAGAACATTATAAGTAACAATATTTGGCTTCAAACCTATGCCATCCATCTTATCCCACAAAGCAATGGCCTCATCTAGCTTCCCGTTAGTAGATAAACCATTTATCAGTGAGTTATAAGTAACTAAATTAGGTTTTAGTCCCAGTCTTTGCATCTCTTCTAAAGCCTTTTTTGCAGCCAACACATTCTCATCCTTACAAAAACCATCAATAAGAGAATTAAAGGATCTCTCATTTGGGGAAATTTTATTAGCAAGCATTTCCTTCAAAATGGCATCAGCTCTGTACATTTTTCCAGCACTGCCCTTCTTACAATGCCCATCAATCAAAGTGTTATAAGTAACTACATTTGGAGAAAATCCCCAGGCTTTAATGTCTTCAATGACATCCTCTGCCTTATTCAACTTACCAGCTTTACAGAGACCATTAATATAAATATTAAATGTTATCAAGTTAGGCATAATTCTCCTCTTTATCATTTCGTTGTACACGTATTCCATTTCTCCTGTTTCATTCTCCTTCACCAGACCACTCAACAACGAATTGCATGAATTCAGTGATAACTTATATCCATAATCATGAGATCGCCTAAATGTTTCACAGGCAGCACGAATTTGTAAATTTCTTGCATATCCTAAGATCAACATATCAATTATTAGAGCATTTGTACACGGTCGGACACCAACCGACAAGAGGGAGTGAAAAACAGAAGAAACTGTGTGCTTCTCGTTCTTCACAAATTTATCCAAAAAGGACCTGACTTTAGAGTACTTTTTTGAATTTGCTAGAAGATGTAAAATTTTGGCAGTGGTTTCAAGACCATATGAAATTCTAAACTCTTTCTGAGACCACTGAAAGAACCTCAAAACAAGCTCTGAATCAACCCCCGCATTGAACAATTGGTCGATGAATATTGTTGGTTTGGTTGTTCTAAAAAGGGGTCTGAGCTCAGACCAGTGTTGTTTACTCAACAGCTCTGAAATTGTAGATATGCTCAACGACTGAAAGGCTAAACCTGTGAGTTAAAAAATATATATAGAGAGAGCACAAGATGAATAACTAAATTATCTGCTGATGAGGAGAGATAATTATGTCAAAGGGATACACATTAGCATTAACTTTAGAGAATATTGAGTAGTTAATGATATTCTCATTTATCAAGAATTGATGGAAACAAAGAGAGAACAGTCAAAAGAAAACATATCACGCATATAAATTTTTTATGTATTAATAACAATAAAAAAACATGAAGGTTTAAAAAAAATTAATCAAATCCTAAGCCTCACATGGATTATTTACTATTTTATACATACGCTGAAGCACAGTTACAACTTACGGGTGGAAAAAGTTTTCTTACCTTCAACAGATCCAGTAAATTTGTCTATAATCATTGCTCACTGAATAATTCCCTTGAAGCTCAGTTAATAAATAGTAAAGATCATCATTGTTGGCAAACATAAACTGCAATGAGCAAATCAAAGCAATATATATCACAGCTAATCAGTATATATCGTCAGAGCAAATCAAATTATGCATATTATTTATTCACTAGAAATAACTGAATTTGGTTTCGATGATCAGTGTTTCATTAACATTTTCTTGTTTAATGGTTTAGTAGACTTTGTATAGTTGAACCTTGATCAGTATTTGCCAAGGTTGTCAAACACCATAATTTACATAAACTCGTAACTATAGGTAAAGGAAATTACATCATACTGTGTCCTACACATATAACACCATAAATAACATGGCATTGAGGTTATATAATAGCTAAACTACCTAATATAGCCAAATAAAAGAAAAAACAAATACCATGGTACTGTTAAATTAGGTTCTGCTATTGTAATGGTACACTTTTTAGGGTGAGGAAGTAGAAACCAATCCCTAAGATTTAAAGATTTCTTACTGAATAGAAAAGTGATTTTGAATGTGGAAGATAAAGCTGTATAACTAAGGACCAAATTAAGATTCCATAAATGATTCCTACATGTTAATCTTCACTGTCATACTGTGAGAAAACTTCTTATGCCAGGGTCTAAGGAACATCACCGACCTATTTATTAGTCTTATTAAAAACATGGCAAGGTCAAACATGGATACATCAGACAGTTCTTTTCCAAAAGAGTACAAAATAAAATAAAATTCGGATCCAATTGAAGTGTTTCCTTGTTCAGACTGAGTATGAGAAGAAAAAAAA
>Ga0209589_1002601_pt1 | contig 31435 bp, 19 predicted proteins | sample CowpeawhiteBW_FD_187525 | JGI IMG/M metagenome (GOLD analysis project Ga0209589, IMG submission 187525) | Root nodule microbial communities of legume samples collected from California USA - Cow pea white BW (SPAdes) (version 2) | ecosystem: Host-associated > Plants > Roots > Nodule | place: USA...
AATTTAAAAAAAATTGTCTACGTGTCAAGTCATAATTGTGCCGTGTGTCAATACCAATGCCACATGTCAATTTGTGTTTATGTTTTTTTTTTCCAATTTAATCTCTATATTTGTTATTTTTGTTCAATTTAGTTCTTGTATTCATTATTTTTGTCCCAATTTTGGTTAAAATGAATTAATTTTGTTTCTTTCAAATAAAAACCAAATTTAATATCTTTTATAAAAATTATACTAATATTTTTTTAAAAATTATCATTTTTATTAATTATTTTTGAAATTCAATTATAAATTATTAAATTTAATTATAAATTGAATAAAATTCATATATTTAATTGTTAAATAAAATAAAATTATTTTAAATATTATAAGAATATAAATATTAATTTTTTTAATATTTATATTCTAAAACACCGATACTTTTAAAATTGATATGTTAAAATATTTCAAATATTAGAAATATTAGAAATATTTTAGAAAATTAAACTAATATTTATAAAATTAACATTTAAATCTAAAACATTTTAAAATTTAATTTAATATAAAATGTAACAAAAATATTAAATATTTTAAATTTAAATGTGAATTTTACAAATTTTAATATGTATTTTTAAAACATTTAATAATTATATTTTAATAATATTTTAAATAATTATATTCTATTTAAGAATCCAATCTACAAATTATATTCAATTTATAATTAAATGTAATAATTTATAATTGAATTTAAAAAATAAATAACAATAATGTCAATTTTATAAATATATATAATATTTATAAAAAGTTAAAGTTGATCAACATGAAAGAAAAAAATTGTTCTATTTTAATTAAAATTGAGACTAAATTAAACAAAAATAACAAATATAGGAACTGAATTGAAAAAAATAACAAATAGAGGGACTAAATGGAAAAAAAAATAACACAATCACAAACTGACGTGACACAATTGTGACTTGACACATGAACAATTTTTTTTTAAATTAAAAATTAAAAACAAAATAAAAAAATAAAAAAAAGCAAAAATTAACATGTGACATCTACTCTTCAAAAACGTTAATTATTTAAACACAGTTAATAAAAATGATTAAATTGACCGAAGTTTAATAAAAATAAAGATCTAATTAAAAAAAAGACTAAATTAAATAAAAATAACAAAAAATAGGGAGAAAATATATTTAAGCCTAAAAGCTTTTATCAGCTTTCGTCATCTAATATATTATTTCTGAGTCGAGTAAATAGTAGAATGAGAATAATCATTTTACAAACAGGGGTAAATCTCATGTCCACCTTATAATTATCAATCTCAAATCACGTCCCTTTTGCATTTCACTACTCATCATTCACCATTTCATTTTTCTGTATAACGGTTCATAAATAAAATAAAAAAATTCAGTTAAAACATATGATTCAATATTTTATCTACAACTATAAATATAACAACCATGTTCGATTAAGTAAAGAAACATCTTTTTAAAACCTCTAAATAATTTTTTTAGGAATTGTAGCTTGAGCAAATGCCTTTGCTTGAAAGAAAATTCCTTTATTTAAAAGTAAACATGGAGTTACATAAAATCTTTTATCCTTTGGAAAAATTTCACTTGCGAAAATCATTATGACTTATGTCTCTTTTATTGGTTGCAAATAATCAAGGTGTTGTTTGAAAAAAAAAAATGTAGACACCGAAGATCTATAGTCATTTATAAGACTTATACCAAATTGATTTAACAAAAAAATTAATATGACATGGCTTTTAAAATGAAGAAGGGAGAGAGGGTCGCCTGTGGGAAAGAGAAGGAGGAAGATGAATACCATTGGACCATTGAAGAAGGAAGGAGTGAGGGGTGCGGTGGAGGAGAGGAAAAAAGGAGAACGGGCAAATAAGTCTTTCCTGACCTGTAGAGGTGCAGGAAGAAATCCATGGAGGTGCAAGAAGACGTTGCCCATTCCCTGGTGTGGTGGGGGAGGAGGCAAGGTGCATTCATGCAAACACTTTAACATATGTAATGTAACATAATTTTTTTATAAATAAATTGAGAAAATGTCTTGATGATAAAAGAATGTTTAAGAAGATATATACGACGTGTTTTTACCATACCCTAAAAATATGCTTACATTTTTAGAAAAAATACTAGTTCAATTCTTTACACGATGTGTAGCGGGTTTGATTTGAATCTCAACAAAATTTTACACATATTTTACATTTACTATTTTTATTTTTATTTCATTTCTTCATAAATACAAAAGTTAATTTTTTTAATGATCAAAATATTCTTAAAAGTAGGTTAATACAACCAGTGATAAAAAAAATATTTTCCTTTTATTTTCTTATAAACAATTCAAAATTTACAAAAAATTAAAGTAATAATTTTTGTTTACTTTTTTCTTGACCGATCTTTTATTGGTGTGAATCGATGATCTAACATTTTTTAAAACTAAAAATGTATGTTGGAGATAATGTTGTGTTTGAATAAGACAATTTTTAAGAGAGTAATTCATTTATTTGGAGAATTTAAAATTTTTTGATGTAAATTGACTTATTTGAATGAGAAAATTCAAATGTAGGAACTTTAATGTAAATTGACTTATTTGAATGAGAAAATTCAAATTTAGGGACTTTAAGAAGATATTTCAAATAACTAGCATAATAGAATTTGAAATTCCCTCAAAAAAGAAGAAAATTGAAATTTCACAAGTTGTGAAATTCTTCCTCATCGATCAGTTGTGCAATTCTTCCTCATCCGTTAGGAAGAAAAAAGTCCACAAGTATAAAAGAATTGACTCATATTGACCTTCAATACTAACCAAATTATCATGACATTTAGCCCGTGTCGCCTCGATATGACTATGAGCCCATATTGATTTGACTCAATCTACAGTCAAAGTCAAAGGTTGAGTCAATTAGGCCTAGGCCAATGGTCGAACTGAATGGAGCTAAGATGAAAGTCCACCCTAGTCACCTGGGCTGAAGGTTAAGCCACGTCGGTTAGTGTCAAATTTATATAAATTGATGGTCGAGCCAATTTGACATATGCTGAAGGTCAATCTGATTTCGTAGAAATCGAAGGTTGAGCCAAGTCTATCCGGACTGAAAGTAGAGGCGAGTTAGCAAGAACTGAAGGTCGAGTTGAGTTAGTCAAGATTGAAGATTGAGTTGAGTCAACCAGGCCGAAGTCAAGACAAGTTGGCCTGGGATGAAGTCGAGACAAGTTTGTCCGATCAAAGTCTAGACGAGTCTATCCGAGCCAAAGTTGAAATGAGTCATCTTATCTTGAAGATTGAGCTAACCCAACTTGAGACTCAAGGGTCGGGTTGAGCTTGTCTTAAAATAAAAATTATATTGTTTAATTCAAATAAATTATTTAAGAAATGAAGGCCAATTGGAACTAATTCAAATACTGTATTTCAATTTCTTAGAATTATTGAAATGTGTTAAAGTTGCTCAAAAACGCGTACATTTCAATTTTTAAATCGAACAGATTAGAACTAAAAGAAATATAAATTACTTAAAATGATTTCCCGTTACTAAATATGTTATAGCATTCTGAAAATGTTTTACCAGCATGTTAGTAAAAACACACATTTAAGTTAAAAAGTAAGTTGTTGATGTTTAGGCAACAACGTACGGTAGCAACACGTTTTCATAGTATATATTTAACATATGGAAAATGATAAAATGACTACTAACTTTTACTACTTCCCTTACCACCTTACGTGTCCTGACACATTCCATTTTATTTTCTTTTTTGAATTTAATTAAAAGTTGAACAATGTGGCAGATAAAAGTGGAAGCTCACTTTCGCGCGTGGGCCGAAAAATTCTCACTCTCTCACCTTACCCCATTCTTTTAAACATCTTGAAACAGAACATATTTTCTTTTCACTCCGAAAAATTCTCACTCTCTCACCCTTACCCCATTCTCTTTCCAACAGAACCCCTTTCCTCTTCACTCTAAAAAATTCCCAAACTCTCACGCTTCCATTTAGAAACCCCACCCCTATCCCATTTATTGTAAACCAAGTATTGGTTTCCATTGTGGAAACTACAACTGGAAAAAGAATTATCTCCTAAACTTGGTGGACCTAGGCTGTGCACACCAATAACACATCTCATCCCATTTGTTGTAAGCCAAGTATTGGTTTCCGTTGTGGGAAAAATTTCCTGACCCATATGGGTAATTAGCTTGCGACCCAAGACCAATTAAATTGCAACCAACCAACGACTTTTTGGACAAAAGTAAAATAATAGATTTGGATAGTGCAGGTGGATACAGAATTCCCTCCCAAACTTGGTGGACCCCAGGTTGTGCACACCAATAACAAACCCCTTCCCATTTTTTGTAAACCAAGTATTGGTTTCCATTGTGGGAAAACTTTCCTGACCCATGTGGATAATTAGCTTGCAACACAAGACCAATTATGTTGTAATCCACAACTGACTTTTTGAACAAAAAGGTTATAACAGATATGGATAGTGCAAGTGGATACAAAATTCCCTCGAAAATTGGTGGACCCCCGGTTGTGCACACAAACAACACACCCCATCCCATTTGTTCTAAACCATGTATTAGCTTGAATTGTGGGAAAACTTTCCTGATCCGTATGGAACATTAGATTGCAAGCCAAGAATAATTAAGCTGTAACCCATCAACGACTTTTTGGACAAAAGTAAGATAACATATTTGGAAAGTGCAACTGCACACACAATTGCCTCCCAAACTTGGTGGACCCAAAGTTATGCACACCAACACACTCTATCCCGTTTGTTCTAAACCAACTATTTATGCATTTGTGGGTGAACTTCCCTCGCCAATTTTTAAATTTAACTTGAAACCCAAGACCTATTAAGTTGTAACCCACCAATGATTTTATGAACAACGATAAAATAACATATTTGGATAGTGTAGTTAGATACACAATTACCTCCCAAACTTGGTAGACTCCAGCCTATGCACACAAATAACACACCCCATCGTATTTGGTCCAAACCAACTATTTATGCATTTATGGATGAACTTCCCTCGCCCATTTTTAAATTTAACTTGCAACCTAATACCAATTAACTAGTAACCCAAAAGTCACTTTTTGAACAAAAAATAAAATAGATTTGAAAAGTGTAGTTGGATACAGAATTCCCTCACAAACTTGGTGGAGCTTAGGCTGTGCACACCTAGTTTATTCTAAACCAACTATTTTTGCATTTGCGGGAAAACTTTCCTGACACATTTTAAAAATTAACTTGGAACCCAAAACTAAATAAGGTGTAACCCACCAACGATTTCTTGGACAATTTTAAAAAACCAGATTTGGAAAGTGCAACTGCATACACAATTGCCTCCCAAACTTGCTGGACCACGGCCTGTGCACACCAATAACTCACCCATCAATGTGGTTGTAAACGAGGTTTAAGTTAATTTTGAAAAAAAAAATTGCCTTTTAATTTCACTTTTCAAACAGATTTGGAAAGTCCATCAAGTTTGGGAGGGAATTATTTTTCCAGCTGTAGTTTCCACAATGGAAACCAATACTTGGTTTACAACAAATGGAATGGGGGTGGGCTTTCTAAATGGAAGCGTGAGAATTTGGGAATTTTTTAGAGTGAAGAGGAAAAGGGTTTTGTTGGAAAGAGAATGGGGTAAGGGTGAGAGAGTAGGAATTTTTCGGAGTGAAAAGAAAAGGGGTTCTATTTCAAAATGTTTCAAAGAATGGGGTAAGGTGAGAGAGTGAGAATTTTTCAGCCCACGCGCGAAAGTGAGCTTCCACTTTCATCTGTCACATTGTTCTGCTTTTAATTAAATTCAAAAAAGAAAATAAAATGGAATGTGTCAGGACACGTAAAGTGATAAGGGAAGGAGTAAAAATTAGTAGTCATTTTATCATTTTCCTTAACATATATATTTCACAGCAACGTTTTCACAGTTTAGGCAGCAAAACTTTGTTAAAAATACTTTGTTAACATATCATAACTCTTTTCACAGTATATATTTAACACTGAACACAACTTAATGACGTAGAAAGCACACTATGCAATTTCAAAAGATGTTGTTTTAACATTATGTCGGCAATAACAGTTAGCAGTTCGAGAAGTTCCTTAAAAAAGAAACTGTGAAATTGCAAATTGCACCTTGTTGCACTTAGTGAATTTCATAAGGCGACGAAGGAATTGACTGCGTGAAAAACTTGCTATAAAATCAGTTTCGTTAAACTGTGGCTTATGAAAAAACTAAGGGAGTTTTTTTGCCTGCTTCTTCAGTTTCGTTAACTCTGTGTGGTTCAGGGAGAAGATTTTTAGCTGGTGGGAGCATAGCGACAGCTCCTTTCTGAGGATCAGAATACTTTCTGTGCACTACCTTCAGCTCTTCTTCATCCCCAACCATGGAGTGGAAGCTCACCAATAATCTAGCACATTCCCTGTTTGAAACAAACAAAGCCAAAAAGAATTAAAATTAAAGAAACAATACATGGAATGATTATAATGAAATAATACAATCCAAAAAGAGTTAGTATGTCCAATTTATGTTCACATACATAAGTTGTTCTTGTGAGTAACCAGTGTGCAACTTAAGTGTCTCATTCCAAAGGGGAGTCTTATTCAGAGTGCATCTAGCTGCAAATACTGCTGAGGCAGAAATCATTGATGGGCAATACATTATGGTGGCATAGTTCACCAATCCCAACTCAGACAGAAAATGAGTCATGTTTTCCATCTAAAAATGCAGACATTGAGAAAGAAATTCAGAAAAGACAGAAATTTTATAGCAAGAATCATAGTTTAAGAGACTTGAAAAAGAAAAGAAAGACCTCCTGATCTGGGACTGTTGCCTTGATAAAACGAACCAGGAAAACAAGAGGTGTTGGCACAGTCAAAGTCCATTCCAGCTGATATAGTATGGTTTTCTCCATCAGCAGTATCTGTTCAGGAGTGAAAGTTGTAAGGCAGACAAGACTTGCAACCTGCAGTCCAAGACAAGTGTTATTAAAAGGGTCAACACATCAATGTAGTAACAAATGTAAATGTACACACACACATATACATACACACCTCAGGGGCCCAGATTTCTTCATACTTGGATGCCATCAGCATGGCACTGATGCCAACCAATTGCAGTTCCTCACTCCTTGGAATACTCTTAACTGATAGGAATCGATCAATGATATTGATTGTCAAGTAAAGGGTCTCAAGTGAAAGGCCAAATTTGGTGTTGACTTCGATCAGCCAATTAACTAGTATAGCTCTCGACCTCTCATTTATCTCAGGTTGTGACTCTATGTAGTCATGAGGGCGGTTCTCATTCTTCATGTATCAAAAGCACGTTTACATATATTACAATGATCTCACTTCAAACACAGCATACAAAATGGATCAAGGGAATCGCGTTTGTTACCTCAACAAGCTTATAGAACCTGTAAAGGTCATCAATATACTCCACAGCAGCAAGCTCATTGTCAACATCATCAGCATCAATGTCAATAATGTGCTCCTTCGGTTTGTCAGTTATGCCGCTTGCTGCCTGCAATAGTTTCACAAGAACTTCTTGTCAAAAAAAGTGTCACAGTGCCATTCTTGTACATAGCAAGGTTCTTATTTTATGTTCATTTTATTTTTACTTTGATTTTCTCAACCTATATACCTTGCTTCGAGCTGTGAGCACTGAAGTAAAAGCGTGTGAATTCTTCTTAGAGTTGTCATCTCCTTCCCCTGTCTTGTCTTTCTGAATCTCCTTATCTGGGATAGCTTCCTTGTCGATGGCTTTCTCAGGTTTTGGTTTCACAGTGCCTTTTTTCTGACCCCGTTTTTGGACCACTCTTTTGGTCGCTGCAACTGCATTAGAAACAGGTGGAGGTCCAGCCACATTGGCAGAAACCCGTTTCTGCAATTCCAAAACAAAACTTAGTCATAACCTTATAGGATAATTAAACAAGTAATGTAAAGAGTATTTCACCTTGTTATTCTTATCAGTAGCTGCTGCTGCTGCTGCTTGTGCCTTGGCAAGTAGCAGAGCTCCAAAACTCCTACAATAATCATAACAATGTTACCTTAGTAATGAGTACGCCAGAGAGATAGAGAAGAAGAAGAAAAAAAATCACCTTGTTATGGGGCGATTAGGTTTGACTTCAACTTCTTCTACATTGGCCAAATTCCCAATATCACCTAACACCTTGCGGCTCCTTCCTTTCGCAGCACACTGCTGTTTCCGTCCTTTTACTGCTTCACCTATGGATTGAAAAAAAGGCCACTCATTCGAAAAACTTACGTAGCTTTGCATCGAAACACATGCAACACCTAAGATAATTTCAAGAACAGAAAAAGAAACCCTTTCATGTTTTCATCCAACGGAATAGAACCCAATCCTGCAACCCCAAGATCCAACTAAAAACAAAATATGAACCAAGACCCCGGAGGATCAGATAAGAAAGATTCAATCAATCCTATTTTGACAAGAACAAGAAATAATACATCCAAAGAAACTAGCAGGGCAGCATCATCGTACGATCAAAGAGTATAGTATACATGCAATGATTCAAAAAAGACTGTACAAACATACATGCGCCCTGTTGTTTTACGGTGGTTCTTGATGCCATTTGGAAAACTCTTTTTTTTGTCTTGAGTTGAGACAAATTATAATCTCCTAAAGGGTAGAATATTTGGCCCTCTCTCCCTTTCTCTATGATCACTCTGAATGAGATGAGACCGAGCACTTTGCCTTCAACGGTCAATTTTTTTAACCACTTCTTAAGCGTTTAGTTAGAGATATCTTTCATGTTTACACGTTTGATTTTGCATTCATATATATATATATATATATATATATATATATATATATATATATATATATGATACATTTTTTTTCAGAAAAATATTAAGTTCTTTAACAAAAAAGTAATCACATATTACATTCTTAAAACTTATTTAATTCTTCGAAAATATCGTTTTCGTTAATTCTTTTTAAAACATGATCTCTTTCTTCTCCTTCTCTCTCCTTTCTTTAACAGTATACATTTAATTTAAATAAACAAATAACTTTAAATATGGTGTTATTTTACTAGCATAACTCTTACTAAAGATGTAGATTACCAATGTCCGAATGCATTTTAAAGTTAACCATAATAATAGTTTTCTAGTTTATGATAAAAAAAAAGTGAGCGTATGTTATAAGGATTTACTTTGGAGGAAACCTTATCATCATTTGTTATATGTACATATTCATTTAGTTTTTTCTAAAACAATTTGGATTAACTATGTTTTTTTTAAATTATTATAAAAAATATGATTATTTTTCTTAAATTATATTATGAGATATTTATTTACTTATGTTTTATAAAAGTTAATGTAAAAATTAGTCCAAACAAATGACACATAACATATGTTTCACATATCACAAGTTTCGTAATAAACTAAAATATAATTTTCACGTATCTTTATTAAAGAAAATATTTTACATAATTTTATAGTGTTTAGGAACAAAATATTTTTAATTTAATTAAAAAATTAAATATAAATTTTCATAGTAATTCGAATACCAAAAACATAATTAACCCAAAAAATTAAACTATAGTTTTATCCCTACAATACTTAGAGTTTTGTTAAATTATTTTATAAACCGAAATATCTTACCTTGTGTTATAATACATATTCTCCTCCCTTAACAAATAAAAAATATAACACATGTAACATATTTATCAAACACAACCTTTTAATTAATTACTTGTTTATCAAATTGTAATCATAACCTAAAACCTTTCTTTCTACTTAAATAACTGACAATAGACCAAAGTTCAAACATACACTGATAGTTAGACACTCAGCTATCTTTAAAATAATATCAATACATTTTATTATGAAGTTCAAATTTTAAAATAAGTTTAAAACTTATTCAAAGTTTAAAATTAGTTTGAAATTTTGTTTAGTTTGTAATAACTTAATTACATTTTAAATATTGATAAATTTAAAAATTTCAATTAAGTTTTAATAAATTCTTTTAATTTATTAAATATTCAACAATTTTTTTTTCATTAGTTAACTTCTTTATATTAACGAACACATCCAAACAGTTTGCGTACCGTGTCCTGAGCGTATCTGACAGACATACGTCCTGAATCTTTAAAAATTCGCTTGGACTTCACCAATGGAATTAGCTGACATTTTGAATGACATTTTATTATTTTACTAATGTAACGTATTTTATTAATATAACCGTTCAACTCTTTTTTTATTTTTTAAAATATTTTTTTTATCATTTTTTTAATGTTAACAACCTAATATTAACAACTCGATAAATAAATTTAAATATTATCTCTTAATTTATTAATTAAATTTTTTTAATTTATTAAAATGTCTTATTTTTCTTAGCATTTGCATAGAAATAAATTTGAATATTTTTTTTTTATGTTTAAGGGTTAAGTAGTTTTCTAGTCTAAACTTTTGGTAAAAATTAAAATTAACCCATCTTCGTAAACTTTGACCTAATTTAGTCTCCCACCCAACTTTATAACTGCGTGAATTTAGTCATTTAAATAAAATTTTGTTAAGTTTGTTAAGTTTATATGACGTTTCTGAAAGGTAAAAATCACTATCAGCAAAGCAACACCTGGTGTAATATTAGTATTCAAAAACACAAGAAGTTCCAATACAGAAACAATGCAACAACAACTAAAATCAGAATTCCCAAATGTTCATGGACAAAAGAGAAAACATAAGAGAGAGAATTTTCTATAATCCATCCATCCCCTCCCATGTTATTATTTGTAACTATATACTAGTATTTCCCCCACACATATTTTGTTAACCTTTTGTTCGGTATTTTTGATCTTGTGCCCCTGCTCCCTTTCCAACCCTCTGCCCCCACTTGCCACGTGGCCTTGACTAACCGTTTCTCCAGTTGTATTCTCACCCTTCTTCATTGGTTTCATTACAATTCCTCCTCCATTAAGGTCAACCTTGCCCTCAAGGTTGAAAGTCGAAAAAGCCTTCACGAACACAAATTGATCTTCCCATGTAGCCTCCTCTTTTGGAAGACCTTCCCACTGAACCAAGAGTTATGGAACCTGTTAATGCCCCCTCATAATAACTCTAGACTTTAAAATTGCGTAGGGTGGAATGATAGGTGAGACCTCTTTGTCAGATATTGGTAAAGGCACATAGGGTGCAGTTTGATCTCCGTGACAAAGTTTCAATTGGGATATATGAAATACGAGATGGATGCGAGTAGTAGATGGCAATTGAAGTTTATAAGCAACCTTGCCAATTTTTTCAGTAATATTAAATGGCCCAAAATACCTTAAGCCCAACTTCTGATTTTTCTTTAGAGTCAAGGAGTGTTATCTGTATGGTTGCAACTTCACCAAAACATAATCACCTATCTGAAATTCCATTTTACGTCGCTTTTGATCAGCATACTTCCTCTATATTTGTTGAGCTCTATGTAAATTCCTCTTCAATTTCTTTAGGATTGCATCCCGAGTCAACAGTTGGTCCCTAACAGAAATGGGATCTGTCATATCAACAGTGTATTTAACAATAGATGGTAGATCTCTCCCATACACTATCTTGAAAGGTGTCATTCCAGCACTTGCGTGATAAGCGATGTTGTACCAATATTTCGCCCACAGAAGTAATTTTGACCAATCTTTCAGGGCCTCAAATGTTAAACATCGCAAATACATCTCAACACATTTGTTGAGTACCTCAGATTGCCTATCACTTTGAGGATGGTAAGCTATGGACATATTCAATGTAGTACCACTGATCTTCCAGAGGTGTCGCCAAAATTGACTAATGAAAACTTTGTCTCTATCAGAGACTATGGATTTTAAAATTCCATGTACTTTGACCACCATTTTCATAAATGCTTCTGCCACTTATATACTGGAATAGTTTGCTTTTAGATGGGTAAAATGTGCATATTTTGATAGCCTATCCACAACTACATAAATCACTGTGTATCCCTAGGAAGAGGGTAGAACTATAATGAAATTCATAGCTAAATCCTCCCAGATTTGGCTTGGAATAGGGAGAGGATGCAATAGGCCAGCTGGTAAAGTGGTAGCTGCTTTAGTCTACTGACATATTAAGCATTGTTGCACGAATTTTCTAACATCACCATGCATGCCTGGGCAGAAAAATTGTGCAGTAATTTGAGCTAGGGTCGTAACCAACATGACCGCCTATAAGAATGTTATGAAACTCTTGAAGAATTTGCTAGATTATAGCATGCTTTGCAAGCAATACTAGCCTCTATTTCCACAATAACAATTCACCTTGGACAGTGTAATGAGGCTTGACAGGTTGATTGTCTTTACAAGACAACAATACAACATACAATTCAGGATCAGTCAGTTGAGCTTCTTGAATAGCAGAAAGTAAATGAGGAATTGGTTGAGACCAAGCCATATAAAATGACCGAGATAGGGAATCAACTGCTAAATTTTCGTTCCCCGACTTGTGTTCAATTGTGAAGTCGTACCCTAGCAACTTATGGAGCCATTGTTGTTGTTCCAGGGTCTGAAGGGTTTGATCTGTCAAACTTCTCAAACTTTTCTGGTTTGTTCTAATTATAAATCTATGGCCAAGCAAATAAATTCAAAATTTAGCTATGGCTTCTGTAATAGCATAAAGTTCCCTTGCGTAAGAAGATTGTTTATGCATGTGTGGAGTTATTTTCTTTGGAAAAAATGCAATTGGATATTGGTTCTGTCCCAACACTACACCCACACCAATTCCTGATGCATTTGTCACCAAAGTAAAAGGTTGAGAAAAATATGGTAAGGACAACACAAGAGCAGTTGTGATAGCATTTTTTTAACTGGTTGGATGCAATTGTGGCTCTGTCGCCCCAAGCGAAATTGTCCTTTTTTAAGAAAATCAGTCAAAGGACTTGCTAATGTAGCATAACCTTTTATAAACTGTCTATAGAAACCAGTCAACCTAAAAAAAACCCTCAATTGCTTCAAATTAGTGGGAGTGGGCCAATCTATGACAACTTGAACCTTATTAGCATCCATTTGAATCCCTGCTCCAGACACCGTGTGACCAAGATATTCAATCTGCTGCTGACCAAATGAGCATTTGCTAAGCTTAGCATACAATTGATGATGCTTAAGCAACTTGAGAACAACTTCAAGGTGTTGCAGATGAGCCTTCCATGAGGAGCTATAAACCATAATGTCATAAAAAAAAAAAATCAAAACAGATTCGATAACATTCTTTGGAACACCGTATTCATTAAGCTTTGGAAGGTGGTTGGGGCGTTAGTGAGCCTAAATGGCATAACAAGCCATTCATAATGCCCTTTGTGACGAAAAAATATATTTCTATTTATTTATTTAATTATTATTATTATTTCCTATAATATACTTATAAAATTTAAAGGCAAAATTATACGATGATATCTAATTATACTTAAAATATTCACATATATATACATATTTACAATATTGTATGCATCTTATATCTACATTGTTTAGTACATCTTATATTTCTTACACTAGAAGAGGAAGGGGTGTTATTTATTTACAGTTTCCCCCCTCATATACTAGTTTTCAAACAGGTGGAGGAAAAATGTTATAAATAGGGTTCACTTGGACTGTTGGGGGGTAAATAGAAGGTAACTCCGATTTGTCATTCGATGACAATCGACGCGTTTGGAGTAGAGAGAAAAGTAATGGTGGAGTTTTCCGTTTCCTGAAATGTTACAGAATTATTCACTGCATTGGTTTGCCATGCATTCCCCGGAAAAACTGCCACAATGTCGGCGAAGAAGGGATCAAACATGTTGGGAGCGGCCATCTATGATGAGGTTATAACATTTTATTTTTCACACATAATCATAAAATAGGAAAGTTAGACAAATACCACACAAAAAAATATACAACATATCATATTAAGATAAAATGAAATGAAAATTCTCCCAAATCCATAAAACTGGATTTTATCATACTTTAAAAAGATATTGATTAATTTTGTAGTGACTAGTTAGGATAAATGAGCTCATGACCAACAAAGTAGCTCAAGAACATCTCATCTTGAGTAATACTAACTCATTTAAATCCCCAAGGTCATACCTCTAACTACAATAATCAAATCTTTATTTATCATAAATTTTATTTCAATATTAAACCATATAATTATATAAATAGATAGGATCAATGAATAATTAAAATAAATATAAATAAATATAAAGGACCAGTACAGAACTAGAGATAAATATAAATAAGTAATTGAAAATAAATATAAATTGAATAAATAGGACCAGTGCATAACTGAAGATGAATATAAATAAATAAATAAATAGGAACGAGAACTAAATATAAATTAGAATGAGGTTAGAGACACCTCACTTAAAGGTAAATATAAAAAAAAAAATTATGAGGAGATAAGAAAAATAGAAGTCAACAGATAGAATGATAAATGTCTCATTCCCTTACCTTGAAGATTGAAAAAGGTCTGAATAAATGCACGATTCAACTCTTATTTCTCCTTTGAGTCTCACTGTTACGTTTTCCTTTTTCTGATGTGCTTCTCTAACTCTCATATCTTTTTTTTTCTCTCGTTGCATTTCCTCGTATGGCTTTCAGTACACTATCTCTTTATATAGAGGTTTGAAGATTCACTCATTAAGTTAATCTAATCCTATCTTAGATTTGCAGTACAAGAATGGAATCTTATTAATTGAAATTCTATCTCTTTCTGAATATTAACCTTACATCATTTATTCTAAAGATAAACTTGTATTATATATACATATACTTTAATACGTAAACATAATCTATTATTATATAATTAGGGATGGTAATTAGGGTTCGATCCGTAGAAAAAAAATGCGGGGCGGGCCAGTGTTTTCAGCCCGCATAAAGTATGCGAGGCGGGACGGGCCAGCCCGCGTTGTGTGGGCCTTATGCGGGCCAGACCTAAACGGACCGGACCGACCCGCATTGCCACCCCTATATATAATATTTATAACATTATCATAATAATAATAATATTATTATTATATATATATATATATATTTAAATATATACATACATATATTTTGATATATAATATTTATAATATTATTATATTAAATTATATATATATATATATTACGTACATATATTCTGATATATAATATTATATATCAGATTATATGTACTTAATATAACGTGTGTGTATATATATATTTTTAATTGAAAAAAAAATTATTATAACTATATTAACAATTATTTTTTTATATTAAAAATATTGTGGTATGAATTTTGAGATGTTACATTTTTGGTGCGTTCTAAAGGTTGTTTTTATTTATCCTCTTTCTATACTAGGATTTGATGATAGTTGAACCATAAATTCAATTTGAAAAAATATAATGCTCCATGTAACTCATCAATAAGTTCATCAACCGTTGGGAAACTATCCTTTACCGTTATGGCATTCAGGACTCTATAATCAGTACAAAAATGCCAGGTTCCATCTTTCTTTTTTACCAAGATGATGGGAGAAGAAAAAGGACTTGAACTAAGCATAATAATGCACTCGTGCAAAATATCTTGAACCATTTTTTCTATATGTTGTTTCTGACTAAAGGGATAGCGGTAGGGATTGACCTTAATAGGATTCGTGCCATGTAGCAGAGGAATGGAGTGATTGTGAAATCTGGTAGGTGGTAACCTCGATGGTACATAAAACACATCTTGATATGTGTGAAGCAAAAGAGCAATCTCTGGTTCAATATTTGTAGGCAAGTCTAGCCAGTAATCTTAATAACAAGGAACAATGTTAAAATGTAAGGAGTATAATTCTACAATAGCATGAATGTGTTGTAATCTTCTCATGTGATGAAATTGAATTGGATTAGGAAGCTTGTTAGAGTCACCCTGTAGTGTGATAAATTTGTAGCCTAGCAAGAATTTCAATGTTAATGTGCTATAGTCAGAAATATGTGCTCCGAGAGTGGAAAGCCAAGTTGCCCCCACAACCAAATTTGCTCCTGAAACAGGTAATTAAAACACAGGCAAAAAAATTGAATGGCCTTGGATTTTGACTTCCAAGTCCTTGATAACACCTTCCACCATTAAAGCACTACCATTGCCAACCACAACCTTAATTTTCTGAATAGGTTCAATGGGTAATTTAAGGTAGTGGGCTAACCGAGGCTGTGAAAAATGGTCAGAACTTCCACTGTCGATCAAGATTTGAATAGGCATGCCCTGGATTGACCCTTGGAACCTCATGGTACTCAGACCTGCAGATTCTTTCAAAGCATTAAAGGATAGATGAGGGTCACCTTGACTGTTCGAGCCCTTCTTAATTTCATTATCCTATGGACGGTCAATGTGATCTTCATCATCATCCATTTGCAATAACAAATATTGTTTGTTAGGGCATCGATGTGAAGGGGTGAATTTATTATCGTAGGTGAAACATAACATTTTCTCTCTTCTAAGTTGCATTTCAGCTGGAGATATTTTCTTAACATTGAAATTGCGGGAAGTATTGGTGGATGATGTAGTCGGGGGGCTAGGAAGTAATGGAGGTAGAGATGAAGAGTTAAGGGACTGAGAAGGCATTTGAGTTGTGTTTATGTCTTGTGTTTTAGGGTAATAGTTGTACTAGTATTGTTTGGTTTTAGGAATAGAGGAGTATTTCTCCTCGAATAATTTAGCAAGGGAAACACAATGCATCAAGGTGGTACGTTCTTGAGCCAACACATCCCTACGAATTTTCGCTTTTAATCCACCAACGAAAAAATCTAGAAGAGCTTTAGTTGTAACCCCTTGCACCCAGTTAGCTAGAGATGTGAATTTGACATAATAGTCTTGGACTGAGCTTTCCTGAGTAAGCTTAAACAAATTAGATCTATGCCATTCATAAGGGGAAGATCCAAATTCCCGTTCTAAGGCTTGAGTAAACGTAACCCAAGTAGGAAAAGAGTTGGATGTAGACATCATTTGGAACCATGGCACAACATCTTTTTCCATATGCACTGTAACTATTGTTAAACGTTGCTCATCCGACGTATTATAATAATTAAAGAATTGCTTTGCTTCAAAAATCCATTGAAGCACATCATAACCATCAAATATAGGAAAGTCCAATTTAACATTGCGAGCTTGAAAGGAAGGGCACAACGAAGGATTTGTAGACCCTGATTGCAGATTTGCAATGGATTGGAGAGTTCCAATGTAGTTTCCACCGTTTTGAATCCAGTATTATCGCCACTTCTCTTATTTGTCATTGTCTCCAACAATCATTTAATGTCCCGATTGGTAGCAGCTACCGCATCATTAAGGGTTTTCACATCAACAGAGAGGTCCTTGAGGTGAGAAACCTCCACTACGAGTTATTTCAGATGAGTATTCTCCGCCATGACTCAATGAAAAGCACCAATTGAAAGGTAAAAATCACTATAAGCAAAAATAGTATAATCCAGGAACACCTAGTGTAGTATTGGTATTCAAAAACACAAGAAGTTCCAATACAGAAACAAAGCAACAACAAAGAAAATCAGAATTCCCAAATGTTCATGGACAGAAGAGAAAACATAAGAGAGAAAATTTTCTATAATCCATCCATCCCCTCCCACGTTATTATTTGTAACTATATACTAGTATTTCCTCCATACATGTTTTGTTAGCCTTTTGTTCGGTATTTTGGATTTTGTGCCTCTGCTCCTTTTCCAGCCCTCTGCCCCGCTTGCCATGTGGCCTTGACTTATCGTTTCTCCAGCTGTGTTCTCACCCTTCTTCATTGGTTTCATTACATTTTCAAGATAAATTTATAGCTAACATTGAAACAAAAGTGTGTCAAATTATATAAACAACTCAACTGTTATTATGAAATGTGTTTCAAACGTTACATAAACTTAACAAAATTTGATTGAAATGATTAAATCCACACAGTTCTAAATTTGTGGGACTAGATTGAACTAAAGTTTCGAAGAAAGACTAATTTTAATTTTTATTCAAAGTTGCAAAACAAAAAAACATATTTAACTCATTTTTTAATTATCATTCCACTTTTCTTCAAATTACTATTTAAAATAATAATTATAGTAAATAAAATATATTCAAATAAGATACAAGTTGAATTTTAAATAATAATAAAAAGTAATGAAATATTAAAATAGTTTAAAAAATATAAATTATAAAATTAACATTTATAATCATAATTAAAAAAACACAATAGTTTAACTATTCATAACAGCTTAAACTATTAAGTTTATATTTTCTTATCTTGTTTATATATTGAGTTCAATATATTTATCACATTCGATTTAGATAATATTTATTAACAATTTTTTAATTTTTTAATTGTAGTATAATTTAAAATAAATTACAATAATATTATATATTTTTTATTTTGAAATGAATTATTATTGTCAATAGCGATTTTCATCCAAAATTTTGAAGGACCGAAATAATATACTCAAAATTTATATATTTAATCATTGTCAATATGAAAAAAAATAGTATTGAAATATCCTTATATGTTTCATGTTAGAAAATGATAGTTTTGAAGTTGAATTTGATATGAAACTCATTTTAGATAAGCTTTTCTAATTTAATCTCTCTCACTCATGAGATATTCTAATATTTGAAAACGTTGTTGTGGAATAAGTTTCAAAGAATTAATACGAAAATCTTCACATGTAATTCTTTGAATATTGAGGAAGGATTCCTCTAATCCAAGACTTGGATCTTTTGTGTCATGCTTGAAAACATGTGAAGATGTAAATATGTATTGTTTTTGTTTTTAAGGGTATATTTCCTTTTATCATTTTTTTAAAAAATATTATTTTATTCTTCATCAATATACCTTTTTTTTTAATATTTAAGACTAAAAAATGATTTATCAAAATCTAATAAAAAATTAAGAGAGTAATTACTGAAAGAAAAATCTATGATAACAAGTCTGAATTAAAAAATGGTTATGAAGAAACAATAGTACATCATTTTTCCTTTTATATTCATAAAAAAAATAAATGTACAACATACTCATGGGATGAAAAAAGTATTAAATATTAAACTAATGTTTTACTATTTATAGACATGGGAATTACTTTTTTATCTTAAAAAATGGAAGAGAATTAATGAGAAATGAGAGCAGAAAGAATAAATGTGTGTCTAACTTTTTTTTTTTAGAAACAAAGAAAAAACATGTAAGAATGAAATATGAATACAATACGTGAGAAACTTAAAAGACAATGAACAAAAACAAAAAATATATCTCAACAAATATTTTTTTTTTATTATATTTAATTTTATATTTTATTATTTATTAACATTAAATATTATACTTTATAAAAAAAATAAAAATCTCACTAATTTAATATATAATATATATTACATATATTTTATAAATAAACTTACAAATTTTGGACGGGCAATGGCCTCCCTATAATTATATGAAGATCCACCCCTGCGTATTGTATCCTACCTTTTCTAAGTTAAGGCAAATGGTCGTATCAGATATGTGTCGTATTTGTATATCATAGTATATAGGGATGACAAAATGGGTCAGGTCCGTCGGGCCGGCCCGCCCAAAAAAGGGTGAGCCGAGTTAGAATTTCCAACTTGTCAACCCACTACAACCTGGCCCGCCAGTTTAGTGGGCCAAAACAGGCCAACCCACGGGCCGACCCGCCAACCCATTTTTTATTTTATTTTTTTAATGTTTAAAATTAAAATAATTAAAAAATAATACTTTTTTATATTATATAAATAAATTTATACATATAAATTAATTTATAAATAAAATTTTAATAAAAAGTTAAAAAAAGTTAAAAAAAATTAAAAAAAGTTAAAAGAAAAGAGATGGGCCAGCCCGGCTTGGTCCGCTTTTGGCGGGCCATAGGCGGGTCGAGCCAAAACGGACTGGGCTGGCCCGTTTTGACACCCCTAATAGTATATCATCTTACTCAATTGTCGTCACATGTCATTTTATTATTTTAAAATTTTAAAATTTAAAATTTATGATTATGTAATTTTTAAATTATATAATTTTGTAAATTTATGATTGTATAACTGTATATTTTTATAATTTAAATATTTTAGTATATTAATTCAAAATTATATAATTATAAAATTATAATTTTATGATTTTAATTCAAAATTAAAAATATACCATAACTTTATATTTCATAAAAATTCAATACCAATTACAAAGTATTTAAATCTAAGAATTTTATAATGATATTTCTGTGATTCTATATCACCGGCCTTGTTATTAGATGTTTTTCACGACCTTCACGGATAACTCCAACTTCACCTTTATTATCCAATGTAAAATATATTAATAAGTTTCAAGATTTGGAAATTCTCTAAGTGGTATTGGATTTTTTGTATTACATTTTTATAGTGTTATGTTTTTATAATGATATATAAAATTATGATATATTTTGAATTTTTAATTCAAATCATAAAGTCATAATTTTAAATTATACAATTTTAAAATAAATTATAAAATTATAAAATTATAAATGTATAAAATTATAAAATTATAAATGTATAAAATTATAAAATTATAAACATATAAAATTATAAAAATATAAAATTTTAAAATAATAAGATGACAATTGGTGAGAGATAACCTGATTTGGTTGAGTTTTGTTTGAAAACTATATATTTGTTTTAGAACACTCCTACAGTTTCGTTAATTACTAAACCATTTTGGTTGATTTTTTTTTTTTAAATTTAACTTTGCACACATTACTTTGTTTAATTTAACAAATTCCTTATTAATTTTTTTTTCATAAATTTGAAAAATAACATTCAAATTGACTAAAAATAAATTACTCAGAATGGTTGTTTCATTTCTAACTAAAGATCATATAACTTTATACCTCATGATAAAAATTATGTTTTTTGTTAATATTTTGTAGTTAATAAATAATAGGTTAATAATAGTCATTTAGTGGATCAAAATGAGTTGAAGTCACTTTGTTAACCCTCCTAATCGATAATTTTATTTTTGACAACTAATTTGCACACATTCATGTTGATGTGTCGTGTAACTAATTTAGGCATGATTTGGAATTCATTAAAATTGTAAGAGGAATTGTCTCAGGTTGAACTAAAATTAATGAATAAAATTCTTGTATCTAATGTTCGTGCTCTGCTAATCAACACTTTTTATTAACGCTTTCGAACCTTCACATAAAATCCACAACGTCAATGCTAACATTACCAAAAATGACATCCTTTTTATTTTTTACCTTCAATACTTAAAAAAACCTCAAATAAACATGTCAACAATATAGCAATGACTTATGTTATTTCATCAACAAAACTATCAAATATCAGGGACTTTGAAGAAAAAAATGAAAACAAAATTAACTAGTCAATAGAATAAAATTTTGTAATATCAACTAATTAAAAATAAACAAATTTAAAAGAGATTTAAAATTTATTCAAACTTTAACTTTGATAAGTTAACCATATATACTTATTAGTACATAACTATTTTCTTATCTGTAAGTGACAATAGAATTTAAATGTAAAACTTCATGTAAAATATAAAATATTTCACCACTAAAGTGATAAAGTCACACGAATTATCCGATGTGATATTTGATTTTTTTTTTCTTTTTAAGTTTCTATACAAATTTAATTCCTATTCTTTAACTTTGATAAGTTAACCATATCTACTCGTTAGTACATAACTATTTTCTTATCTGTAAGTGGCAATAGAATTTAAATGTAAAACTTCATGTAAAATATAAAATATTTCACCACTAAAATGATTAAGTCACACGAGTTATCCGATGTGATATTTTTTTTTTCTTTTTAAGTTTGTATACAAATTTAATTCCTATTCTTTTACCATTCCTGGTATCATTGCATCTAACCTTTCATTTCATTATTATTGTTTTAAAAAAAAACTTTTTTCTATTTTATTTTTATTTTTAATTATTCTTAAATGTTTATTATTTAAATAGATTAATTTACGAATACTAATATTGGTTTACACAAACGAAAAAAAATAACCTGTGGGATTTAAAATTTGAATGGTTAAAGCAAATTGACCTATCAATCTATCATATAAAAATTAAAATTGAAAAAAAAATTAAAAAAAAAAACTTTTTTTTTAAAAAAATGGATTCCATGTCTATTTAGTGAACATTTAGGTTGATTTCCTAATTTCCCACCTTGATACTTAATAAATGGTCATAGTTATTATTACCTTTTTTCTAGTGGCCAACAATCTCCTTTATTTTTACATCTCTTATATTTGATTAAGAGTTTAATGAAAATAATTTTTAAATAATTATCATAAAAAGTTAATAAATTTATGTATGACTGAGTGGACGTGAGAAAATGATTAAGTTATTTTTTCCTTGATTGATCAAAACCCAAATGACAAATTTATCAAGAAAATAAGTATCATCTCATCGATGATCAATAATCCACCAATATTATTGTTAATAATTTTTTCTCGTTGCTCAATCAATAACTTCCCTCGCTTTTACCACAAAAATAGGTAGACATATTCAAACAAGATAAAGCATAATAAATAATTTTTATTATATAAGTTTGATACATTTTAAAAACATAATTTGATTAAAATATTTACGGTACATCTTAGTGTTAAAACATTGAGAAATTAAGGAGAACAGAAATAGACTATGATGTTTCATTTTTCTTATCATCACATGATACATTGCTAACTAATGAGTTATCAAGAGATATTGTTAACGAGCATCTACAATTTTTGTTCTCTCTTTCTCTTAGCTCTTCTACAATTACGAAAAGAACAAATAATTAAGATGAAAACTCACATCACTTTAAGAATGATACTCGATTCTCACTGTTTCAAAAATGTCACTACTTACAACTTCAAATTTAATACTTGTAGCAACAATGGAATTCATTACTTCAATTGGTTTTAGTAATAAGAAAAGAATAAATCTAAAGATAAAAGTTTATCTTTACCCTTAATCAATACTCACTTGAGTGTTAATCACTACATCCTTCCCAATTAAAGGAGGCATAGCAAATTTACTTGGCAATAATCATTAAGAAGTTTTGGTATATACCATGTTTGGGATGTGCTTTACATTACAAAACAACTAGCACATGCAAATTAGCCACAGTGAACAAATGAACTAATAATTATAAAAGGTTGAGCTTGGAACAACATGATTAGGCAAACAAAAAAACATGCCTAAAACAATGCAACTCAATTAGTGGAAACCCAATCACAAGTATGAAACCACATATTTCTTTAACAATACAACCACACATGTATACTCACACCAAGAATATGATAAACCTCACGTTTGTAGGAAGAACTCAGTCAGTTAATTTTGCTTCTAAACTAGATCATCTGGCCCAGCAAGCACCACCTGCATTTAGAAAACAAATACCCATTTTTAATTTGCATCAAAGTAAGATATCCATTTCAACAAGGAAATGCGTGATTTTTCATTAAAGCATTAACTTTTTATAACTAATTTGTCTCCAAATAAATTGTTTTCAATGTCATTTATTGAGAAAATGATGTATAAGGTAGTTTCTGTACTACTTTCTGTACCTAAATGGTGGTAGTTTAAGGTTTTTTCCCCACACAAATTAATGACAATATTATATATAACTTATTGACACAATTTTACTAAAATAACTTCACTCTTTCAGTAAATGCATTACTTTCTATCTCCTACAAATACATAGACAGCAATTTATTTGGAAGCAAAGTATGAATGCAAACATTTTGGATAGAGGTAGGATCTAAACAATGAGACAAGAAAGTCAACATATGAATCAGTAACAGGTAACCAGATGAGAAGGGTGCATACATTGCAATCAAGAGCATATTTCCTGGCAAGCATGATGGCTACATTTCTTTCTCTCTCTGATTCAAAGGTTAATACAAATGAGAGACCTTTTCTAGCTTGCCAAAACAATGCCTTTGCTGCATTACTGACATCACTTCTAACTCCACATAGCTGAAGTTAAAATAAATGTTAGTTAAAGGGTAGTCAAATAGAGGTGTTAAAAGATAATAAACCATAAATAAAAACGGTACACAAATGGAACATTGCACTTCGATAAAAACATGTTATTCTTTATATAGGTTGTCTGTGTTAAATAAAGAATAGAAAGGAGTAATTCTGTACTGGGAAGACATTGACACTGTAAATTTATGTGTCCGGGGGCAGATGGAGAGCCTTTAACTTTCATGTTTAACATGTTGTCGGACAGAAGAATAAGGACTCATTGCAAAATTAGTACCTGCATTGATGGGGAGTAAATCTCTCTAGCTTTTGTAATCCAACCTCTGCATAGTTTTATCCTCATCCTCCCCACATTAAATGAATGAGTAGAATGAGATGAGTGATCTTTTCCATTCATTTGAGAAATAACTACCTGTGAAAATCCAATACAAACCAGGAATTATTCTCCCAAGAAATGTCCACTACCAAACCAAAACTTCTTCTCTTTTGTAGATAAAAGGACTGTGAAAATGTGGAAGTACATAGTTAGTTACGCATAAAAAATGAAACAGTAAAGCTGAGTTATAACACATGTACGAAATTTACTCAATTAGACTACAATGATTCAAGAAATGTAAGGCTCTTTTATACACTACAAAAAGAAAAAAAAACTAAAAGATATGGCATCCATCTTTATCAAAAACTGGAATGGCGAATCAATAGCTTGTGTTCTATCACCCACTACTATAAGCTTGCTTGCAAGTTTGCAACAATTATAATACAGGGTGGGTGGCGACTATGAGAGAGGATGGGAATGGAAATAGGAAAGGGGTGTTCCAACCAAATAGTAAATTTATCAACCAAATAGTAAGCAAGGTTTATAATGTTTGTTGAATTATAGGACCAAACAGAATTTAACTCTGCTTTTAAACATTATCTTCAGAAATAACTGAGAAGACAAACAGATATTTCATAATATTTATTGAATTAAATGACACTTTTTCTACAGCCTTTTCTGCCAGGAGAAGTTAAATTACTGAATCTAGAAAGGATGCTGAAAACATACATTAAAATCAGCATTAGATTTTCGTAGAAGTGACTCTACATGGCTTCCGAGTCCTGAAACTGTTACACACAGATAGGTAGCTGTTAGCATTTGTTTTCTATTTCAGGGTGCACCAATAGTTATTGTCACGTACAAGATAACCCCAACTATGCAAACTTGAAAACAGAAGTTATTTTCTGGGAAAAGAAAAAGGTAAAGGCCCTTAAGAAACTAACCAGGTTGAACGGGATTAGTTGTAAGGGTAAGTTTTTTCCCATTGGAGACAATATCTATTTGTAAGATTCTTCCTACATCAGAGGGGTCAGGAGCATATATTGATTTGATGGCACCTGAGAAATGAAGGGAAACCAACTTCAAATATTATAAAAAATAATCAAGATCAATTACTTGTTGGAGCCTATTCAAGGAAACAGCAACATAAACAAAGTCAACAAGATATGTAAAACATTATTCATTATGCAGGTTGCAAATAAAAATAGATTCCATCGCCATATTGGAGCCATATATCATGTAAAATCAAAGAACTAATAGCAGCTAAATGTTGCAGAAGCATATTTGAAAAGTTACATTTGTTGGATTGTAAAAATAGGATACATTATTAAAGAGGATACATATTTAAATGCTCCAACCATTATTTATAGAAAGACCAAGAATAAATAAAGGCATCAAACCTTTTCTTGACATTTACACTCACTTATAGATCTAAAATGGAAAGCAAACTGGCCAATTTGTATAATATACACAGATGATATAGTCATTGAAAAACTTCCAGACCAATGTCAAATTAACAGAATCAAGTATAGATGTTACTAAAAAATATCAACACAATACTGTGATCTGAGCATTCTGAAACACGATTGAAAACAAACTAAAAGAGAGGTACCTGAAATAACTTCCCTCCAGCTGCCTTCAGATGACAAGCGATACCACTGAATCGAACATTTAGAAACATGTGGCACTTCATCTGAGCAAGGCTGGACTTGAAGATATGAACCCAAAGCTTCAGAACCATTTAACATGTATAAGCGAGATTTATTTTCCTCGTCCCTCTTGCTCATGGTTAGCTGGTATAGATGAAATGAAGTTATTGCAAGAAAAGTAGATTTGAGTGCATTAAATCTTAGTATTGATAAAATGTATAAATTATAGTTTGCAAACCATAGTTTTATCCGATAGACAAGAGGCTTTTATTCATTCCATTCAAAACATGGTTTGAGAACCAAAATCATGTTCAAACACGACCAAATCAAGATTTTGCCCAACATGTGTTATTTATTAGTTAAATTTTGGTTACTATAATCGAAGCAAACATTTTACGATTGATTCAAATTGGGAAAAAATAGTATATGAATAAACTACTATTGTCCTATTACCACATGTTAAAAGACTGCCCAATCGAATCTAGTAAAATTGATTATAGCTTTGATAGCTAATTTGAGCAAGTGAAACACGATATCAACAAACCTCTTTCTGAAGCTTAATTGAAAATATAGATTTCTCTCGAATTTGGTCCCTAAGAGCACGTAATTCATATTCCATGGCCATCACCTGAAATCATACACTTGTCATATTTCACCATTATGAAGAATATTCAAATTGTAACACAATCTAGTTAACAGGTCCTTAAATTAAGATGTGCCTGATTGCACGTGTAATGGTTCAAGTTATCCCAAATGATATGATGTAAAGCAATGGAAAATTAAGTAAGTTAGGATACGGTATAGCAGAGTATATTAATTAACAGTAGTAATATATGTATTTACATACACACACATAAGAATTAGAAAAGAATGAAAAAAAGATATGCGTTGACATTGTAAAGTATTTTTACAAAGTCATCCAAATCACAAACTACCATATATAAGTTTGTTGACTTTGACAATAATCACCCTAGAAGTCACACTAGAGGTGATTTTTATTTGGTTAACAATGTAAAATCTTTCCACACTGAAGATACTTATCAGTTAAACTCAAAATGTTAATATTAACATGTAATATACCAAAATTCTTCAGATATGGTACGGTCAAATTTACACAATTCAAACCAAATTTCAGCATTTAAGACAATTATATGCATTTCAAACATTCCAAAATAAAAAATTTCATATTTTGAAAGGTTTAAGGTGAAAATGTCGTATCTAAGCATGGTGTATGATGTGTAACTACGAAATTATAGAAAAATTGGTGTTAATGCTTCTTGTCAACATCTGGATCATTTTTCTTACTATTATAATCATTATTATAAAATGAAGTACAGTGAAGTTAAGCAAAAACTACCCGTTATAACAGTAATGAGGAAGAGGAAAGCAATTCACCTTGCTTGGCTGATGTAACAGTTTGATTCTTCTAGCCTCTTGAACCTCTTCTATTAGTCCATCCACGTCCTAACAACGAGGGACAGTAGATATTATATACCAATAACGCATCTTTAGAGATTTTCCATATTTATATACATTGCAAAATGAAGGATGATATAACATGATATGAAGATACAATGTAAATTACAAGCAAAGAACTACAGACAGGGTAGTCAGAAAACTCAACCTTCTATTCTTTTTTACAGTTCCAGCCTGAGTATTTTTATGTTCACATGAATGGAAGTATGAAAATTTCCAAGTCAAGTTTGTATAGTTGACGAGGAAATTAAGTTCATAAGAATTGTTCAGCTTATACAATTTCTATAGGAAAATTATCTTCAAGATGAGGCCCTCATACAGAGAATAAACCCCTCTTTTCTATCCTAAAATTGTAGTATTTGGTAATCTTTTGCCTACACCCAAACATATGATTCTCATGTGTACATTGAGTATTATTATAGAGTGAAGTAATGCTTGATTAAGAATTCTTTAATGCAAAATTATACATACATATAATTGTGTAATCAAACAACACTTTAGTACCTGTGGTTTAGAAGCTTGCGATGCCTTTTCTTGTTCTTCAAGAGCTTCCCCAATTCTGAGCACCACTGACCTTGCGCTTTCGATTTCGGCACAAGCAAAAGATTTCTCTTGATTAACTAACTTCTTAGCATCTTCAGAAGCCTACAAAACAAAGATGGATTCCAGTTTTCTTGTCAAAACATATTTAATTCAAAGAACTAGAAAATCAAAACTATTTCAAAATGCCTTGGAGAAGGAAAAACAATTGCAATGCTTATAAATGGAATGCTAGTAATATTAATGAATAGTTATCACCATCGTTTCAAAACATTAGAAGAGGGTACATATCACAAAATAATTTTTGTAGTGACCAACTTCCTTCCACTATCTTAGAGTAGTTTATATGTTGCATTTTGGAACCAACTTGGTTTTTTTTTTCCCAATACACCCCCTAACATCCTACACTATTATGCTTGGTACATGTATAACATGGTGTGTAAATCCTAAACCCTAAACAAATATATTACTTTGAAGTAATTTATATGAGGGGTGGTCTTGAGAAACTCAACCCTAACATATTCATATCATATTCATATTCAACAACCTTTTCAATTCAAAGTTTGATTTCTTATTCTTTATCTCCTTATTTTTATCTTTATTTGATCTCTTTATCTTTTACCATTTATATAAAACAAAATATTTAATTTTTCAAAAGTAACAAACAAATTGAGTACTGTGCGAGTCTCTTGGATTTCAATACTTGGACTTAAAAATTCACTTGCCAAAATCCTTACCATAGTACAGTTTGAAACAGTTTATTTGCAAACAATACACAAACACATGTCAAACAATGAATTCATTATTGTTTTACAATATGTAAAAAACAAACCCAAATGAATTTTGGAATTTGATCAAAGCAATAATAGTGAAAATTCATAAATTGTTCAAGTAAATTAAATTATGAATTAGCAGAATGTTTTGGAGGAGATTGCGTAACAAGTGACCAAAAATTAGATGTCGAAGAAGACCTGTTTGAGAAAGTTTACTAGCTTCTTCACTTCAAACTTCTCTTGGATCAATTCTCCTTCATTTTGAGTCAACTTAACGGCTAAAGCTTCCACCTGCGAGGAATAATTGTTAAGTATGAATGTTTAGCATCATTAACATGAATTGAAGAGCTAAAATAATTTTCTTCATGCATTATGAAATAGCTTCGCAGAAATATGTGGGGTTCAGAAAAAAGGAAATGAAAACACGCTCCACGAAAGAAACCAGAAAACTTAAAAAGATAGTGGATCAAATGGAATGAAATAACATTTCCAACTTTGAACAATGTAGTGTACTTACTTAACATGAAATAAAATAAAATAACTAACCATAGATATAGCTTTCTCCACATCCTCTTTGTTTCTTCCTGCAAAACGACCTCTTAAAGATTCTAGTGCATCTCTGAGTTTTTTCAAAAGAACATGCCCCTCCAAAGATGCAACGTCTCTCAGTTTTGCCTGAATTTTTCACACAGAAAGGAGGACAGGGGAATCATCAGAAATTGAGAAAAGAAACACGACTCAGATTAACAATCAAAAAAAGACACCGATGAACTGTGATTTGAAGTCAATAACAAAACTTTATTTCAACAATGGCACTTACCTAAAATCTAAAAGAGATCTAACATGAACCAGCTATTTTATTTTACTTTAACTTTGAACTAATGTGTATTTGACAGAACAGGGGAGTGTTGAAAAATATTGGATATTTATATTTAGTAAAGGGAAATAACCAAATAGTAGACCATGAGCAAATAATTGAAACAAAAACCTCATTGGACAACTTAGCAGCTGCAGCCAAGTTCTTGTCAAATTTACTGGCAAGGTCACGAACTGAGATCCGCTTGTGTTGGTCTGACAAATTGGAAGCTTCTTGTTCAATAACATCCTTCAATGAAGGACCTTGGTTTTCCTCAACTGGCTCTTCCAGAATTTGATTATCAGCTCCCAGTTTGTACTTTGGAAAACTATCATAAATAAAGCTCACGTCAGCTGAAACTGGCGGAAATGCCTCCATTGGCATCTTGATTTCAACTTCCGGACTTATCTTTGTCATGAGGAAAATTGTAGTCTGGTAAAAAAAACATATTACAATATAGTATGAGGCCTTCGATAGAGAATATAGCAGTGAAGAGTCAAAAGTTAAACAAAATTTAAGTATAGAAGACTCCTTTCTTCATCAACAACTACAATCAAACCCAGCTTAGACAAACGTATTGAGGACATATGACATGTAATTTAGAGAAGGTGAAGTCATGAAAGAATGCTAAAAACAAGAAAGCGTGATGGAATAGGTGTGGTTGAACTTCTAGGATCTGTCTACTACTCAAAGCACCTTTTACCATAAGAGACAAATCAATAGTAAATAAACGTCTTCATGAACTTTAAGAAGCATCAATCATGTTGGATTATGCGGGAAAGACATTCTAAATTCATGTTCATGCAAGTTGGTGATCAAACTACAATCAAAACATAAACAACATAAGTTCATCACGGTTGCTGATGATCTGCCAACTGCCAATTATGAATCACATTGTAAATCAAAACATCCTCATTGAGAATATAAAGACTTAAAAGAGTGTTGTTACCAAAGATTAGACTTTGAAGGAGGATAGAATCTTGAAGTGTTATCAACAAAGATTAGAGTTTGAGGCGAAGATGGTTAGATTGGTAAAAGATGCCAGAAATGTTCAGACTAAAATGACGATCTCATTTGACTCCATTTAGTTTGAGCAGAAAAAGTGGCCGAATACATCAATTGTCAATTAATTCGTATACAACTAAAAAAGGGAAAAAGAAAAGGATGGAAGAATTAGTACGGCATTTAATTAGAAGAAAAATGATGTAGCAGATAGCATTAGTAGTAATGGTCAGAGGGAAAGATTAGAAGCAATAACATAAACTAACAGCTATATTGTGGTTGAATATTAATCTTGAAACATAAAGTGATTCATTTCCTATATTTAGTAAAAAAAGAGAGATCAAGCGTAGTCACCGTGCCAACAAGCCTTCACTCACCAAACTACATTATCAAATTACGTTTCAAGTTAGTGCAGCAGTTCCTAATATAGAAACAAAAACCAGATTAAAAAAACAAGGTTTCTCCTACCCACAACAAACACGCAAAACCATGAAACCACATAGATCTACACAACAAAAATGAAAAATTGCTGACATTGACGCAGGCACCTAATACATGATAAATCAATAATAAGAATTAAGAAATAAAGTTAGAGAAACAAAGTAAAAGCATTGATAATTCGAGATCAAACAAGAGGATTGTCTGTCAATCACATCAACATCTAAAGATGCATTCCTGAACATCGTCAAACCAACCCACATTCCACAATTTCCGTCTTACTCAATCACAAATGCAGAAATAAATAAAAAGGTAAAATCTTACTTTTCACTCAGCAACACTTGTAAGTAAGGCCACTGAAGCAAAGAATAGAAAGAAAAATGAAAAGCAAAGTGAGAGTGAATGGAGAGCCAAGAGTTGCATGCATACAAATGGAAATGCCAGAGAGAGAGAGAGAGAGTGAG
>Ga0209589_1002602_pt1 | contig 31434 bp, 14 predicted proteins | sample CowpeawhiteBW_FD_187525 | JGI IMG/M metagenome (GOLD analysis project Ga0209589, IMG submission 187525) | Root nodule microbial communities of legume samples collected from California USA - Cow pea white BW (SPAdes) (version 2) | ecosystem: Host-associated > Plants > Roots > Nodule | place: USA...
TATTTTTAATAAATATAATTTTTATATATATATATATATATATATATATATATATATATTATCTTAATATTATCACCTATTAATATAATATCACGCATATTTAAAAAATATATACACACAGACGCGATGTCGCATGTGTTACGCTAGTAAAACATAATGTGTGTTTGATTTGTATAAAATGAAGCAAAATATTTAGAAACTTTTTCGGTCAAACCAAAAAAAGTAAAAAGTATTTAAAATTTTGACATAGTAAGAAACAACATTTATATGTGTTACATTTTGAGTACAACAAAATAAATTAGTATGACTATTTTGTTTACGTTTAACTAATAGTAAATTAGCAGTAATATGATAAATTCATCATTCAGTCATGTGTGAATTGAAATTTCATATTTACAACTATTTGTAACTATTTTTTGTTTGTGTTTGTCACTTTCCCTTCTCCGTTGCGATTTTTGTAGTTGGTGTGAATGAATGTCAGTGAAAATTATTTATGTTGCCTCGTGTCATGAAATGAACAACACTTCTTAAGTATTCCGAAAATTGGGTGTTAATGTTTTTAGGTATTAAATTTATGATATTATAATTGACACTATTATTTTAAACATAGATATATTTGATTAATTTATCTATTTAAATATATATTATTTAGATTGTTTCGTAAGGTTTAGTGTTATCATTATGTTATACAAGACTGATGAAAACTATAAAAAGAAGACAAAGAAAAAAACATTTCCATTTTTATGTTAACCTTGATCCTAACAAGATGTTAATTCAGTTCAGAAATTGCTTAAGATTTCACACAACTTCTTTTAAAATATATTGTGTTACACCCTCTAACATAAATGGTAATGTACTATTGTACACAAAATGATATATTAATATATTAATTATGATCACCAAACTCTTTTATGTCAACTGTTGAGGCAAATAGATCTGTTGCATTGTCTTCCCTATTTAACTTTGCAATTTTGAAGTCACCAAATGAACAGATTCTCGTTTCGAATAATATATTCACAAAATATATTTCCCACTCCATTATTCTAACACAAAAAATGGAACTTATTTTTCTATTAAAGAAAATATAGCTAGTTTAAAAATGGATATTTTTAGACTTCTCCCTTAGCATTCTCACTAGTTTATCCTCTCTTTTGATCTATAAGTTTGCCGTTGTACATTATTTGCAATTTTTCATCTCATTGCACTATACCGTTCAAAGTGAAACACACTCTGACCCATACATAGAAATATCATTATAACTATTTAAAATTATTCATAATAAAGTATTGTGTAAAAAATAATTTAACTTTAAAATCAAACTCTTCCGTTTTTTTTCAATCGTTTTGAAAAAAAAAGAAAAAAATGTTTAAAAACTCACAAAAAATAATATATTTGTCAATGTACAGTGATATATTGACATTCATAAAATAAAAACACTTACTTAACAATTCAAAATAATAATATTTAATTAAATTTATTTTACTTTTTAATTTAAATTTTCAATTCACATTATTATATTACAGACCATAATTTATTCATATATCTCTTTTTTTATATTTAACCTACTAATATAAATTGTTATTGTATTGTAATACAATATTTTATAGGAAAAACTAATGAAAAAAATATCTTTCAGTGACATCTTTTTAGTCAGAGCGTCCATGCTATTACACCCACGCTTGGCAGAAACTTAAAATTTAGATTGTGCAAAAGAAATACCTATCCAAGCCTTTAAATTGCTTAGACGTTCATGATTTATTCTAGTCTGTTTGGCAGCAATAAAAGTTCCTTCCATTTTATCATGTCAAAACCTCAACCACATTATATTAATAATTAAAAAAGCCTAATCAAAACTCGATTTCCATAAACTTATTTAAAAATCCAAAAATGTAGCGAGGGTCACACGGCATAACCTACCCATTTACAATCCTAATCTCAATGTTTCTGTCAGAAATAGGATCCTTAGTCTTGCATTCTTCCTTATATTATTCCTATCATAGGAATCTGTTTTCAAGTGGATGGAGGAATTTCCCAATTCTTTGGCACCGGCCCAATATCATAGATAACTTCTCTGTGACAAGACCATACAAGTTTTATGGCCTCTGGTGTACCAATTCCTGCACCTCTTGCATCACCGGCGGGTCCAAACCTGTAATGAAATTATTATTTTCAGCACAACACCATTAGTTATTTTTTCACAAGTACGATAATTTAAAAAAAAAAAATCAATTTACCAGTGATTCTGTGGTGCTCCGGTAGTCCTTGCTCTTAAACCAGCATAAGTAGTACCGTTTACCGAATTACCAATAACTTCCTGCAATTCATGACAACGTTTCAGAAAATTTCATATTACATTTGTTAATGTGCTCTCCAAACAAGTTATCTAAACTTTGGAGTTGAACTCCAATTACAACAAAATTTTGCAGGCAATTTGACCTATTACAGAATATACTTTTACGTATGTGCAGTATAGATGTATAGTCCAATAGCCAAACCTCTAATTTTGTCTCATAAATCAAATATGAAAACGCGAGGACTAAATGATTTTTGACTAAATCATTTGAAAATAACTGATCAAAATCTTACCTGCAAAAATAAAACATCGTTTGAAACTACAGCAGCTGTTAAATGGTTATGCATTCTTTCCAAAGCATCCAATACAACTGATAGTTCACTATTTTTGTAATCAGTAATAACCTGAAAAAATATAAAAAGAAATTATTTCCGTAGCAATAGAATAGACTAATATATCTTTTCTTCAAACATGCATCTGCAAACTTTATTTTCATATATTTAGTCTCTCTTTCCATACCTGAAAGGGTCCAAATATTTCTTTTGTCACAAGCTCAAAATTCTTATCCTTCATAATTTCTTCAAGAGGAACATAAACAGCTGTTGGTTTAATCGCACCATAAATAGACGGAATTGAATGATCCTCCAAAGGTCGACCTCCGAAAAGCAGCTTTGATCCTGGTATCTCAAGCAATTTATTGACATGTTCAAGCATTGAATCAGTAGTAACCTGCATATATAAGAAGATAAATATCATCAAGAACTCCCAATCAAGTAAATTAAACAGCAAATAAATATTACAGTATCCTATTTGGATGCCCAGATAGATAGCTTCCAACAAATTTTCTTTTTGAATATACAAAGGTTAGACCTTCATTAGTAATGTCAAATTAATGTACTAAAAGACGGGTCTAAATGGCTATAAGGGCAAATCAACGGCATAGCTGGCAACATGTGGTAGTTAACCTGCAAGCAAACCCTTCTGTTTTACTCCCACTCACCTCAAGTCTCTCCCTTCTTTAATCATTACAGAAAAGCATGGATAGCTTGCATTTTGTAAATGTTAAGTAATGGGATTAAAGGATGACAATTGAAACTACTACATTGCACATTGCACATATAATACATTCATATAATTAAATAATTAAATTTTAAATTTTAAATTTTAAATGTATTACAAAGTGGTTGATCTTTCATCTACTTCAAGAGAAAATTTCCAACAATTAAGTATAAATACTTTTATTTGTGTCATGTATTGGCATCCAGTACATACTTTTGGTACTTCACCTACTTGTTGTATATGAGAAATATGAGACATAGAATGCATGTATGTATAATATAGAACATGGAAATATTATCTCTTCATGAAATCAAAAAGAAAACTGTCCGTTGTCTGGATGATTTCGTGAAATGAATGAAGTTTATAGTATTCTTATAATGGAAATACGAAGCATTTATGGTGCCAGTGACTTATAACTTTTATTTTTAGTAATTTTCAAGAAGCCAGTTCTTGATTTAAATATTCAAAATTAAAATTAAATATCTATTTATTATGTTTTATATATATGTAGATATTTATCCTCCCCGATGTATCCTATATAATTTTAGAATAATTGAAGTGTTGTACCAGATGCATACTATATTTTTTGTGTTTTTAATTTGGACTGAAATGTTCGAACAGTAAACCTATAACCGGTTCGGTTTGTCTTTCAAACGGGACATTGCATTCAACTTGCTTTACTCGGCTCCAGGGAGAATCACTTTTTAAATTCTAACATTTGAAGTAAAAGAATTTAGTGAATGGAGTGGGAATCAAACACCAGTTCTATACAACGTAAATGAATTTATAACCACCAAGCTAATTTGATCGGAAAGTGTATGACAATTTATTTATATACTAAATTTTCTCCACAAAATTTATATTTTTAATAAATATCCGTTCATGTATTTTAAGCAATGGCCTACTGGTTCACAGTAAGTATTGACTTGGTACCTTTACCGAGCCGATGATAAGTCCAGTTTTGATAACATTACATATACTGTGTATCATAGATTGTCACAAACTTCAAGCAGATCGCATAAAAACCTTAAATGTGAAATCCTGGTTCAATTACTAAAACAAAAATGACAGACATGTAATACTTACTGTGAGGACTGGGCCGATTGTCAAGTCTGTCAGCTTTCTTCTTTCTGCAAGATCTTTCAACTTTGATAGCAACGAAGTTTTAGACCAGTTCTGAACCAGAGAGATAGAGACCGTGAAGTTAGTAAAGACACAATACATCAGTGCATTTTACAAAATACTAAGCCGATGTCCATTTCACGGTAGTTCTTAGGGATATTTAAATATGAACAAAACTCTCAAGATAGCCAATGTGACAAACCTCATGCATAAATAATAATGACTGAGCCGAGCATTTCTGACCACTGCATGCATATGCATCTTGATCACATACCCACGCAATGTAATCTTCCTAAACCAAGAAACCATAGAGAAACTATTATAAAACTGAAAATTGAATTAGTGCCTTTATGATATCCAAAAAAAATAGCAAGAAACCTGATGGACATCAGGACCCAGTATTTTCCAGTCAAATCCAGCATCTTCCAATTTAACACGGCCCTTCAAATCAACAGCCAACTTCTCAGCCACTCTTGAACTTCCAGTAAAAAGGGTCATTCGAGGATTTGCCTGTAAATTTAATACTACTTCATGATCCAATATTACGAAAGGAAGATCTAACCATGTACAAATATCATCCAACAAAATTATAAACAGAGATCAATCTAAGTTAACATGGAGATCAATGAAATAGAATCATAAATATAATCCTCTACAAAATCAAAAGCATTCGATGAATAAACAACCTCCATCAACAGCTTGTTCATTGTCTTCCCATCTGAATTTATGAAGTCAACATCTTCCACAGGTAAGCCACAGGAATGAAGCAGGCGCAACATTTGTTCCATGACAATGCTCACCTATAACAATAGTCAATAATACCCAGTATTATAAGCACAAAGATATAAATATTGAAAGCATATAAAAATTAACATTTCAGAAATCAAACAGTTTGAAAGGGCCAAGACAAGAATGTGAAAAAGCAATAAATCCAATGGTTTCTTTAGGCATGAACCCCTCCCCAACACACAAGTTCACACATCTAAATAACATCGCATCACAACTATTTTCATGATAACTGATTGCCATTGATATTTCATGCATCCTTAAGCTAGCCCTGTATGAATTTTGAATTAGATGTAATGTCATAAAGTATCCAAAAATCATTTCCAAAAGAACTCACCTTGCTATCAACTTTAAGGACTGGTTTGTTGCCCATATAAAGTGCACCCATCAATTGAAGAACAGGAATCTCCAAGGGAAAATTAAAAGGAGTAATAATTGCCACCTACAGAACACACATCCAGATTTAAGATTACAACAAGAGTGAAAGGTAAATGTTTTTGGTGTGTGAAAATAAAAATCTAATCGGGCACTCATGAAAAAACTCAAACTTCTTCACGTTGCATCACTAATCTAAGCAAAATTCAATTCAACATCAGAAAGCATCTCATTATTTTTAATGTCTTTTCATGAGTAGGAGTCAAGTCACATCTATAAAACATAAACTTTTTTTGTAGAAAACAAAAAGCTACCTTTGATAAAAAATAGCAATCAGAGCATAAAAGACTTAAAGTTTTCTAGTAGGTAAAAATACCTGAATTCAGGGTTTTGCTTTATTATCATATGTAACTTATTGAAATTCCATGCAATGTTAATTTTTTCCATTTTGGGATAAAAGACCAAAAGAACCAAATGGAAATCAGCCACTCCTGCCAAGGTCATCGATGTACATGGGCTTATGCAACTGAATTGACATATTAACAGTTACACCATAATCGACCTTTTAAATAATAACTTGAAGTCACAGAATTATTACATTTTGCTAGGTTTTATATTGGAACAATTGCTTTTATTTTTCATTTCTTCCATCCCTTAGAGCACACTTAACCAATTACTCATAGACTGACTAGTGTGACCAAAAGGTGACTGATAATTTAGATACACCAAACAAAACACTGTTTATGATAGAACGATAGACTAATTTTTTGCCTTTAGTACATAGTATGATAGCATATCACACATATAAACTATAATCATGACAGAATAAACAAAACATAATCCTTACAGGACCATATGGCCAACGAAAACCATGACTTTGCTGCCCAAGATGATTTCCAGGTACGGCAAAAGACCTCGCTAGGAAACGAACCTGTCAAGATTGTATTGAAATGAAACAAAAAAGAAGAAATCATTACAGGAATTGTGAGGTTATGTGTCAGTGTCTCTGCACATGTGCATACATCAGTGTTATATTTTTTCATTAATGAATGAGGAATCTAGGCATCAACAGAAGATATGAAATTGATCAATATCCACCAGTCAATGGGTAATTTAGATTCGTCCATCATTCCACACAAAAAATTGCATACTTTCACTTATTTAGCACTAGCATGTCTTATTTTGATATACCTGATCCCCGCAAAAGTTCTCTAGAAACTTTTGTGTCACGTACACTTCCCCAAAAGCCTGCTGGTAGCTCTTTGGAGAAACTCTTTGGATTAACCTTGTAAAAAAATCTGAAACCTGAAGGTCATGTAGTATAAATTAATCACAGCATTCAACTAAAGAAGAAAAAGTTGACGTTGAATACTACAGGTAACAATACATAACCAAGTACCATTAAAAGAATAATGATAAAGTTAAAAAAATATTTCTTTAGTTTGAAACCTTAGGAAGTGATAGCATGTGAGCTGCCTTGGTAGATATATCTCCATACATGAGATATCTGCAAAAGGTTTATAGCATAAACCAAATTAAATTTCATAAAGATAGTCAAAATAAGAACATAAGAATTGATATCATGCACTAATGCATAAAATACTTGCAACTAAAATGCCCAAGTTAGTTGCTTTTTTGGAGTGAAAATGAAAGCTGTGACATAAAGGTCTAGGATGAGGATCCCATCATTTTTTTTTTTCACTTTTGATCAAGACAAACATAAATCCAACAAATAAAACATATATTTTCATATGTTTATATTTCTACAAAGAAAATGAAGAAGAAATACAAAGGAATCTCTGCACCTACCGCTCTGGTGCCTTAAAAGGATTGTGTACACCATGCTTGGGACAGCTGGACAAGCTTTCCACAAAGGGCTGATACGTCCAACAAAAGGAAAAATTTAGTCAATATCTCAGTCACAAAGTACTGTTGAATTCCAATCAAGTACAAACTCAAATATAGCCTTCAAATAGAAATTTATTTATTTTAAGTTTTCACAAGGTGACAGCCCTGCCTCACAAACAGAGATTCAAGGTTTGAACTTGAACCTCCTATTCAAAAAAATAGGTGTGGAGGATGGTGATTAATAAACGCCCTAAATTTCTTAGTTTGATGGATGAGTAAGTAATAAAAAGAATACAGCCTTCAACATATAAAGCAGAATTCCCATTAAGCAGAAGCTCTTTATTTGTGCAATAAATGGAACATATTTCAAAATAAATATTAGTTAACAAGGCAAATAATATATTACAGGGATGCACCTGAATGCCTGTTTCGTCAACTTCAGCAATTTTAATAAATGAGTCTCCATTTAGGGGATCTACAATTGTATTCCACTTTGAAGCTCCAACCCATTTACCTTGCACTGAAAGTGGAGATAATACACTCATAGTGATAGCCAACAAATCAAAGCACAAGTTTGATAAAAGAAATTAATGTATTGGTAAATATGTGGAACAGAAATGTATGACAGCACTCGGTAACATTCAAATATTTATACATAGAAGAATTATGGGAAAAACATTCAGGAATCCTTTCGCTTCCATCGCATATCAAATTCTTTGATGAACATGATATTTAACAGATTGCTTTTGGATTTGAAAGATACTTGATAAGCAGGTTTGACACCTTGCAGACGGAATCATGAAAAATGTAGATGGAAAAGGATTTAACCACAGATTATGATGGTAAACCCTTTTCAAATCTTGGATCACCAAATTTATCACAAAATACTATGACATTAATAAGAGTACTAATGCCTATCTGCAAAGAACAAAAACATCAAACGTTAGGATGCATACCCAGGTTCAAAACTTCAGCAGGCTTGGAACCTGATATCTCTTCTGCTTCTACAGTTGCAAATTGCAATGAATGAACACATCTACAACATAATGTAAAAAAAAAAAAAAAAAAGAATTCAGAGTTCAGAAAACACAAAAAGACTTGAGTTAAAATCTAATGAAATAAAGTAATAAACAGATAGTGTAAGATTGCGTAAAACAAAATATGACGAAAAAAATGGAATTCCAATTAAAGCTAATACTCTATCTTTGAATTTTTAATTTTAAGAAGTGAATCAGATGGAATTACAGAATGACTTTGACAGCATTTCTATGAGTTATTTTAACTAAACAATATAAAATAATACAATGCTCCAGATGCTCTTGACCTGAATTCCAAAAAAATGATCTAACCCAGTCAGTTTGAATAGATATAGCAGACCAAGATGGAGTGATTATGTTACAAATAAATCAATGAATCCGTTTTCTAATTTTAGCCTTGCTAATTTCTGGACAGCACTCAGCTTAGGAAGTGACAAACTAAATGCCTTCTTCCTAAATCCTTAGTTACTCGTATAATTTTTATATACAGAACTAACATTTTAAAATGTTCTGTAACAAAAGATATCCTCGTATATGTCGCTGTTTGTAAGCAGAAAACGACTTAACCATAAACGTACAAGGTTTTTTCTCTCTTCTGTTGAGAGAAACTTAAATGCATGTGAGAATACGAATTTCTAACATGTTTAACGAGAGAAACCAAGTCTATCGTCGAAAGAATAAATTTTCCAATAAGCACATTTCAACGTTTCACATGCAACAAGCGGTGATTTCATCCAAATCACAGAACAGGCTGAGTATCGAACCGATTAAGGATTGAAGTGGTTAAAACTCAGAAACTAAACGAGGATCCGCAATTGAACAAACTGGGATCCATGGCGAGTCAATTCCAGGGGAAATAGAAGGAGATACCTAGGGAAACTGAATGCCGCAAAGCCGTTGTGGATGCGTGAAGTCGAAACCCTAGTTCCTCTACTAACCAAAAGCTTCAACATTTTGATCGATGAGTATTTTCCTACAACGCTTACTGGTCTGTTTAGTTTGCAAAGTTGGTGTGATGCTATCTTCTATATATGCGTGCAAGAATGCGGAAAAAGAACTAGCAAGAAAACCCCACGTGTTGAACACGCACAGGTGAGTACACGTGGAGATCTCATCGGCCCAGTAACAGATTTGAAAAGACTCCGGATTTCCCTTTTATTTCCTAAAATAACTTATTTTCTGAATTTCTATTTTTTTTTCATAAATACTTTTTTTTAGTTGAATTTTCTTCTCTCGGAAGAACAGAATAAATAATTCTGGTCAAACATCTAATATGACAATATTTATAAGATAGATTAAGTTAAATATGATTTTGATTTCTTAAATTTTAGTAAAAATTATAATTAGTTTATTTTAAAAATTTTGAATTAATTTGGTCTTTTTAGTTTTAAAAATTCATGAATTTAGTCTTTTAATTAAATTTTGTTAAATTTAGTTGACATTCCAAACATTTTTATCAATTAACATCAAAGTAAAAATGTGCTAAATTGTATAAATAACTTAAATATTATTATAAAACATATATAAAATATCAAATAAATTTAACAAAATTTAAAATTGAAATGAATAAATCTATGTATTTCTAAAATTTAAAGACTAAAATAAATTTAAATTTTAAATATCGACTAATTTTAATTTTTACTATAAAATAAGAATAAAAACATATTTAATTTAAAAAATATAATAAGACAAAATTTGTTAATTTATAACAACTTATATATATTTTATGTTCTTGCTTTTGTTTTTAGTTATATTCTTTAAAATATTTAAACTTTTATTTTACTTATATCTCTCATATGTGACAAAGGAACTCATCCTTGGTTCAATGAGAAATCTAAACGTATATAAAACCCGATTTTTTCAATTCTTATAGAAACCAAATGGATATGATCTCATATATATCGCTCCGTGCCAATACTATATCATTTTCGTTTACATTGCTAAAAGTAATCATATTTTATTAGATAACCTAACTAATAAATATTATCCATCTTATTTTCATCTCAAATTGTTTATTATATATATATATATATATATATATATATATATATATATATATATTCTCATATTACAATCTTTATAATATTTTTTGTTACGTAATTATGTTTAAATGATGTATTATCAATTTCAGTGAATAAAATAGATTTTAAAACTCATATTTGATTTTTTTTCTCTTGTTAATGTTTTTATTTATTATTTATCTCTTTTCACGTAAAAAAAATTGACTTCCAATTTCAAATGTCTAATCCCCTCGATCTTTAATTTAGTCGATAATACAAAAAACTATATTTTTTATTCTCTTTGATCATTAATTTTTGTTTTATTTAAAGAACTTTCATTCTACTCAAACATTATCATTTTTGATATATTTTTCATTTTATCATACTCAATTATACGCTTTTGCTCCTTTGTTTAAATTTATTTGGTGTATCAAATCGTTTGACAATTTTTAATTTTTTAAATATTTTTATTTGTTGTTTATATTTATTATATAAAATATTATTTTGATAATTTTATATAATTATTTTATTTTTTAATTCACTCTTATATCATATGTGTAATTTTTCTATTACTATTTTATAAAGATATTTTATTTACTATAATATAATAATTTAATATATTTAAAGTTAATGTCATAAATTTTATTTATATCATTCAACATAAAAAGAAGTTAAAAAAATGAAACATTCATGTTTATATTTAAATTATTATTAGTTTAATTTTTTCCTCAATGTGATTTTGTTCAATACAATATTGTGTATAAAAAAAGAAATCAATAAATAAATATTTAAAATATTTTTAAACTTAAATGATTTTTTTATAAATTTTTAAAAATACTTTTTAATTTTACCAACTTTGTTTATAAACAAAGTTGGTAAAATTAAAAAGTATTTTTATTATCATTAAACTTTATTTATAAATAATTGCTAGATATTTTATATAATTAATTCACTCTCATGTAATTGTTATTCGATATTTTATTTGAAATTTATATTATTATAATTTATTTCTAAATGTGAAAATATAAAAAATATATTATATTTCACTCTTATATCATATGTGTAATTTTTCTATTACTATTTTATAAAGATATTTTATTTCCTATAATATAATAATTTAATATATTTAAAGTTAATGTCATAAATTTTATTTATATCATTCAAAATAAAAAAAAGTTAAAAAAATGAAACATTCATGTTTATATTTAAATTATTATTAGTTTAATTTTTTCCTCAATTTGATTTTGTTCAATACAATATTGTGTATAAAAAAAGAAATCAATAAATAAATATTTAAAATATTTTTAAACTTAAATGATTTTTTTATAAATTTTTAAAAATATTTTTTAATTTTACCAACTTTATTTATAAACAAAGTTGGTAAAATTAAAAAGTATTTTTATTATCATTAAAATTTATTTATAAATAATTGCTAGATATTTTATATAATTAATTCACTCTCATGTAATTGTTATTCGATATTTTATTTGAAATTTATATTATTATAATTTATTTCTAAATATGAAAATATAAAAAATATATTATATTTTTTTATTTGATTTTTATATTTTATAAAAAATAATTAATCGATATTAAAAAAAACAAAATAGATATGGAAAAGTCAGAAATATACGTTTTATCTAATAAAAACGTGGATAAAACAAAAATCTTATACCCATTACATATTAAATTGTATTTTTTTTCTTTAAAAATAGGCACGAGATCATTATAATCGTTTATGTTCCAAGTTGTCATCTTTAGTAACGATAGAAGACTATAATATAAATTACTCGTTTGACTAAATATATTATATATTTAATTATTGTTTAATGTTGTTATATTCCTTTTTTTCTTCTCTTTCGTGTAAACATGTATTTTATATTATATCGCGATATATTTTTCATTTAAGTTATATATCAAAATATAAAAACAATATATATATTAAATGTTAACCCAATAAAAAATAAAAATGGTTGAGATACAAATTAATGAGAAGTATTAAATTTTACGATCGGGGCTTCTATTAGACTTTTGGTGTTAAATTTATCTAATTAAATTAATTTTAAAAAATTGTAAAAAATATAATAAAATATATATAATTATGTGAATTTTATAAATCATAGTTAACAAAGCAAAACTTTGAAAAATATCATTGAAGAGAGTTGTTTATAAATTGAAAATTTTGAGCAATTTTCTTCTATTTTAAAATTCAAGCCTTTTAGGAACTCAAGTTAAAATAATACATTTATTTATAAACAACTTTCACTCTTAAACTTACCTATAAGAGAAGTTACTTATAAATGAAATATTATTTTAATGTGGTTTTAGATGCATTAATTGTTTATAAAGTGTATATTCAATTTATAAAACACTTTATTTAAAGTTTAACAGTTATTTTTATATTTAAATAACACATGAATACGTAACACATATTGAGATAACATTTTTTTTATAAATAACTTCTAATTTGGTTTTATTGATTTTTACAAAAAGATATTATACTAAGTGAAAATATATGCGTTAGTGGATATGTGTTAACTTTTTCTTATAATAATAAAAATATTATTATTCTTGTTGTTATTATAATTATAAAATTATATATGATTAATTTTAGTAATTTTATTATAAATATTTTTATTTATTTTAAAAGTAGTTTTAAAATTAAAAAATAGTTATATCTAAAAAAATAGTCAAACAAAAAAATATAATTAAATTTAAACAAACAGTTAAAATTAATAAAATAATTATTTAAGATAACATTAAAAAAATGTATACAGATAGATATAGATATTAATATAAGTTATTCTTAAATAAATATTATTTTTAAATAAACCTACATAAAGAAATAAAGATAGTTTGACTTTTGTACAAAAGATATTATAAATTTATCTTGATTTTCGTGCTAAAAATTTTAGAAATTAAACCACAACTTTTAACATAATAAATATTATTCAATATTTGTTATTAGCTTCGTTGATAAAATAATTAAGATATAATTTCTCTTAAATTTAAATTCCATTAACCTAAAATGGCAAAAGTCAAAAGACAAAGTTCTTAACTATCAACTGAACATTTCTCACGTAAATATTTAATGTGTTTCATAAATATAATTCATTTTCCAATTCACAAAAAGCATTTTGTTAATTAAATCAGTTTCCAATTTTTGTGTTACTAATGCTACTTTTAATAAAGATGGGAAAAGTAAAGAAAACAAAAGAGAATAAATTAAGAGAAAACAGGAAAAAACTCTACGTATAAATGTTTTCACCTAATGCTAGGTTGATTACATTTTTAATGATCCAATTTACGTTCATTTTAAATTTAAATCCACTTTTTCAGATATAAATATTTGGGTCAAAGTTTAAAATTTAAAATTTATTTTTTATAAAAGAAGTTTAATTAAATTTTTTAAAACTCGTGTCTTTAGAACCGACACGATTGGAATTAGCATAATTTTGGCCAAGGCCAACCCAGTCGAATTTTAGTATGGGATTGACTCAACTGACTTTCGGTCGTGGTTGACTCAACTAAATATTGTCAAATTTGGGTCAGGGTCGACTCTGCTAAAATTTACATCAGGATCGACTCAGCTAAAATTTACGTCAGGATCAGCTCGACTGAATTCAACCGAATTTCGTCTGGGGTCGACTAGGTTGAATATGAACAAATTTTGGTCGCGACCGACTCGATCGAATAGTACCAAATTTCGTCTAGGGCTGACTCAGTCCAATATAGTCATATTTGGATCGAGGTCAACTTGGTCGAATAGAGCAAATTTGGTCTAAAGCCGATTGGGCCAAATATCGACCAGGGTCGACTCGACTGAATTCATTAAAATATGACCAAATTTCGTACAAGACTAACTTTACCAAAAACGACCAAATTTAGACTAGTTCATCTCGAACTTTAACCTAACCTAACTACAAATTTAGATTAAAATTTTGAATTAATTTTTTTTTTATTATCTATATTTGAAAACCTGAATTTAGAAAAAGAATATTCGATTAATAAAATATATAAAATACATATATAATTAAAATTTATATCCAATAAAATTAATTTTAAATATCCTATATTTTTAATAAAATAAATCTTAAATGAATTAAAACAAAAATTAATCAAATAAAAAAATTAATTTTTTTTCCGACCCTGACCATCAGTCTCTAACGTCTCCTCAATCTTAACTTTTTTTATTCCTTTTACACTGTGCGGAGTCAGCTCTATTTTCATCCATCTTGTTTTCCCCAATTGAAGAAGTAAGATGATTTTTTTTTTCCGGATCCGGTAATGAATAATCTATAAACAAAATTTATCTTCTTTGCTTGTTAGGTAATTTTGGTTTGGGAAAACAGATTCTTTTATAAACCAAAATTATAAATAGGGTTAATTGTTATTTGTGAAGTAACAAGAAGAAGTGTTAGTTTTGTGTATCCTCTGTATTCTCTTAAGAATTGTGAGCGAATTATCCGGATATAAGGTCTCTAAGTAGGGATGTCAACGGGACAGGTACGAGTAATAGCTTCCCTGTATCTATCCGTTGGATAAATATTCGCTCCGTACTCGTATCCATATCCGTCGGGTATCCGTTATGCGGGTACCTGTCTATTTTTATCATATCCGCGGGTATCCATGGGTACTCGCAGGTATTTACAAAAAGATATTAAAATGCAAATATTTAACCATAATTAATGTTTGGATCAACAAGTTCACTTTCTCCTATTGATTCTAAAAAATAAACAAATAAAAAATCACTAACAATTTATATTGTAATTTATTTTTGAATGAAATATTAAAGAAATTATTAACTTCATAAATGTCCACCTCTTGCAACATTGTATAAAGTTTCATGTTGTCCAATTTTAATTTAGAAGAGCTTGAAAACATAAGAAGTTCATTAAAAATTCATAACAATATGCGAGTATCAAAATACTCGTACCCACGGGTAATGAATATCCACTTTTAATATATGTTTCCTATCCGTTACGAATTTTATTCACAGATATCCGTGGATACGGATTTTTTTGACATCCCTATCCGTAAGTTTAGTGTTTGGTGCAAGTTGAATTTTTCTTATTTTGTTATAAATCTAGCATGACTCCATGAGTAAAATAAGAATATTAAAATTGATGGGTGGAGAAAAAAAAAAGAAGGTGCAAGAAGAAACAACTAGAATGCATTGAGAAAGCAACAATCCGAAAACAAGGATACGAAGGAAAAAACACATGTAATTGTTTACATCCAAATTATATATTTTCGGATTATTTTTCAATTAAAAAAATTGTTTAATTGTAATAGAAATGTCCAAAATATGGACATCCTTTCCACATCTCGAAACTCTATTTTGAATTGTATTATTAGTGCAGGAAAAGTATTTTGAAATATATATATATATATATATATATATATATATATATATATATATATACTTTACGAAATATTCATTCTACAATGAAAAAATTAAAGATAAGTATTTATGTGGTGTAGAAAGCAACAATCCAAAAACGAAGATGTCTAAACTATCTGATTAGTCAAACATGTACACATTCTAATTCAACTATCTCAAGACTTTTGCTTAGTTTTATCGTTGGAAAATTATGTTCTCATTCTTTATTTTTTGACATAATTTAATATGAATTATGGGTTCTTTTAAATTAAAAAAATATATATTAATCAATAGTTCATATTATATTATACTAGCGAACACACATGCGCGACAGCGCCTGTGTATTCGCATTTTTTAATTTTCAAGAAAGTTAAGATCAATAACAAATATATAATTTTTAAAATAGTTGTTAAATATAAAATTATAAAAAAATAAGATATGTAAAAAGAAAATTTAAATGATGATTTAAGACAAAAGAGATTTGTAGAAAAATAATTAAAAGTAAATTATTTATAAAATTATTAAGGGTAAAACAGATATTATAAAATGTGGACACAAAAAGAGGAATCCCCTTTATTGTTAGAAAAATGATTAAAAGTAAATTATTTATAAAATAATTAATTTTTAAAATAACTAAGGGTAAAACAGGTATTATGAAATGTGGACACAAAAAGAGGAATCCCCTTTATTGTTACTAGCGTAACACAAGCGCGATAGCGTCTGTGTGTATACATTTTATAAATATGCGTGATATTATATTAATATGTGATAATATTATAATGTTATTAAGTTAATATATATATATATGTGTGTGTGTGTATTAAAATTATATTTATTAAAAATAAAGTGAAATATATCAGAATAAATAAAAGAATAACCTGATAAATCAAGAAAAAGAGAAGAAATAGAAACATCTGATTTTATAAAAAGTTTGTAAAAGTAACGATCAATTTTTAAAAATTTAATAAATTATTATATTTAAAGGGGTAAAATCGGTATTTTGAAAAGTGGACACAAAAAGGGGAATCCCCTTTATATATTGTTATAGATTTTTAAAATAACTAAGGATAAAACGGGTATTATGAAATGTGGACACAAAAAGAGGAATCCCCTTTATTGTTAGAAAAATAATTAAAAGTAAATTATTTATAAAATAATTAATTTTAAAATAACTAAGGGTAAAATGGGTATTATGAAATGTGGACACAAAAAGAGGAATCCCCTTTATTGTTACTAGCGAACACACAGTCGCTGTCGCGCTTGTGTATTCGCATTTTTTAATTTTCAAGAAAGTTAAGATCAATAACAAATATATAATTTTTAAAATAGTTGTTAAATATAAAATTATAAAAAAATAAGATATGTAATAAAAAAAATAAATGATGATTTAAAACAAATTAGATATGTAGAAAAATGATTAAAAGTAACTTATTTATAAAATAATTAATTTTTAAAATAACTAAGGGTAAAACGGGTATTATGAAATGTGGACACAAAAAGAAGAATCCCCTTTATTGTTAGAAGATTTATTGTTATAGATATAGATATAGATAATTAATTTTTAAAATAATTAAGGGTAAAACGGATATTATGAAACGTGGACACAAAAAGAGTTTATTATTATAGATGAAAAAAAAAATAATAATAGTATCATTATCCTTCTTTAGATTCAATTTTTAAGAGAATCATTCAAATTCATCTTTTTAACACTCTCCCCTTCCCAATGTTTCAGGCATTCATAAAAGACTGACAAATCCAAAGGAATGAAACGAAAATAATGGATTTCTTTGAATATAGCAACAACTTGTTTATCTCAGAATTAGTCTCGTTCATTCACTACTTTCAACCGTTAACGTAAACATCATCAAGATCAAGTAACTGGTTTAATATAAATTTATTTTAAAACATTTAATAAAAACATTACAAAATTAAAAAAAATGTGATTCTACTATTAGGATAATAAACTACTTTCAGAGTAAGTTAAAATGCAAAAAGCTAATCAATATTTAAATTTGCAATTATTAAATTATTTATAGTATAGTTTTAACCATCAAAACAAAATCATTTTTATCCAATTTTATGTGGTTATCAATTAAAAAAAATCTAGGTTCAAACACTAAAACAACATGTTAATACAATCTTAAAAAGGTTTAACACTATTCAATTAATAAATATGTCGTAAACTCTTAAATTCAATTATATCTTCTACCAAATTTTAAATGCTTTTTATAGTATTTTGTTAATCATAATTATTCAGACTCAATCAAACTTATTAAAATTTGAAATTATATTCAGCATCAGGATATTGAGTTTAATAAGTAATTTCATAACAAAAAGCTATAACTTCTATAAGCAAAAATTGATTAAATCACGGTTAAAATTCGATGATGATCATAGAAATTCGTTAGCAAAATCAAAATTAATAATAAAATATTTGTTAATATAATATTCATCGATAAATTTTATTAGTGATAATCAATGATATTTGTCGATAATTCTTTTCCCGAATTTTATTTCAAAGGAAAAAAATGAAAATAAAAATAAAAGCACATAAAATGATAAATAAAATAAATAATAAATATGAAAAAGAAACTGAGAGCTTCAACTTTCACTTATAAATTTATATATAATCTATATAAATATTCATTTAATTGATTATATACAAATATTTTATTAGTATTTATAATATTTTACGATGTATAATAAGTTATATTAAAAAAAGGACAATGATACTTTAACCTACTTTTTTTGACCCACTTTTAACCCACCACTTCAATCACCATTAGATCATCACATCACATCACTAAAAATAATAAAAAAAGATGATCTAATGGTGATTAAAGCAATGAGTTAAAAGTGGGTCAAAAAAAGTGGGTTAAAATATCATTTTCCTTAAAAAAAACATAACGGTTATACTGTTAACATTTTATTTTAAATTTTCATTTAACTTGTTTGAATATATAATTGAATTATTTTTTTTTCTCATAAGTTGTTTATGTTATATATTACACTCTTTTATTTTATTATATTATATATTTTGTTTTTCTCATAAGAACATTTTTTTTTTGTATTTTAATGTAGAATTTACCTAAATTACGAAAAAGGGTTTTAGAGGAAGATAATATTTAAACAATTAGAGGGGCTTTTGGTTAGAAGCAATTATATATACATCGCTAGAGAATGAGACCAATGCTTACAGGTGGAGGTTACTTAATATTATCCAGTTAGCATATGTCTATATAAATTTTTTGTTGACGTTAAGTTATTCAAATTATCCTTATTTTATATATATATTATAGTTGTTTATTTATCTATGAGCAATTTCACTGTTTAAATTTTAGGAATTTTCGCAAATGGGAAATTGAACACACTTGATTAGTTTCCATTTGAGATGATTATTGTTTCTTAACTACTATATTCATTTTCCTAAATTACCCAAGGGATTAGGAATTTAGGTTTAATGAACATCTTACTACCTAAGGAATTAGGAATAAAAATCTCCAATTAACTGAAAAGATTGTTGGAATACTTGCATAAATTGAAAAGGACAGAAACATACAAGAAAGAAAGAATTCAAAATCAATTCTCCAATGTTTTTATAGAATAACTGAATTTGATTTTTATAATTCTAGCTATTATTTTTTTAATTTTATTAAGAAAAATTATACTTTGACTCCTATTTGTTGTACTTTCTTCTTTTGTGTCCTGACGTGAATTAGTATGGATAATTAATTGTTTAAAAAAAAGATATTAGTATATTAATCAATGATTTATACCATACCACGTCAGAAAGTAAAATAAAAGATGAAAATCAAGAAATGAAAATCATAATATCATTGTACATTTGTTAATTTTAAAATGAATTATTTTTATCTCAATTAAAAATATCTCAACCTTAATATATCAACAAATTGATATTCGATCATTTTAATTATTATGATGGATATTTTTATTACTGGAAATAATAATTGGTATACTTGTCAAATGGAGAATATGAAGTACATTATGCGTAAATCCTCTAGCTCCCCATATAACTTCTTCGTATTATAATGCTGGCACAGTTGGTCCTTATACGTTATCAAGAGTAGTATTAGTTGAGGTGAGATAAATTGAAACTTGAAAGAATCACTTTAAAGTTTCCTATATTTACATTTATTTTCAATTGTCTATTGGAAAAATTAACATGTGTTTAGAAAGAACTAGGTAGTTAGATACGAATGAATGACACGTGACAATTATTTTTAATTATAACAAAATTTAAAATTTAAAAAAATATTTAAAAGAAAAGAAAAACAGTTAAAGACAAATGATACATACTTAACTGTATTAGTGTATTACTAATAGAAATGACTTAAATATAACAAAATTTTCGAATTAAGAACTTAAAGAAACTTTCTTGAAATTTTCTTACAAAAATAAAGACCAGGATTCAACCAAAAATCATATAAATAATTTTTCATAGACTAACTAAACAATTTTACAGCACAGTTATGAAAGACAATTTACTTTGCTTTGCTTCGATAATTCATGATTTTTTTTTTCTTCTTTTCTTTAACACGATGAACGCTGTTTTAAAAATTTAAGTATAAGTCCAAATTTTATGTTAAATAAAAATGAAAAAATTAAACTTTATTATATGAAAATAAATAGCGATAAATTTAATATGATTTGAACTAAGATTTCATTAATATTATGTTTTGGGTGATCTTAGGAGACAACAAATGTTTTCATAAAAATCACATACACTCAGAAATACGATACCAAATATAGAATTCAACAATGCAAACGGATAACTAGTATGCAACATTAAATTATTGACAGAGATATACAAAATATACGACCACGAAACTTCAACAGTATTTTATATCTGTCATATGCCAACCTAATTTGCCTCTCTCATTTTCTATGGCTGCGCTGACGCACATTCATACTATATTATTAACTACTTGTCATTAAACAAATTCGCGATCCACATTAATACGTAATGCTTAATACGTTAATCAATTAATGTACATGGACATTAGTTGACTAATATTATTATACTCTCTTTGGTCTTTTCCATTGACCATTTTATAAGCCTCTACATCGTTTATTCCATAATTGTACAACTTGGATATTAAATTTCCTCTCATTGGATTAGGTTATATACAACGTTAAGAAATTTATCATCAACTTACAATAAATTACACTAACTTTATTTTCCTCCTGTTTCATCATATTTTTTGTTATATTTTTTTTCCACACTTTCTTACCTTTTTACTCGCACAATACGTATGAAATAAAATAAAAATATTAGAAAAAAAGTTATATGGGGTATACAAGTTAAAGGTATATATAATATGAAATATGATGGAATAAAGTTATAAGGTTTTATGAAACCCCAATTGAGTAAAATAAGATAGTTTGATATCTGGAATACTGTGCTTAAATTTTACACACCGCATTCAGAAGTCTTTCTTCTATTGCTTAAAATATATAGTAAGCAGTGACCCGAAAAAACGGGCGGAGTGGGGGGCTCGTAGATACCAAATTTTAAATACAGAAACTTTCTTTTTTTCTTTTACTGAGATACGAAAAACAATATCTTTGTTTATTTTAAGATGATTTCACTTACTCTATAATGATATTTTGACCACGTTTTTGGACCCATTTTTAATTCAATACTCCCATCACTTTTTAATTATTTATTTTGATTTTTTTTAATAATATGATGTAATAATTTAAAGATAAGAGTGATAAGTTAAAAATGATTTTAAAAAATGAATTAAAATATCATTATCTACATTTAAGGGTTTTAAAGTATTCTAGTGATTAATAATATCCATAAGTAATAGTAAAATCTAAAAATGGAAAATTTAATAATAATAAGCTTCCCCGTATTTCTAAAGCAAATCCAAATGAAAAAGAGAGGCTGACAACACGATCGACTTAGAATGAGACAATGAGACTCTTCTACTGAATAATAAAAACAATTTATTAAAATTATATAATTTATATTTTAATTTTAAAATGCGAAAGTTAGAAAAAAAAATGTAATTGCATGCGACGTGTAGTCTTAAGAGTTTCTTTCCATCTTCAGAATTACATTTAAAGTTTAGTTTTAGTTTTTTTTTTGAATTAAAATTATTCGGTTGTGTTTTATGGATCTTAAATTAAAATCAATCCAAGAAAAAACTACTCCAAATTATATTATATTAAATACAAATAAGATAAATTTAGAATATATAAATGAATGCAAATTTTATTTTACAAATCAAATTTATGGATTTGAGTTGTTTTTAAAAATCAGTTATTAACGTAGTATCAAATGGTATCAAAATTTATATGGGAAAATTATTATTAGTTGTCTATCATATTATTATTAATGAACGGCTGTAAGCTCACTAATAATGTTAAATTACACAATTTCATGTATCAGTGCGTTGAAGATCCTATATAGAAGATATATACATGAGATCAATTTACAAAGAATATAAACTTCATCTTACAAACTAATTTTATAACATTAAATTACACTTAAAATAAATTTCTTAATAAATTAAGTATAACTTTTTTTTCACACGGGCAACATTTAATTTAAACTAATTATTGTGATAAAGAAACTTTCAAATTCAAAATCCTGATTAATCGAAATAACTTTGTAGTGTAGTGGTGTTCCATTGTAGAGTTGACTGATTTAAAAGTTGTTTTGAATAACGTAATAAAATTACAGCTATTACTTTATTATTTATCTGGATTTTGGATAAAACTATGTAGCCTTATATTAAGATCAGATTGGAGTGTTTAACTTGTTACAATTTTTAAGTTAAAATAGTATTTGTTATATTCCACATATTTTTGAATTAGATCTGTACCCTTGATTTTAAGGTTCATAATTTTGGAAACCTTAAACACTGGCCGAAGAAAAAAAGCTCAAGAGTGATGCTTACTATAGAAAAGTATTATCCCCACAGCATCACGATGCAGTTGTTCAATAATTTAAACCTCATGACCATAGATACTTTTAATATGGTCACCAGTGTCACCATAAACAATTTTCGTATGTATACTAAAAAATTGTTAGTTGTTAAACTTGTTTTACTCGGTACAGATTTTATATTAAATTTGTATACTAATATTAGATTTATAAATTTAACTATATGGTATATAATACTGATCGATAGTTTAGGGAACCAATAATACTTATTAATTTTCTATGTCCGTGCATAAAATTGTTTGTTAGTAACAATTTTTTTTTTTTTTAAATTAAAAAAGTTCAGCAAATTCTTTCCTTTCTTTATCAATATCATTTCTTTGTAGTTGTATACCTGATAGGGATGATTTCATTTTGATTCTATCGAATATGAAATTTGTATCGATTTTATTTTCATTTGATTACATATTTAATTATACGGATTCGATATTATATTGAATATTTTTTCAAAAAAATAGATAAAAAATAAAGAAAATAATGTCAAAAGGACATAAGTAAAATTTATAACAATTATAAAATTTGTTAATGGTAATGTAAAAATATCTTAGAAATGATATCAAACATTTGAAAGTTGAATGAAAATTTATCTATAAGAAAATAAGACTTTTTAAAGTAATGTTTTTATATTATCTAATAAATTAAAAATATCAATAATTTAAAACAGGACATGAATAATATTCAACTTCATTTACGAAAAATTAAATATTATCAGTATCATTGGTTGATATATGTGTTTTCTATATATGAATTGAAATAAGACATATACTCACAATTACATATTTAGTTATCATCCCTACTCACTAACATTAACTTTGTATGGTTAATTTCGTTCAATCGCTATGCATTGTAAATCTTACAAAAGTGTTTTACTTATCGCAAAAGCTTATAAAACTTTATAACTAAATATCTAATATAGAAATCACAACTTTTTGGTTGAAAAAAGGTTATAAGAAAAAATGTATAAGTGGCTCCTTTTATTATATTAATTAATACGTTTGCAACATGAAACAAGTATAGTCACACATTGTTGTTACATAGTACACCACAAGAAATCTTGAGGTGAATTTTCGAATATTACACAAAGTATTGTTCAAAGAAATCGCCCATGATAGTTTCATTCACCATTCCTTTAATTACCTTCGGAGTTGTTACGTCAGTGACCGTAATTCATATCCACGAACAAGTTGGTAAAAGTTTAAAACCTTAGATATAATATGAAGCTATGTCATAACTACATCAGCATGAAACAACACCAAGAATATATTCTCACAACCCTACTTTGACCCTCGCTTTGTCTCACTTGAATTTTCTTTTTTTTCCTGCATATCTAGATGGGTGTAGTTGGGTCATTGGAAGATGGGAAAAGGAAAAAATATAGATTTATAAATCTTTATTCTTTTATGGTATTTTATTTTTTCGTATTTAATTAATATAAGATTTAGACTTAAATTTGAATTTTTAAAAATATCTACACCCATGTCTAAAATTTACACTCATGCTTATAATTCTCCTTTAAAAAAAAAAATGAATGAGATAAAAATGTCTTCAAATCTTATAGTACTATATCATTAATTGGTGTGTGTATATACGCCAAAGGCAACGAAGTCGCATTAGGTTAAAATGCTTGACTCGAAGAGAAGACCAAGAAATTAATTAATTAATTAATTAAAACAATATATATAGATATAGATAGAGAGGAAACTAAGAGAGGCTCCGGTCACTGGTGGTGGCAAAAATGTTGACCTGAAAACCGTTGTTGTCGACGTTTGGGCCATGTGACTTTACAAAACGTACGAAACTTCAAAGATGCCACCAATCACTAATTTTCTTTCTTTTTTTCGTTTTAATTAGTCAATTTTCTCATGTGTCTATTACTTCATGCAGGCAATTTTTTCTCCAGTGTCTATGCTAATATAAAAGGAAGGGTTTTGTTGGAGGACCCAGAAGAAAGTAAAGAAACAGATCAAGAAGGAGCAAGGGCTTGCGAAGAACCAAAATTTCCACAAATGGAGCTTCCTTCCGAGAGATCTGGTGACGGAGGAAGTGGACTCAAGGAAGAAAACAGAACTCATGACTATACTGTTGCTGATGATGAAGATGGTCCTCGTAAACAACAGATTCTTGTCGAGGTGAAGATTAATACTCTCTTCCTAAGAACCATCATTTTTATCTCTTAAATGACAAAAACATCAATAAATCTTAGTTTTTAGTTTTTGTTTCTATAAGCATGCATCTCTTTTGTGTTGGTTCATGTAAGATTCTTTTCTCTCTAGAAAAATCCTTCAAGTTTTCCATAAATGACCAAACCAGGAAATTATAAGAATGATCTTGTTCAAAGAAACACAGTCAATTGTTCGATACTTTGATCATTAATGTTGATTACTTCCAGATTTCAAATGTTTAATTTATTTTGGTCGGTCTTCTGCAAGCTGTTTTCAATCCTCACAAGAAATTCAATTCGATGGTCAGGACATAGCTTTTTCCGAAAACAGTTTCGGATTCTCTTTTTTTGTCGTATCATCACCACCAGCGTCCTAAAATCACAGCCAATTAATCTTTATGGATTTTGTTTGGTAAAATCCATAATAAATATCAAAATATATATCTATATTTATCTGTTAACGATAAAGAAAGGAAAATTGGGTGTATATCTACAACTTGAACAATAGTACATGAAAGTAATTGAATTAGTCAACTCGAAGATAAGTTTTATATTCAAAAGAAAACGTCAATATTAACGTCTTTAGATTAAGTTGTAAGGAAACTAATTTCCCGTAAACAAGATTTTAAATACGATAGTTTTCTGAACAAAGATAAATAAAGGGAAAGAGCTTTATCCCAGTCGGTGCAAATTAATAATGAAGTAACATCTTTTTTGAATGATGAGTTTGTACATAAAATCTTAAACCAATTTTTTCTTCTTTCTAAAGAAATCTTAAACCAAAAGTTACAAAAAAAAAAAAGAGCTTTCTATTTCCGGTTGAGAAACTGATAAAAATGTCCAATCATGCATGATTAATGCCCTTTGCGAATATTATTGAAAAACACTGTATTCTTTTTGGCAAGCATTACTAAAAGGGTTATTTCAATAATTAATGACCTCTGGTAAGAGTTGACCGACGCATGTGCCTGAAAAGAAAATTAATTATATTTTCAACATGATACTATTCATCCAGCACGTGCAAGTTAAAATCAATAGATTCTAACCGGTCCAAGTAAGAACGGGGAAAGATTCTAGATGAGTTTCTTATAGTCACATAGTTCTTCGTTGAATACAAATAGGTTCCTTCCATTCTACTACTGTACATAACAGTTTCCATTTTCCTTTGTCCTTATTAATGCCTACAATGACACGTTTCTCCCAAACTTTTTATTTCATGTAAAAACAATGTAATTGTTTATCTTCAAGAACGTTGTTTAACATTCTTTACTCATTGGAGGGAGTATATACATAACCTTGTTTTATATGTAAACAGTTAAGGAATAAAAAATATTTGAATGATTCAATAGTAATGTAATAGAACATTTATATAAAATTTATTAAAGCAAATATGAAGGGAGATATCAAAAACTATAGTTGGGAAAAGTTGAATTGTATGGTTGCAAATTAATTTGATGATTATTGGTTGTGCGATACAGGAACCACCCATAGAGGAGGCTGGACCTAGCACATCCGCAGACAAAAAGGAAGAGGTTTTATAAATTTACAATGATATACAATCAGTTCTTGTTTTATCCCATTTTTGTGATTTCCACGGTTCAGGAACTATTATAACATATGTGTCTATGCATGGCTGATTCTAGGTTGATGATCAACTTGAGAGCACCAAAGCTGAAATGGGTGTGGTGAGAGAAGAAAATCAGCGGTTAAAGAGGTCTCTGCACAAAATAATGAATGAGTATCGGACACTGGAAATGCAATTTCAAGACATACTTAAGCAAGGGACAAAAAGGAAACTAGTTGATAAAGGAAATGGTAACGAAGAAGACACAGTAGAGGAATCGGATCTAGTTTCTCTCAGCCTGGGAAGAGTTCCAAGCAATCAAAGAAACGATGAGAAAATAAAAGTTTATAAGGCATTGAAGGATGATGAAGGGTTTAACCAAGAGTTGACTCTTGGACTAGAGTGCAAATCAAAGTCAGGAAGCACAACTGAAGCTTTGCCTAATCCAAGCCCAGAAAACAGTTCTGAAGTCCCAAAGGAAGAAGCTGGGGAAACTTGGCCACCCAGTAAGGAGACACAGAAGGCAATTAGGGACACAGAGGATGAAGTTGCTCAGCAAAACCCTATGAAGAAGCCACGAGTTTGCGTTAGAGCAAGATGTGACACTCCAACAGTGAATCTCTATTCTCTCACCTCGTTCTTTTTAGCCTCTTTTCTATATGCTTACTCATGAGAAAACACATTTTTTCACGCCCTCTACTATCATTGAAGGGTGTGATGATGCATGAGACAAAAACTTTGCACAAACCAAAGTACATATATATAAATATTATTGAAGACTTTCAACCATTTGTTCACGCTTTGATATTTACTATTGACACAGATGAACGATGGATGTCAATGGAGGAAATATGGACAGAAGATTGCAAAGGGAAATCCTTGCCCTCGAGCGTACTATCGTTGCACCATTGCACCATCATGCCCGGTCAGAAAACAGGTATCTATATTTATATCTATTTCTATCACAATCAAGAGTTTCAATTTACCTCAAAGCTAAATGATTCTAGACATCATGTGTACATGTTTCAGGTACAAAGATGTGTTGATGACATGTCGATTTTAATTACCACGTATGAAGGGACCCACAACCACACTCTTCCACCTTCAGCTACTGCCATGGCATCCACAACTTCTGCAGCAGCCTCCATGCTTCTTTCTGGTTCATCAACCTCTCTTTCCGCCTCAGCACCTTCATCAACAGCAACCACTTCTGCTACCAATCTCCACGGCCTCAATTTCTATCTCTCAGATGGTGCAAAACCAAGGCAATTATACCTCTCCAACCCTGCACTCTCATCTTCACCTTCACATCCAACCATCACTCTCGACCTCACTTCACACCCAGCTTCTTCCTCCTCGTCACCCTTCGTTAGATTCACTTCAAACTACAACCAACCCAGATACCCCTCTTCCTCAAGCCTAAGCTTCAGTAGTTCCTCAGAAATCAACGCATTGTCTTGGAGCAACGGCTTCCTTACCAATAATAATAATACTATTCAACCTACATACAATAGCAGGAACATACTTGGGAACGTAAACTTTGGGAGACAACAAGTGGAAAATATATACCAATCCTACATGCAAAAGAACAACAGCAATATTCCAAGCGTTCCTCAAGGTGGTGTACCAGCTGATACTATATCTGCAGCAACGAAAGTGATCACAGCAGACCCCAATTTTCAATCAGCTTTGGCAGCAGCGCTCACTTCGTTTATCGGTGGCGGTGTTCGAGGAAATCAAGGTGGTAACAGTGTCGGTGAAAGTCCGAGTTTGGGTCAGAACTTGAAGTGGGGTGAGGTGTTCGCAGCGTCTAATAATTCATCTTCTACCTTGTCTTGTTCAACTTCGAAAGTCAACGGTTGTGCATCGAGCTTCTTGAACAAAACGCCGGCGAATAATACACAGACGAAAAGTTTGATGTTTCCACCACCTTCGTCTTTGCCGTTTTCTACCCCCAAAAGTGCATCTGCATCTCCTGCTGATAATAGCGACACCACCAATTAAACAATTGATGATTTTTCTATAACCAGCTACTGTAGTTTTTTTTTTCTTGGATTATTGATGTAATTAATTAAGATATGCAAAGTAACATTCAGCACCAACACGTAAATAAATTATGAACATAAATGTTTACCCTTTTTTCCTTTTTGGGATGAAATTAATATACTCTATGAAAGACTGAACCAGAAGCTACTGCATTTGAGTAAATACTCGAGAGTGTAGTGCTAGTAAATACTGCATTTGTAGGTAATGAATAATTTTATTATTTAGGAATTATTAACAAAGAAAATTTATTTTAGTGTTTTTCCTTTGCAGGTTGGTTGATATTGACTTGTATGTATAAGCTTCCCGAATGGATGCATGCTTTTGCTTTTCAATTGGGAAATACTATTCATAAACGTTCTATTTAGAATCTTATTATTTAAGTTGTTTTGATGGGTATGCATAAATTTAGAAGTTAGTAGTGTGACTTCTTTGCTTGCCAAACATGTGCACCCTGGAACGAGGATTCTCCATTTTTATCTTGTATATTTTTTTAATAATGATATTTTGGTTACTAAATTTTGATAATTTTTTTTATAATATAAAATGTTATCTTTTAAGTAAGTTTAAAATATTAAGAATAAGAAAGAGAAAAATGAAAAAATCACTTAAAAAATAATACTTAGAATTCTAAGAGAGTTATCAAAATTTAATAATAAAAAATTATTATCCATTCTTTTAAGGACAATATATTTAAAACAAATAAATTACTTACAAAACAAGTAAATTGATAAAAATAGAAATGAATCTCTTCAAACTCTAATATTTATTTGATTTCTTTCTTCCTATATGTTATAACTGGATGATTAAATTTAATAGAATATATATATATATATATATATATATATACGCTTCAATTCAATAAAAAATTAATATTTGTAAATTATGATTTTTTTTTTCACATCTCATAATATCAATTATACCGTTTACACTATCTTTTTATTTTTTTTATTCCTCAACGATTATTCTTTTTATTATTTTTGGATTCACGATAAAACCAGGAGTGCAAAAGTAAATATACACCTCCATTAAAAAATATTGTTATAATAAAATAAAAAATGAAATCTAAATTACGAAATCCTTTGTATTACATAGTGGGAACCTCCTTCTTTTCCTTTCATTTCACAAAGCTTTTAATTTTTTATTTGTCTTTTGCTCTCACCGAAACCGCCCTTTTCAAAGGCTATGGGTTCTTCTTCTTTTGCCGTTGATGGTTAGGGTTTCGTAGGGGCGTCATCGGAATGTTCCAGAAGCTCCCTTCTTCTTTCTGTAGCCTCTCCAATTCTGTTATTCGACGGGGTATCGTGCCAACCATGCATTGATTTTTTCTTTTTTCCCTTCAGATGATTACCCTTTTTTCTTTATGTTTTTTTGTGTGTGTTGATTGATTCTTCAGTTCTTATATTCTGTTGTTGGAGTTGTTTTTCTCGAACGCGTGAGGTCGAGTGGGTAATAGTGTTATTGCGAAGTGTAGGGACAAGTTTATTTTATTTTTTGTGAGTTCTTGATTGTTCGTTTGGGAGTGAGGTTTTTTGTTATCTAGGTTTAGGGAAGGGGTTTCTTCTGCCTCTCATGTCGGATCTCAATCTTTGGATGTACGTTAATTAACGCTCTTAATGTAGTTGCAATGAACCTCTTTTATATAAATGAACTAAGTTTCCCCGTTTCCTAAAATCCTCTCGAGTTACAATGTTGTTACAGTGTGTGTTTATTGACATCATTGCTTGCATCAAATTTGTTTGTTCCTAATATTTTTGAATCAATACTGATGATATCATGTCTTAAGCTGTCTAATATGCCGTTCAAATGCATGTCTTAGGTTTAATTTCGTTTTCTTACTTAGCTTTAATTTTTTTGAATCATGTTTTGTCTTAGGTTTTTGTGTAGCTGTTTTACATGTTCGTTGATTCCATAGAAGTGTGCTTAATTTGTGTTTTGTTTCGCATTTGCTCAGTTGTTTTTTTGATTTCGGTTGTCTAGTTTTCTATTGTGTTGAGTTCTGAATTTGTTCTTAGATCATGAACAAATAATCTGAAAATCATGTTTCTGTTTATTTTCTTCTGCCAATTTGTTTGTTTCTACTGCTGTTTTTGATTCTATTTGATGTTCGTATGATTGTGAACCAAGTGCTCGCCAATGATTGTTGCTGACCAAACCATATCTGAGTTGTTGAAATGTGGATGTGTTCGGAGTATTCATGAAGTTCTGGTTTAGCTGAAAGCATAGGCATTATCAGTACCTTGTTTAGTGCAATCTTCTATTCCTTCACAGATGATTGAATTTTGTTTCTGTGGTAAATTGTTGCTGCTGGACTAGTCTTTTTGATTGAGTTTGATGCTCTGGTTGAAAGTGATCTGGTTGTTTTCATAGTCTGATTACTTTTATATGATTGAATCATATCCAGATGTTGAAAATATTGATTGGTCTCTGGCTATTTTAATCTGAATGGAAACTGCATTTGCTTTATTTGTGTGTTTGCTTAATCACATTTTGTTGTTGTGTGATTAGCCTAGACTGTGCATCCTGCCATATATCTGCAGCTTCATTCTTGTCTTGATTATGTTGGCAAATTTCTTGGTTTGGTTGATATCTGTGTGCACTGACCGTGGGCTTACTTGTGAGTTTTGCAGCTTGATTTTCTTTTCTGCAGTAGCCACTCTGTTGTGAGTTGAATGTCGTAGTTTATGACTAATTTGACCAGCATCAATGCTCCAAAAATCGTATGCATCTTTCTGTGTTATTACACTGTTGATTTTTTTTTTTAGTGCAGCTGTGTCATCTGTCACCAAT
>Ga0209589_1002603_pt1 | contig 31426 bp, 31 predicted proteins | sample CowpeawhiteBW_FD_187525 | JGI IMG/M metagenome (GOLD analysis project Ga0209589, IMG submission 187525) | Root nodule microbial communities of legume samples collected from California USA - Cow pea white BW (SPAdes) (version 2) | ecosystem: Host-associated > Plants > Roots > Nodule | place: USA...
TAAAGGTCTTGGGCATGATCCCATCAACTGCTCTGAAAACCATGTGACGATCCCGAACCACGCCTCCATCATTGCCTCCAGGTTGGAGAAAATTCGACCTCGAATTTTAGCGCTTTATTTCCTACAAACAAACACACAAACATAAGTGTGAAAGCACACAAAACCATAATAGTCTAAAGACAGAAATGAAATGCTATATATATAAAAAATGAGATTGGAATCATAAAAAAGGCCAATCTCTTATTATCAAGGTGTTAAAAGATTGTCTTCCAGGATTAAAGATAAACCTGCAGAACACGTCAAAGAGTTTAACCACAAGTATACTATTCACTGTGGAACAAAAAGGAGAACAACCCATAATAATCAGAATAGAAAAAGAGTGTCCCTGAAATCCTTCAGGATTTTCATGATAGGATAAACACACAATCAAATGATTAAAGGCAGGTTCTTGTTTGGCCCATGTTGTTGTTGCCTTTTCTATTATCTTTTCCTCATCCCATTGCTTATGCCATTGTTCCTTAATGTATAAGTCTTCCCTAGGCATTAAGACAAAAAGAGATGGGTTAGTAAGTGTTCCCAATGAAAATTCAATATCATGATGTGAATGGGAGCAACAATTTAACGCATTATCATCCCTCTTTAAGGATTTCATCTCAACCATGCATGTCAGGGGTGTGAGCAGAGACTCCTTCTTGTGTTTTTCTCTTTATTCGTCTTCTTCCTTTTCTCTTTGCTCTTTCTCTTCTCGCTTCTCTAGCTCTTTCTCTTGTTTGGCTTTTTCCCACATTTCCTTTAGTACTCTTTTTACATTTTCTCTCTCCCTTTGTGCTTGTTGTCCTTGTTTGACTTCGAGCTTTTTCCTAACACTTCTTTTCACCTCCTTTAAGTATACAATGTAATCTTGGAGTTCCTGAAGCGTCATGTACTTGGCGTTCCAATTAGGACATTGATAATTTTCGTGTCCATAACCTTCACACTTGGTGCACCTAATAGCACTTATTTTGTCTTTTGGCAATGATCGTCTATCTTCATGGTTCTCCCTTCTAAGATTCCCAAGTTTGCTATTCAACCTGATAATTCTAGACACAATGAAGTTGATATCTTCTATCAACGTGTTTACACCACTCCTTACGTGTTTACACTCAATTTCACTCGTGTTTCACTCTCAACGTGTATTCACTCGCTCTCAAGTTCCTGTTCAGTTCTTCAAAGAACCTCCAATCAACCCATCAAGAATTCAACATCAAAGTGAAAGATGTAACGGGTCTAAGCTCAACTCAGGAGGCCAAGGAAAGAAATATCTAAGACAAAACCAAGGAAAACAAAATCCGAAACGAAGAGAATCCAACCAGGCTCTGATACCAGATGATGAAGGATCGTCTCGGATTTGGGGAGGAATTCATCTAGAACGAAAATGGGTATGAACCCTAAAACGAAAAGGGGGAAAATGGAGGACGTCGATTGGGGGTTTTTGCGGAATGGAAGGAAATCACGCCACTTGGAGGAGATTCCAAGATAGGTGAGGAAGATCCGCCACTTTGAATCGGAGATTCAAAGATAAGGATCGGTGGTTCTGAGGAGAACCTCGAGACTTGAGAGAAAACTCACTGTTTCATAAAACTCAAAAATCTCAATACAAATGTGTCTCACAATGGCTTATATACTATGGGCCGAAACACCAAAAAGGCCCAACATAACTAAAGGTCCGGTAAAGCCCAAACAAAAACATTACAAGAATTATAAGAGTTCCTATTCTATGATCTAAAGCTAATCCGAGATCTCTTTAAAGGTCTTGGGCATGATCCCATCAACTGCTCTGAAAACCATGTGACGATCCCGAACCACGCCTCCATCAGTTGGGGTCACATCACCCTTGGTGGCATCAATAATTTATAAAGTTTGTTAATTAAGTGACGTTAGAGGAAGTTTTAACGATAAATTTTGCAGATTGTTTTAAACTTATTGAATATGAAAAACTTCCAGTTTAAGTGCAAAGTTGTGTTACTGTAAGTGTGAAACTGAACTTTTCTGCATTACATTGTTTTCCCTCACCCGCATAAAAGTAGTAACACTTAAGTTTTGAGAATTTAACATGTTTGGTTTTTGGATAAGGTGGGTTGGTATAACATGAACCCATTTCAATAGGTGGTGGTGGGACAAGTGATCCAGGATTTAAATGCCAACCTAGTAGTCTCTTTTTGCTAACTTGCGTTATATGATTTGAACAAAATGTTTCCACTTGTTGGCTTGGATGATAAGTATTCGGTTTGGTGGCGTGAGTAAATTATAAACTTCATTAATAAAGTTAACTCACACCAATTGATAAGGAATAATGTTTATAAATTTTGCATATTGTTTTTAGTTTATTGGATATGAAAAACTTCTAGTTTAAGTGCAAAGTTGTGTTATCGTAAGTGTAAACCTGTACTTTTCTGCGAAACATTGTTTTCCCTCACCCACATAAAAGTGGTAGCCCTTAAATTTTGAGAATTGAAGATGTTTGGTTCGTGGATGAGGTGGATTGGTATAACATTAACCCATTTCAATAGGTGGTGGTGTGACAAGTGATCCAGGATTTAAGTGCCAACCTAGGGGTTCGCTTCTGCTAACCTGTATTATATGATTTGAACAAAATGTTTGCACTTGTTGGCTTGGATGATAAGTATCCTGTTTGGTGGTGTGAGTAAATTATAAATTTCATTAATAAAGTTAACTCACACCAATTGATAAGGAATAATGTTTATAAATTTTGCAGATTGTTTATAAGGAATCACATAACTAAATTAGGGGTCATGATTGCCATACATTGCACAAAAATTAAAAAAAAAATACAGATAATGTTTTCCAGAAGTTCACATTTCACCTAATAAAACTAAACTTAACATTCAGTTGAACTTGACATCCAAAACCATAATATATAATGGGTAATATTTATATTGCCCCTATGGTTGTGACTTTGATGATTGCCCTGCCTGAGTGTTCTTGAATTTCTTGAATGCATCAACTAGGCTTTTAATCCTGTCATTAATGCTAATATAGGTCATTTCCTTATCTTCATTGCTATCCTCTAGTGTCTCCAGAAGGATTTGGTCTAGATGCTCCATATTTGGATCCACATTCATTTTCACATTTGGTTGAACAATAATTTCCACATCACTGTTTACAGGAACTTGTTTAGTGTGGTTCAAATTTGCCTCAACACAGTGTTGGGCTGGTTCCTTTTCTTCATTAACAGTATGTGAAGTTGTTACCTCTTCCATTGTTGGATCATTGATGTCATGGTTAAACACCTCTGGATTTCATGACAACATAATTAAATATGTGTTTGGACATAACACAAAATAATGAATAATTTATTAAATATCAAACCTTAACAATATTCCTTAGTGTGATGTTTATACGACCACTTCTTTGAGTAAAATGACAGCCCCAATACCAATGAGTGGACCACATTCAGGATGTGAAACTGCTTTTTTTGTGGACGCTGGCCTAGGCATTAAGAACCAAAATATGCTTTTGGTTCTGATAAAATAGTTTAGTAGCATTATAATGTTTATTTAGTAGTTTATGTGGGGGAAAATTCAGGAAATTAAGAACAAAATATAACTTCAACAACTTTAACAATCAGAATCAGATCACCCAACCCATTTGGCTTATACTCCTTGACAACACAGGCCACAAAGGACAATCTGTCATAAAGATTTTTCGTATACATGAAAGTAACATTTTTCATGTCACCCCTTCCACCAAACTTGCAATTGGCATTATTTAGGCCAATCATTTTTTATCAGTGATGAATCAAAAGACAGGTTCGTAATATATATCTATAACAGACTCTTTATCAAAAATTATTGTGGTGTTTTATGAACATGGTGGCCCATTTCCAAGCATTTGTTTCAAAATCACGAGCAAATGTTGTTGCAGCAATGTCCTCCATAAATTGTTGCGTAGACTGCCCTCGGCCTGCCTCACGATTCATGATCACAGCTTGGTAATTTCCTGCTAGACCAGGGATAAAAGACGTACTTCCATTGCACCGTCGCATGAAGTTGTGCAAGTCCACTTCATCTACTTTGAGAGCCTGTCATGGTTCCATTTTCTCTGCTGCAAAAACACACAACATTCCAATTCGGGAAGGAAACCCATTAAGTAGGTCTTATGGAAAGTTGTTGACCAAAATACCCTTGCAAAGTGGTAATTTAATTGACGTGACATTTTCCCTCTTTAAAGATCGTCCTGTTGCATTACTTTTGTGACTTTTTAAACAAGCCACTCTCTCACAGTTGTCCCGTCAGCCATCAACATTTAATTGCATTTATTGCAATGAAGGCCATGGTCTGAATTTTCATGATTGAAAAAATTTAAAAAAAACAAAACACCTTTAAAGCCATTAAAAGCAGATTGAACTTGGAATTAATGTTGAGGTCGTAACAGAGGTAGAGTTATTGGGCAACATTGAAGACGTTAAAGAAGTAGTAAATACCACCATTAACTTCCACCAACAACCACCTCCGAGCACTTTTAATGGTGTGTTTTTCTCTTCTTAATGTGTTTCATTTACGTTATACTTCATGAAATGAAGAGGTATTTAGTAAAATTTATTTTATGAAATCCAATCCTAACCTTCACATGAATCACAAACACAGTTGGAAAATTATTCCAAAAAAATATAATAGTTTTACTCATTCAATGCCCATAGGGATGTTTAATGTATGGATCAAGTTAACTCATTGTGAATTTAATTTCATCTGTAGATGCAAAATGGGGAAAATGATGACCTTATATGTTTGGATGCCATTAATTTACTTGATGAAGAATGTGGTCTAGGTATATCAACTGGGGAGGAAACTTATGATAGTGCTGAAGTGATTAACAATAGTCAGGAGGGTGCTTTGCCCACTGTTGGAATGTGTAAGACCCGTGGAAAAGTACTAGGTCAAGTGGTTGAGTGTACTTTGGTTTGTGTGAGAAGACTTGGGTTCGAGTCCTATGTATGCCTTGTGTGTGTTATTTTTGATTTATTAGTATCTTGATAATATAATTGTGACTGGTGAGTGATATTATAATCATAGGATTATAATAGTTATCACAAAAATCTGAAATTGGCATAATGGTTGTGCTTTGGCCTTATGAGTGGAGGGTCACGGGTTCAAACCTTGATAGACATGAATTAACTTTTATTTTTGATAAGTCTAGTTTTGGAGGGAATGTGAAAAGGTAAAGGAAAACCTAGTGTAAGGAGCAACCAAGGGGGGGTCTGGAAAAAATAGTATCAAACCGTTATGTAATTATCATTGAATACGCATTAAACCTATAATTAAGCCCATTTTCGTACTGTTATTGTTATTTATGGCCAAATCATGCGTTTTAGGGATTCAAACATGTTTACAGTGTGTTTTTATGGTTTGATTGATGAAACAAATTGAATGAGAATGATTGCATTGTAAATTTGGCATGGTTTTGGTGTTTTGGGTGCATGAACAATGGCGAAACTTTGCAAGTTTTGCCCAAGCGAGTCCGTTTTGCCTAGGCGAGAGTTGTAGAAATTCATTCAGGGTTTTGGTTTGAGCTTTTCGCTCAGGCGACGAAGTTTGTTTGAGCGACACGTTCACTCGCTCAGGCGAGTGAGGCTCGCCTAAGCGAGGTCGCGATGAGACATGTACACATTAAGCGCGACTTCTCGTCCAGGCAAGAATTTTGATTCTGAGTGATAGATACTCTCGCTTAGGCGAGAGTGGCTCGCCTAAGCAAGGTCGCGAAGTGGTTTGATGCAATTTTTTTGTAGAATCCTCGTTGAGGCGATGTTTGTGTGTTTTTGGGCGCAGGTATGACTCGCTCAGGCGAGAAGAGCTCACCTAAGCGAGATGATCTAGTGAAGCCACTATTTCACACTCGTTTAGGCGAGATGGGGTAGCTTAAGCGAGGCTGACGGGCTAGCCTGGGCGAAGATGCCTGGCTTAAGCGAGTGTACTACGAGTTTCATGTTTGTGTGTGATGTTGAACTAGGTTGCTTGCTAGTTCCTAAAGTATAGGAATTATATACTTGCGTTGTGGTGTTTGGGCTTGAACGACTAAGTCTAATAGGGGTCTGGGATGTGCTTGATGGTGGGATGCATGATGGGCATGGAACTGTGTAGTTCCCGTCGGCTGCTAAGTGGTGACGAGTCCTTAATATGGTGATTACATGCGTCGGACGCACGATGGGCAAGGAATAGTTTTGTTCCCGTTGGTTGCTATTGTGCAAGGAGTCCATAGTATGGTGATTCCGTGTGTGCCAGGGTTCGAACGAGGAAGGCTTGGATGGTTTTCTACAAACGAGGAGTCTGTGGGGCAAGACGATGAGCGAGATAGGCTCGTAGGGTTGGACCACGAATGGGTTAGTTTTGTGGGAGCACAGTAAAGTCCCAAGACCTAGTTCATGCATATGACTCATGAAGGACTATGAGATCAGGGATGGGTAATTTGAAATAATAAAATGTTGATGCAAGATTTATTTTCTTTGGGATGGATGACATATTTATTTCATTATATATATATATATATATATATATATATATATGCATATCTCACCCAATCTGTGTGTGGCGATGATCGGATAACTTGTTATCCGGGAGCAGATGAATTGACAGGTGAGCCTGGAGATGCTTAGAGGCGGAGTGTAGGGTCTACCTGGGAGCTTTTGAAAGGATTTTCATTTAAAGGATTTTGATGTAATTTATAATTATGTTGAACTCTGGTTGATTTTGTAATAAAGTAATTGCGAATATTTGAATTATGTTGTAATTAAAGTTTTTAAATTTTCCCGCGTTTTTGGGAAAGCGTGATTATAAATGAGGTTTTATTAATATAATTGTGTTTTATTTTATTTTAGTTATCCATCTATATTCATGTAAAAGTAATATTCTTTAGGGATGTTACAGTTGGTATCAGAGCATAAGTTTTGAAAATGTTTTGTAAAATATTTTGGGAATTCTGGGGAGTGAGCTTAGTATGTTGTGCATGTGGTTGTGTGTGTTTACTTTAAGGAGGTAGTAGTTTGTTAAACTGATGAAGTGATGTTTAACAGTTGAATATGTGGCGTATCTAGGCAATGGCGACTCATAGGAGGAATAAAAATGCTAATGGTGCTGATGAGATTGCAGAAGCCATTCACCGGATGGTGGATGCGATGCAAAATCCTATTCCAGCACAGCCAAGAGCAGCATTGCACCAGTGAGCATGGCGACGATGGAGGATTTCCTACGACATAAGGCTGTAGAGTTCACAAGTAGAGCCACTCCGGATGAAGCTGATGCCTAGCTTCGCAAGTGCGAAAAGATTTTTGGAGTGATGAATTGTGCGGATGAACATAAGCTGGCCTTTGTTGTGTACCTATTGAACAATGATGCTGAATATTGGTGGGCAGGCACACAACAACAGATGCAGACTAGGGATGAGCCAGTGAATTGGGCCAACTTCAGGACTCGTTTCCTGGAGAAATACTTCCTAGATACAGCTAAGCAGGATAGGGAGGCTGAGTTCTTGGCCTTGCAACAGGGAGTTATGTATGTGCAAGAGTTTGTTAACAAATTCGAGCATCTGGCAAGGTACTATTCTCAAGCGATCACTGAAGAGTGGAGGTGCCTTAAGTTTAAGCAGGGACTCAAGCATGAACTGAAGAAGGTTATCACACCTTTGAGAGAAAGAAGATTTCCAGTCTTGGTGGAACAAGCCAAGAGTGCAAAGTCTCTAGAAAGAGGACCAAATCCAGTAAGTCGACATCACAAGAATGTCGCAGAGGCTATGCAGACGAAGAAGCCTTACAACTGACCACAAACATCTCTGGGTCCCACTTGCTACCAGTGTGACGAACCCCATCTAAAGAGAAATTGTCGTCAGCTAACAAGTGGTGTAGGAGGGTCAGGTGACCATCACAAGTGTTTCATATGCGACAAATTGGGCCACTTCGCCAATAATTATCCAAAAAAGAAGAGTCTGGACGTGAAGAAACCAACAACATCACCAATAGAAAGAGCTAGAGCGGCTGGTAGGGTTTTTGCCATGACCTCCATAGAGGCTACTCAAGCAGGTAATCGTACTCTCGAGCCTTGTCTATTACTTGGTCAATCAATATTAGTGTTGTTCGACTCTAGAGCAACACATTCTTTCATCTCTAATGCATGTGTGGGGAGATTGAAACTGGAGAAACGTGATTTGGGGTGTGAGTTGCTTGTTTCGACTCCTTCCTCGGGTCAGGTAGCTACCAGTTCAGCTTGCGTCGAGTGTTCAATGGTAGTGGCAGTTCACAGATTCAAGGTGAACTTGCCCTTGGAAGGACTGGATGTGATATTGGGGATGGACTGGTTGTCTAACAATCACATCATAATTGATTGTGGACGGCGCAGTTTGGTGTTCCCAAAACATGATAGGCTGGAGTAGATCTTAACTCGAGAAGCTGTGAAAGCATTGCAAGAAGGGGCCACTTGTTTTATGATGATGGCTAAACCAAAAAAGAAAAGCACAACGGTGTTGGTGCAGAATATTCCAATTGTTAGTGAGTACGCAGATGTGATTTTGGAAGAAGTACCAGGATTGCCACCGAGTCGAGACATTGACTTCACCATTGACATAATTCCTGGTGCGGGTCTAGTGTCCATGACTCCATACTGAATGGCACCTGCAGAATTGGCAGAACTAAAGAAGCAAATTGAAGATCTGCTAGAAAAGAAGTTCATCTGACCTAGTGCATCACCGTGGGGAGCTCCGGTGCTGTTAATGAAGAAGAAAGATGGGAGTTCAAGACTTTGTGTTGATTACTAGCAGCTGAACAAATTAACCATCAAGAATAAGTACCCACTGCTGAGGATTGATGATCTGCTCGATCAATTTTACCTACGATCTGGATATCATCAGATCTTAGTCAAACTGGAAGATGTATAGAAGGCGGCGTTCAGGTCGAGGTATGAGCATTGCGAATATGTGGTGATGCCATTTGGAGTAACGAATGCACCAGCGATATTCATGGATTACATGAATAGAATCTTTCGGCCTTGGTTAGATAAGTTTGTCGTTGTCTTCATAGAAGACATTCTTATTTACTCAAAGACGAGAGGAGAGCATGCTGATCACCTAAAGGTTGTATTGAAGATACTCAGAGATCACCAGTTGTATGGGAAGTTGTCCAAGTGTGAATTTTGGCTGGAAGAGGTACAATTTCTTGGACATGTCATCTCAGTCAAGGGTATTGCAGTGGATCCAGCTAAGATTGAGACAGTGCTTAAGTGGGAGAGGCCTAGGACAGTGACATCGGTGAGGAGTTTCTTGGGCTTAGCAGGATATTAGTAGGAGATTTGTGGAAGGGTTCTCAAAGAAGGTGAATCCATTGACACAACTTACAAGAAAAGACCAGCCATTTTCTTGGACTAAAAAGTGTGAGGAATGCTTTGAGGACATGAAGAGGTGTTTGACTACCGCCCCAGTGCTAATGATTCCTGATATTGAGAAAACGTTTGAAGTGTAATGTGATGCTTCATATCAAGGGCTGGGGTGTGTATTGATGCAAGAGAGAAGGCCAGTAGCATATGCTTCACGTCAGCTGAAGGTGCATGAGAAAAATTACCCGACTCACGACTTGGAGTTAGTAGCTATTGTGTTTGCTCTTAAGTCTTGGAGGCACTACCTGTACGGGTCTCAATTTCAAGTTTTTAGTGACCACAAAAGCCTGAAATACTTGTTTGATCAGAAGGAGTTAAATATGAGACAGCGTAGGTGGATGAAGTATTTGAAAGACTACGACTTTGAATTGCTTTATCACCCAGGCAAAGCAAATGTTGTAGCCGACGCTTTAAGTCGTAAGAAGATGCACATGTCTTGCATGATGGTGAAAGAGTTGGAGTTGATTGAGAAACTCCAAGATATGAATCTGAGAATGAAGTTTGGGCAAGGGTTCATACAATGTAGTCTGTTGAAAGTCACTAGCGAGTTCTTGAATGAAATACGTGTTGCTCAGGGTCAGGATATGGAGTTGCAACAAATTACATGATGGTTGAGTACGGATAAGGGAAAGGATTATCTGATGGGAGAGGACGGCATTCTACGCTTTAAAGGTAGAGTGTGTATGCCTGGAGGACCTATATTCAGGAGGCAGATTCTGAATGAGGGTCATCAAAGTCGTCTTAGCATACATCCAAGTATGACTAAGATGAATAAGGATTTGAAGGAATCCTTCTGGTGGAATGGGATGAAAGTGGAGGTAGTGGACTTTGTAGCTCAATGTTTGGTATATCAAAAGGCCAAAATTGAACATCAAAGGCCGGGAGGTACACTACAACCATTAGATGTACCTTAGTGGAAGTGGGATAGTATTTCTATGGATTTTGTGACACACTTGCTGAAATCGACAAGAGGGCATGACTCAGCCTAGGTAATAGTAGACAGATTAACTAAGTGTGTGCACTTCCTACCTGTAAATCATAAATGGTCGATGGATAAGCTAACAGAAACATATGTACGGGAGGTGGTGAGATTACACGGGGTGCCAGAAAGCATAGTGTCAGACCGGGATCCGAGATTTACTTCACGGTTTTGGAAATCTTTACAAATAACCTTGGGTACTCAGCTGAGAATGAGTTCGGCTTATCATCCCCAGACGGATGGTCAATTCGAGTGAACTATCCAATCTCTAGAAGACTTGTTGAGATCGTGTGTGCTGGATCATTTGGGAAATTGGAATGATGTGTTACCCTTGGTATAGTTCACATACAATAATAGTTATCATGCTAGTATTGGAATGGCACCGTATGAAGCAGTATATGGAAGAAGGTGTAGAACTCCGCTGTGTTGCTATCAGGATGGTGAAGCTTTTGTGCTTGGTCTTGAGTTTCTGCAGCAAACGACTAGAAAAGTCAAATTAATTCAGGATCGGATGCGAGCCACACAGAGTCGGCAGAAGTCCTATGCTGATAAGAAAAGGCGGCCCTTGGAGTTTGATGAAGGCGACCATGTGTTTCTCCGGGTCACCCCAACCACGGAAGTTGGAAGGGTTCTTAAGTCGAGGAAGTTGATCCCGAGGTTTATAGGACCGTATCAGATTACGTGGAGGATTGGACAAGCGGCATATGAAATTGCCTTGCCACCTCATCTGGCAAACTTGCACAATGTATTCCATGTTTCTCAATTGAGGAAATACATTGCAAGTCCAGACCATGTACTAGAGGCTGATGACATGAAAGTGCGAGAGGATCTGACCATGCCAATCAGACCGGTTCGTATACTAGATACTCAGGTCAAGCAACTTAGGGGCAAGGAGTTAAAGACGGTGAAGGTACTTTGGGATGAGACAACATAGAAGATGACGTGGGAGATGGAGGACGTCATGAGGAGGTCTTACCCTCACCTGTTTTCTGGTAAGTCTCATTTTCGAGGATGAAAATTCTTGTGAGGTGGGGGAAATGTGAGACCCGTGGAAAATTAATTAATTAAATAATTAATTAATTAATAAATGCGGGAGAAAGGGACTTTTATGACATTAAATGTTAATTGGTGTGACGTGCAAAATTCCAAGGTCATGTGATTGAGTGTACTTTGGTTTGTGTGAGAGGACTTGGGTTTGAGTCCTATGTATGCCTTATGTGTGTTATTTTTGATTTATTAGTATCTTGATAATATAATTGTGACTGGTGAGTGATATTATAATCATAGGATTATAATAGTTATCACAAAAATCTGAATTGGCATAATGGTTGTGCTTTGGCCTTATGAGTGGAGGGTCACGTGTTCAAACCTTGATAGACATGAATTAACTTTTATTTTTGATAAGTCTAGTTTTGGAGGGAATGTGAAAAGGTAAAGGAAAACCTAGTGTAAGGAGCAGCCAAGGGGGGGGGGGCTGGAAAAATAGTATCAAACCCTTATGTAATTATCATTGAATAGGCACTAAACCCATAATTAAGCCCAGCTTTTAAATACATCACCCAAACACATATAACAGGGCCAATTTGGGGGAAAAGAAGGGTTTTGGCAGTATTGATAATTGGCTTTTGAGAGGAACACGAATTCTGAGAGTGTGAGAAGAGAATTGAGTGCTATTGGGAGAAGACTTGAAAGGAAGAATTAGGATGATTGGAAAATTGGAGAAGAAACCCCAAAAGTTACTAGTTTTGTGTAAGGACTCGGGTTTTGGGTGTTGAATTTATGTGTATACGAATCTTACATGTGTTTCTACGTTTTTGTCCTCAATTGGATTCTATGTGGTGTGATTTTTGGTATTATATTCATTGTAATTGAGAATTGGTGGATGGAATGTTGGGTACAAAGCCTTTTTGGTGTTTTATAAGAATTGGATGAGGGTTTTGGTACTATTATTGTTATTTAAGGCCAAATCATGTGTTTTGGAGATTCAAACATGTTTACAATGTGTTTTTATGGTTTGATTAATGAAACAGATTGAATGAGAATGATTGCATTGTAAATTTGGCATGGTTTTGGTGTTTTGGGTGATGTGGTGAAGCCACTGTTTCACACTCGCTCAGGCAAGATGGAGAAGCTTAAGCGAGGGTGACGGGCTAGCCTGGGCGAAGATCCCTAGCTTAAGCGAGTATACTACGAGTTTCATGTTTGTGTGTGATGTTGAACTAGGTTGCTTGCTAGTTCCTGAAGTATAGGAATTATATGCTTGTGTTGTGGTGTTTGGGCTTGAAGGACTAAGTCCAATATGGGTCTGGGATATGCTTAATGGTGGGACGCATGATGGACATGGAACTATGTAGTTCCCGTCGGTTGCTAAGTGGCGAGGAGTCCTTAGTATGGTGATTACATGCGTCGGACGCACGATAGGCAAGGAATAGTTTTGTTCCCGTTGGTTGCTATTGAGCGAGGATTCCATAGTATGGTGATTGCGTGCGTGCCAGGATTCGAGCGAGGAAGGCTTGGATGGTTTTCTACAGACGAGGAGTCTGTGGGGTAGGACTATGAGCGAGATAGGCTCGTAGGGTTGGACCACGAATGGGTTAGTTTCATGGGAGCACAGTAAAGTCCCAAGACCTAGTTCATGCATATGACTCATGAAGGACTATGAGATCAGGGATGGGTAATTTGAAATAATAAAATGTTGACGCAAGATTTATTTTCTTTGGGATGGATGACATATTTATTTCATTATATATATATATATGTGTGTGTGTGTGTGTGTGTGTGTGGCGATGATCGGATAACTTGTTATCCGGGAGCAGATGAATTGACAGGTGAGCCTGGATATGCTTAGAGGCAAAGTGCATGGTCTACCTGGGGGCTTTTGAAAGGATTTTCATTTAAAGGATTTTGATGTAATTTATAATTATGTTGAACTTTGGTTGATTTTGTAATAATGTAATTGCGAATATTTCAATTATACTGCAATTGAAGTTTTTAAATTTTCCTGTATTTTTGGGAAAGTGTGATTATAAATGAGGTTTTATTAATATCATTGTGTTTTATTTTATTTTAGTTATCCATCTATATTCATGTAAAAGTAATATTCCTTAGGGATTTTACAAAATGCAATTTGAAACTGCAGAAGACGTTAAGAGTTTGTACAAGCAACATGCTGTCAAATGTAGTTTTGGTGTGTGAACTCGTACATAAAAAAAAGATGATGATAACCAGTTGTGTTACCTGAAATTAGTTTGCTCAAGGGAAGGGAAGTACGTGTCCCAAATCCCGCCAGAATTGAAGACCCACCCTACCCAAACAACACAATGTCCAGCATGCTTAACAATAGTGAAAAAACCACAAGCATAGATACTGAGCACTGTGGTTCATGAACACAATCATGACATTAGTCCTACAAAATCGAGGTTAATATGTGAGAATAGAAGGTTGAATTTGCAGGCAAATTGAACACTTGATATTAATGACGAGGCTGATGTACGTAGAGGTGTCAATTTGACCCAGCCCACAGGGTTTGGCCCTGGCCCATGTGGGCTAGGGCCAAAAAAGCCCACATTGAAAAAAAGCCCCCAACAAAGAAGCCCACAGGGCCAAAAATCCTACAAAAGCCCTATGGGCCAGGGCCAACCCATGGGCTTTCATCTTCCATATGAAAAATATATTATTTTTTAAAATATATTACTATCTGTGGGACAGGCCCAACGAATTGGACAAGCACGACGACCCGAATAGGTCTAACGACTCGAACCTGCCCGACGACCTCGACAAGAACGACGACTCGAACGGGCCCGATGATCCAAACGGGCCCAACAACCCGAACAGGCCCGACGACCCAGACGGGCCCGAATACAGGACAAACCTGACAACACGGATGGGTCTGACAACCCGGACAGGCTCAACAACCCAGACGGGACAAACGATATGAACAGGCCCGACGACACATATGGGCCCAACGATCCGAACGAGCCCAATGATCCAGACATGCCCAACGACCCCAATGGGCCCGACAACCTGTATGGACCTAATGACCCAAACGGGGTCGTCGGGCTCGTTAGGGTCGTCTGGCACGACTTGGTCGTCGGGCCCGTCTAGGTCATCAGGCCCGTTCGGGTCGTCGGGCCCATCTGGGTCGTCTGGCCTATTCGGGTCGTCGAGCCCATTCTGGTCGTCTGGGTCGTCGGGCCCGTTCGGATTGTTGGGCCCATTTGGCTCGTTGGGCCCGTTCTGGTCGTCGGGCCCATTCGGGTCGTCTGGCCTGTCTGGGTCGTCGGGCCCGTTCGGATTGTCAGGCCCGTTTAGCTCGTTGGGTCTGTTCAGGTCATCGGCCCCATTTGGATCGTCGAGTCCATACGATTCGTCGGCTCGTTCGGGTCTTTAGGCTTGTCTGGATCATTGGGCCTGTTTGAATCGTTGGGCCCGTTCGGGTCGTCGGCCCGTTTAGATCGTTGGGCTCGTCTGGCCCGTCCGGGTTTTCGGGTCCATTTGGGTCGTTGGACCCGTCCGTGTTGTCTGGCATGTCCGGGTTGTCAGGCCCGTCCTGGTCATCGGGCCCATCTTGGTCGTTTGGCCCTTCTGGGTTTTTGGGCCCGTCCATGTTGTTTAGAATGTCCGGGTTGTCAAGCCCGTCCGGGTTGTCAAGCTCGTCCTGGTCGTCGGGCTCATCTTGGTCGTCGAGTCTGTCCTTGTCATCGGGCCTGTCCTGGTCATTGGGCTCGTCCGGGTTGTCGAGCCCGTTTGGGTCACTCAACTTAATCTTTGACTCTGGCTTAATGTAGTATTATTTGGGGGGTTAACCCACCTTAGCCCTAGCCCTAACCCACTAGAGAGGGGGCTTTGGGGGCTGGGGCTTTTTTTTGGCCCCCTCATTTGGGGGCCCCCTAAAAGGGGGCTTTATGAAGAGTGGGCCAGGGCTGGCCCATGGGCTAGGGGCCAAATTGACACCTCTAGATGTACGTTTGAACAAGACATTTAGGTCATTGGTAGGTCATGCGAGAGGTTTTGAGAACTTATAGTTTGTTGAGCGACACGCAAGGAACTACATCGGGTAACAAAGACGAGCATATTGCAAAGAGGGAGATAGACATGCTTTGATGCAACATTTCTTAAGAATGAGAGAGTTGAATAATTCCTTCTATTATGAAATTGACACTGATGCTAAAATAGAATCATTAATGTCTTTTGGGAAGATGCAAGGAGTAGAGCCGCCTTAGTGGACTTTGATGATGTCATCTCATTCGATACTACATACCTAACCAACAAATACGACATGTCGTTCGCACCCTTTGTTGGTGTTAACCATCATGGGCAATCAAGTCTACTTGGATGTGGACTGTTGTCTTTAGAAGATACATCAACTTTTACATGGCTCTTTCAATGCTGGTTGAGGTGCATGGGGAACAGGGCACCAGATGGCATCATAACTGACCAATGTAGAGTAATGAAAATGCTATTTTTCTTGTATTTCCCAAACCAGGTATCAGTGGTGTTTGTGGCACATCATGAAGAAAGTCCACGAAAAGTTAGATGGATTGACAACCTACAAGACCATAAAGCATGCTTTGAAATAATTGGTATACGAGTCCACCTCCACTATTGATTTTGAGGTAGGTTGGGAACAATTCATATCCAATTTTGACTTACAGAATAAAGAATGACTTTCAACGCTTTACAAGGATAGAAGTATATGGGTTCCTTGTTATTTGAAGTCTCAATTTTGGGCTGGTATGTCCACAACTCAGAGAAGTGAGGGTATGAATGCCTTCTTTGATGGCTTCATAAATTCTACCACAACATTGAAACAATTTGTTGTCCAATATGACAATGCATTGTGATCGAAGGCCGAGAAGGAAATTGAAGCCGACTTTGGTTCCTTGAATACCACCCTACCTTGTGCCACCTAACCTTGTGCCACTCAATCATTTATTGAAAGGAAATTCCAAGAAGAATACACTCATACAAAGATAGCCGAAGTTCAGCAAGAGTTAAAGAGTAAAATTAATTGCAATATCAAATGTTGCGAATGTGATGGAATCTATTCAAAGTACATGGTTAAAGAGGAGTGTATACGTGATGGAGAAAGTGATGATAAAATGCATGAAGTTGTATTTGATAAAGTCAATCAAGAAATTCAATGTACTTGTCTTTTGTTTGAATTTAGAGGTATTATATGTCGACACAACTTTCTTGTTCTTGCACAAGAGGAGGTCAAAAGTGTACCACCCAAGTACCTTTTGAAGAGGTGGAACAAACACATTCGACGACGACACACTTACATAAAAGCGTCATACAAAGATAATAAGGACGATCCCTATGTGAAAAGATATGACTTCATGTGTAAGAGATTTTATGAAATTGCAGAAGTTACGTGTCAATCTAAGAATGGGACAAAGTCTGTGTTAACCCAACTTGACTCCATGTATGTAAGTCTTTACTTACCTATATTCAATATAGTAAGTATTCCTTCACCCCAGGTCAAGGAAAAATTAACCCAAGATCCAACGCCCACTATGGACAACATGGTATGAAGCCCTTCACATGTTAAGAGGAAGGGTCGACCTCGAACAAATAGGTTTCAATCAACAATGGAGAAGGTTTCCAAGAAACGAAAATGCAGGGCAGCATCGAATAAATCGACAAGGGATCTTGATGTAAGTCATTCATCCACATTTTAATTATATTTAAATGGATTGTCTTAAAATTACTTCATTACACCCCATTTACAATGTTACATTTTGCAGCAGGTAAGCCTTAACATGGAAAGTGGAGCGCCCACAATTCAGGTAGGCACGACCACGACTAATTCACACAACCTTTTCTCACCCACACCTTCCACATGTTTTATGTCTCTCCTAACGTCATTATAACACAATATCGATACACAAATGTCTGCAAATGAAGACATCATTAGGTAATATATCACGCTGCTGTTATTTATTAACATCCAAAACAGTCAACATATGTCATGACTTTAAACATTCCTTATAGAAATCACTGACATGATTTGGAGGCTTCTTTTGTATTCTCTTTTTGGACACTATGCAATGTAGAAAGACAACTTTTGGAGCTCTTGTATATCTTTCATTATGACATGGTGAATGAAGGTTGATTGTGCACTTTTGTTGTTATGTCCACTTTTTGTATCAGATAGTAATCCCAAACATTATTGTCAACCTAGGTTAGCACTTACGTTGCTGTAGGTTTGCAGATATATCCTATCTGCACTTTGTTTGTATATTTTGGATTAACGATTTCTTGACATTGTATGGTGGTATACATCACATCTACAAACGTTTAAGGATACATGAAAAAAGTTATTCATAAAAAACTTATTATATTTAAGTTCACATAACCCAAATAATTGTAAACCAGCTTAGCAGTACCTTATGCATAGGTTCGCAATTATTTTACAGCAACTAATAATGCTAAATAAAAAGTGTCTCATTTTGGTCAGAAAAAAAGTTTCTTATTTCACCTAATCCACATAAGACAATTAAAAAATGTCTAAGCTTTTTTTTTGTCTTTTCATTTTTTTAAACTCCAATATGGATATGAATAAAAAAAACCATACAAATTGGAACTTACGCACGCACGAGTTAGCAAATAAACTGCACACTGTTATTTGGTAGCACAAATAATGTTTCTTTAAAAACCAATTGCCTGAGTTAGCAGTACTTATGTCATTGCTTTGCACTTACAAATCTAATGAAGACAAATATATGCATGCGCATATATCACTCTAATGTATTGCAGGATGGAGTACCATCAATATTAAAGGCCTCCTGACAAAATCAATATTACTGAGAACCAAGTACTATTACTTAGCAGTTATGCAGCCACGGGTTAGCACATAAAATATGTTGTGCAATTTAACAGTACTTAACAAAAAATCAGATATTCTTGTAGAAATTTTTCCTATCTTATAAAGATACTGAAATACGCCACATTTTTTGTACAAAAGATTTGACATGGGTTACCACAACTTAATTCATTGATTAGCACTTAGGAACCCATGCCTTAACAAATACATGACAGCAGAATTTGACATTGCTCATTTTGAATCTTTATTTCCTTCATTACACCCTTGAACCTAGGCACCATTTATAACATGCGCACTTCAACATAAAACAGAAACCAAACTACATCATTCTCATCCATTCAACTAGATTCAATAAAGTACCAAAAAAACAACCAAATAGTAAGGTCAATGAACAAATTAACAATAATATTTAAATTTGTGTTCCAAACTTAACTTTTATAAATTCATAATTCATCTACAACTTACACAAGGGTAGCAGAATTAATTCACGCTTTGTTTAAATCAAATCAAATCTAACATCACTACAAACATGCAACAACTTCTAAGTGACCCGCTTCCTCCTCCTCGCATAAGTCATAAATGGAGTTCGTATAGCTATGCTCTTGAAACGCTTCCTCGGTTCTTCCTTCAATTGGTGGTACCAATTACTACTTTGAGCTTCATTCCTGTGTATGTTGGCACCAACCTCTTGGCCATGTTGCTGTAGAGGAGTACTTCCAACAACTTCAAACTTGTCTTGTTGCCCATATTCATCAAAGTCTTCTTGTCCCCATAATGATGTGGTTTGGTTAGACACTCCTGTTTGAAATTCTTCTTTGACATATATTTCATTATGGATTTAAACTCTTTCATTGCCTTCCGTAGATCCAAAATCTCAGCTTCTTGTTTATCTATTTTTATACTTAAATGTTCCTCGTCTTCGTCGTCTTCATCGTCCTCAAATCTTGTACCATATTTATCAAAACCTTCCTTCACAAAAGGATGACAAAGCTCGAACTTTGATACACCAAACTCCATGACAACCTGAAACATTAGACCAAAAATTACTTCAAAAAATTTAAGTCAATACCTAAAAGTAACTAGTCATACTAAATTCACTTTCATACCTTGTTGTTATTCAAAGCACTAGTTATTTTTTCCTCAACCACTTTCATATCCATCCATTGTAATACTCGGGGGAACATTTTGCTTGACTTTCCAATATCACATTTTGGAATCAAGAAGTGCTCAAAAGACCATATCTAAAACATCTCAAAAAAAAAATTAACTTAATGCATTTCTTCCTATTTCAAAGAAAACAAATTTGAATTCAAACAAATTAATTACAATTTACATGTAACAAGTACACACAACCAACAATGTGGAAGTGTTTCTTCTTTCCTTTCTTCTTTAAGAACATGGATGCATTGCATATGCTCCCAACTAAGTATTCATAAATAAGTCCACTCCATTTGTATTTCTCAAGACTACTAAGGTCATCCACAATGGTAAATAAGATGGGGAAAATTGTTCCCTTGCGACTTGGACAAAGGAACTCCGAAATTCCCAAAATAATATATAGCCTACAGTATTCCTCCAAGCTAACCTCGTCCATACATCTTAGAAAATCATATAACATTTCAACATCAACACTTTCGTTATTCAATAGTTTCTTACACTCACTCTCCACACAAACCTCATCTGAGTTAATACTCTCACCATCAACTCGTAATCTCAATTCCAAATAAACGATAAACGAACAACTTTATTACTTATTAAAAAAACCCCTCTCCTTTCAACCCACAAAGTAATTAAGGAACTAAGAAGTTTCCTACTAACTTTTAGACTTCCTTTCAACATATTGAACCATCCAAATGGTGTCCCTTCAATTACGGAGCTTTGTTCTCTAGTTAAAGTTTTATTTAAGGAAGCAATGTACTTCGTCCGACAGTAATGCCTAGAAGTCTCCACATATTCATCCATAAAACTTATGAAATGTCATTCTATAAATTAATGAATAATAACCAAAATTTAAGTCTTCACACACCTTAACCTCATTCTTCTTCTAACCATCACATTCACTGTTGTCACTATAATTAGCCATTAGACTATCACTTATGTAAACAACTGTTGTCACATCCTATCATATATGCAAAAACAATATCCTGGCTTAGCACTTACAAATTAAGAGGTTAACACTTATATAATAACAGGTTAGCATAAATGCAATCCATATCACCTATCCATATATGCAACCACACTGGACATCACATGTGCAAAAATAAAAGCATGGCTTAGCACTTCAAAAATAACAGCTTACTAAATATTTTTTTTCCACTTAACATAAAATCCAACCAATCAAACTAATAAAGTGAGGAAAAGTTGTCATGTGCGAACCCTATAAATATACCATGAAAACTCATTAACAAATCACAATCCATATAGCCCATCCCCATATCAACTAAAGTGGACATCATATGTGCAAAAACAATAACCCCACTTACAACTTAACATGTAACAAGTTACCAAATTTTTTTGTTTCCCAACCTACCTAAACTCAATCAAATGAAAGTGATTTATGCTCAAGTATTAAAGCGAATACTAGCTCTATGGTGCGAACAATATAAATATTCATTTCCAACTCATTACTACAAAGTGGACAATGTGTGTGCAAAAATAATACTTTGGCTTAGCACTTATATAATAACAGGTTAGCATAAATTTGCAATCCCACATTACACACATTCAAACCAATCTGACTTCCTATAGCAAATCAACCTTGCAAACCAATATCCCAATAAATGAATTCCAATTCAATAAATCAATTCCAATTCCAATAATAAATTTATATTACGTAAAATTTGTTTTCATTACCACACCACCCACCAATGGGTTGGCTTCAACAATGACTTTTCTTACCTCTTCACCAATGTAGACCACAACATAACGAAAAACACCAATCCTGCGTCACCAATCCGCTTTTGAACAACATTGTTTTAAAAAAAAAATCCAAACTTTATCATATATTAACCAAAAACAGAAACAAAAATGGCTCATTTCCACAAGCATCAACGAATACAAAAATATTGTTGCAGTGGGTAAACCCAAAACTTTTTCTGCTCCACCAAAAGGGAAATGACGAACACAGTTCGACAATATCTTCAGAAATGGAGGAACAACAAACTTGGAGAATGACGGAAGAAGAAAACTACGGGCATGGAGGAAGAAGAAAATTAGAGGGGTGACGAATAATACACTTTGGAGATGGAGGAAGAAAAAACTTAGGGGAAGGAGGAAAATCAAACCTAGGGATGGAGAAACCACAAACTGCTCTCTACTTCTCTCACCACTTCACTTTGTTCTCTTTCCTTGCTTCTCTCACTTCTGTCACTCCAATCAACCTCTTTTTCTCTCTTGCACTCAAGCATCCAATGTGGAATTGTGCAAAAAAAATAAAAAATCACTGCCATGTCAGATAGCGAGAGAAGTTGTTAAAAATCGATTGTTAATATATCATTTTCCCTTCAATATACGGTATAAAGTTATCGATGACATGTAGATGTTTTCTTAAATGCATTCGGGACTAAAATCGTCTAATCATTTTTTTTCATGTCATATATGTTTTGAAAATAAATAATATTATTTTAGTTCTAGAAAATTTTGTGATACTTGACTGTGTCATTTGCACTTTCACTACAAAAAAATATAATTATACTGGGGGTTAATTATTGGGGGTTATAATAACCTACACTAAGAGATATACATAGGAGAGGTTTTATAAACCCTCTCTAAATAAAAGGGGTTTTTAAAGAAATCCTAGTAAAATTTTGTAATTTTTTAAAGTTTTAATTTGATTAAGCATACAAAACTCTTTCGCTCTCAGATAGAATGTGTCTTTGACGCAGTGGCTCAGCGACTTATGTTCGTTCAAGAAAAAAAAATATCACTGGTAAAAAGAAGAAGCGGGTGCCTCTCGTCACTCAAGGTAAACCATGTACCTCTCACTCCATCATTTTCATCTTTGGCTTCGATTTCATTTTCGTTTTTGTCTCAATGGCTTCCGATTTCATCTTTGTCTCTGATTTCATCTCTTTCGATTTCAATTTCAATTTCGATTTCGATTTCGGTGGCTCACTCATATGAACGTTGGATTGTCCCTTGGAGGAAGACATTCTCTCTTTTGATTTCCTCGTTCTCCCTAAAATCAAGTAAAACTACCACCAGTATCGACACTTTGCTGCTACAATTGTGGAGAGTCAGGGCACTTTGCTAGAGAATGCCCAACTAATGCTCGTTGAATTTTAGGGTTTTATGTTTATGATTTGCTTTTAAGTTTTACTTGAAGATGTTTAGGGTTTCAGTGGCATGTGTCAAACTATTTTCATTAGTAGAATAGGTGTGTCAAGAATAATAAATACTCACCTGGAGATATTCCAGATAACCAATTCCATCGTCACTCCAATAGTTCCAAATATCATTGTTGTGACCTGGTCTTTCTTCCCATGCTCCAATTGTATCTTTCCACTGATATTTATTTTGCAGATGATATCCTTCAACGTAGGTGCCACTTAATTAACGCAATGGACAAGGATAAATAGAGTTAATTAGATTTTATAATTTTTAAGTGAATCTTATATATTGCTACCTCAATGTATATCTAATTACATAGAATTTGAACATACTAGGAAATCTCATAAACTTTGGTTTCAAATTTGCCACCATTTGAAAAAGATCCTTTCAGAAGCCATGACCCTGTTTGAAGAGAAGATATTTAATTCATGTGAAGAAAAAGTAGAATAAAACAAAATAGATTAACAAAGGGTCATTAAGGGATATATTAAGCGTAATTACTCATTGTGATTTGTTATTTAGCATATTCTTATTCATTCTTTAGATGATAACAAAGAATTACTCTATCATTATTGATTTTTTTTTAATTGAATAGCTGCATCTGTTGATTTATAAGGTATGTTTGTCTGTTTTACTAACCATGTAAGTGTCCAATGGCATGACTGAGATTTGGTCAAACAGGTCAAACAGGTTTACAAATGGAGTCTCGTTTTACCTGAGAGATAACAACTTCCATTTTCAACATTTCTAGTAGAAAATCACTACTGAGTCTATTGAACCTGTGATTATACATTAAATTATAGAAAAAATTAAATGGTAAATCTAATTAAGAATTTAGTCTTTAGATGAAGTCTTTTTTAGGAATAGATGAAAGACCTTCCCTTCTCAACGTTTCTAATAGAAAATCAGCCAAAGTGTTTATAGGTCCTGGAAAGCACCAATGCACACAATCATTAGTTAAGTTCTGGTGTGGCGAGTGGCCATAGTTATTGGGGTGACCATCTGGCCTCAGTAACATAGCCTGTGTGGTGTCAAGTAACATGAATTTCAAACCTCTCTTCAGACCTTTTTTCTCAGCACGTTTGAACTCCTGCACCTGTATTGTGTGTAACTCAAGATTGTAACCCTCCAACCTTGTTTCACTACTCTTAAATGGTGTAGTTCTTATCATTTTACTGATTCATCTTAAATTATTATCCTTCATTGTTTAATTTGATGTGTTTATCTTATTTGTAGACCACCTAAAGATGAAGAAAATATCAACCAAGAAGAAAATGTCAACCAATAAATCTTCTACATGGGGATATGTAGTTACACCTGCAGGTCATCATCAATCTCATTCAGGTAATTATGTCACTTCCTTAATAGGCTTAGTCTATGTATGGTTTGTTGGTCCTCTGCATTCACTAGGTGTGTAATCAAATCTTGTAAGCTTCAATATTTGGGTTCCTAAGTTGTTTACTTTCATGCAATTCTTGACTTTATTTGGTTTTGTTTCTATGCATAAAATTAAAACCAACCCAATTGAACATTATAATTTTGGTAAGAACAAAACATAAGAAAGAATATCTTTGCTTTTTATATGGTAGAGATAGATACTAGAAAGATTGAAAGGAGAATCTGAATGGACATGAATCACTTGATAATCATGGGAGGGAGTGAAACAAATTAGGAAAAAATTAAGGAAAAACACTAGAAAGACTAAAGAAGACAATGGTGATTTGAAACTTTCATCAATTCTTTCAGAGCTTTGTAAATCTGTTCCCAAAAACCTCTCTCTCACCAACCATTCATAAGTTTAATCATTAATAATTGATGATTTAACACCCTACACCAAATAAACGACTTATGTCAGAGCAACCCATTAATTTAAGAAAATATTTCCTTTTCTTATCAACCAAACATGTAAGAAATGAAATGAGTTATATTTCCTTTCTTCCATTAAAGTTCTTTCTCTTTCAACCAAATATAATTCCCCTTTTCCCTCCTCATAAAAAAGTTACGTATATTATATTTATTACCTTACTTTGTTTATAATAGATTTACCCTTCATATTGCAAAAACACATGTCAAACAAGTTAGCTTTGGCAACTGCATTTGACTTCAGTCACACGCTTTTCATACATTTTTCAAACTTAAGTCCTTTCTTCTCTAATGTGTGGAACTGTTAGCACTTTGTTAGACAACAACCCATTAATAGCCATTTATAGTTGTTTATAGCCGTTGAGAGTACAATGGTGAGGAAATGTGGGTCTATAAATATAATGTATTGTAAGAACAAATATAACACAAGAAGTGAATAAGGTTTGTTCACAAGTTTATAGAGTTGTTGTCTAACAAAGTGCTAACAAAGTGGTATCAGAGCCAGTTAGCTTGAGTGTTTGAGTGGAAAAAAGAGAGAGCTAGAGAGTTTGAGTGTTTGAGAAAAAAGAGAGTGAGATGGCCAGTCTTACAAATAGTGTCTCCCTACCCAAGTTGACAAATGCTGTCAATTATGACAATTGGAGTCTCAAAATGAAGGCCCTTCTTGGATCCCAAGAAAATTGGGAGGTGGTTGAAGATGGTTTTGATGAACCAGCCAACGCTACAGGTTGGTCAAATGCCCAGTTGAAAGTGCTGAAAGACGCACGTGTGAAGGACAAGGCAGCTTTGTACATCCTGTACCAAGCTGTGGACGAGTCTGGCTTTGAGAAAATTGCAAGTGCAAAATCTTCAAAAGAAGCGTGGGACATATTGGAGAAGGCGTATAAGGGAGATGACCGAGTGAAGCAGGTGCGACTTCAAATACTTAGAGGCGAATTGGAGAGCATGAAGATGAAAGAGACAGAAGGAGTAGTCGAGTACATTACTCGGGTTGAAACTGTGGCGAATCAACTTAGTAGAAATGGAGAGACGTTGCCCGCTAGCCGAGTTGTGGAAAAGATTTTGAGGTCTCTAACGGATGACTTTGAGAATGTGGTGTGCGCGATTGAAGAGTCCAAGGACTTGTCAATGCTCATGGTTGAAGAGCTTGCCGGGTCCCTTGAGGCGCATGAGCAGCGGAAGAAGAAGAAGGTTGAGCCACTTGATCAATTACTCCAAACAAAGATGTCAATTAAAGATGAGAAAGCTCAGAACACTCAAGGTAGAGGACGATATCGAGAAGGTATAAGAAGCGATCCTGGTGGTAGAAGCCGAGGACAAGAAGAGAAAGAACAATCCGGTCAACAAAATTGGCACGGAAGAGGACGAGGTCCATGGAGAGGAGGTCAATCAAGCAACTCAAATGTTGATTGCTTCAAGTGTGGCAAGTATGATCACTATGCAAAGGAGTGCTACTCGGGCAAGTGTTTCAGTTGTGGTAAGTCTGGACATTTTGCCAAAGATTGTAGATCTGAAAGTAGAAAGGAAGAAATAATCAACCTCACAAAAGATGTTGAAGAAGAAGCGACATTGTTGATGATGGTGCGTAGCTCGGGAGTTGAGCATAAGCAAGTGGTGAACTCGGCAAGAAGACCGAGTAGCATGGAGAATTCAGCAAAAAGGCTGAGTATAGTCGATAACTCGACAAGACAGTCGAGTAGCGTGGATAGGTCAACAAGACAACCGAGTAGGTTGCATAGGCTGGTGAGACATGTAGATAGCCCAAACAGGGTGGTGGAGCGTGTAGACCCCAGACAACATGGTGGAGCATGAGACCAACTCGGTTAACTTGATGGAACGCCTACAGAGCTCGGATAAGTTAGTGGAGCAAGTGGATTACTCAGATAGCTCGGTGGAGCATGTGAAAAGCTTGAGTAGCTCAGAATTTGAAGAAGAAAAGCTTCTAATCTAAAGGTTAGAGATTGCAAAAGGAGACTTGCAATAGAGTTTTGAAAAGGAGGTTAGAGACAATTTAATTCTACAAGCAAGCTTAGAAAGAAGGAAACAGGCTTTGCAAAAGCGGCACTTGGAATTTGAAGAAGATGTTTCAAGTCTGCAAGAATAGTTACAAATTGAGAAGGATCTGAGAACTGCACTGGAAGTGCAAGATGAGAAGTGGCGACTTGAAATGGATGAGGAGATTGAGGAGATTGAGCACAACAATACGAGGGTGTGGTATGATCTTTCAAAAGGAAATCGGCCTATTGATAAGAACTCAGTTAACGACAAGTCGGCCATAAAGACAAAGAACCCAATGAGTAACAAGTCGGTCAAAGAGAAGAACAAGTTTGCCAGTAAGGATGCAAAAACTGAGAGAGCAGAGAACAAGTTAGTCACAGGGAAAGCGAAGTACAAGTCGACCATAGATAAAGTGAAAGGGAAGTCAGTCATGAAGAAAGCGAAGAACTTAACTATTCATGAAAGGGACAAGCACAATGTGAGAAGAGTTATTGCACGTTGGAAGCCGTGATGAAGAATAAAGGAACAAAGATGGAGAATAATAGAAGCATTTAAGTTTAAGGGGGAGTTTTGTTGGGTTTTTAATAAACTTAAATGTATTAACCACGATAGGTAACTAGCCGTTGTAAGAAACTAGCCGTTGTGAGTGGTTAATGCACTAGCCGTTGGAGTCTAGGTAGTTAATGAGTTAGCCGTTAATAGCCGTTTATAGCTGTTTATAGCCGTTGAGAGTACAATGGTGAGGAAATGTGGGTCTATAAATATAATGTATTGTAAGAACAAATATAACACAAGAAGTGAATAAGGTTTGTTCACAAGTTTATAGAGTTGTTGTCTAACAAAGTGCTAACAACGGAACAACTAGTTTCTTACAACGGCTAGTTACCTATAGTGGTTAATACATTTAAGTTTATTAAAAACCCAACAGGAACTTCTTCTATTAAAGTCAGAACATACAATGCCCTAAAACGGGGTTCAACTTCTATTTTTCTTTCTCAGTTCTTCTTTTTTTCAGTTTTCTGAATTAAACCTAAAACTTAAAAATATTGCAACGAAAATTTTGTCAGGAACTATTACCATTATTTCGAAATGATTTTGTTAGGTGAAATTTCATTTCCCTTTCATTCATTATGGTTTACCCTAGAAAATAAGTTTCATTTCATTCAATTCATAAACTTGTGGATGAACTTACACTTTAACTTTCAGCAGTGTTCCCCTGTTGAATTTCTTACTACTATATTCATATTTCCATATCATGCACTTTCCAAAACAATGTTTGTAGATTAAGACTATTATCCACTTCATTTGAAAATTAACAATGATGATAATTGTGCAAAACTTTCTCACTTGCATAGCCTATGATTTCAAAATGTACACTGCACCATGATAATTTAGTTTTAATTTCCAGAATATATGGATGCAAACGAAAGTTAATTTTTTTTTTGAAAATATGAAGAATAAGAAAATGAAAGATTCTATCATGCTTCCCAAAACACTTAAATGCGTCTTTTAATTTTCCTCTTGTTAACCATAATTGATCACATACTAACTTAAATGTTTTAAGACAAGCTTGAATATTGAAAATCTAATTAGCTGCTCTTAAATATTTTCTTTTCTACATGGCTTTGTGATTTTTCTAACTTTATCAATTTTTATCCATACTCAAGAGACTTGAAGAAAAACTTTTCAACCTCAAGTAAGTCTAAGTCAAAACCTAAAGTGAGTACTCATTCTTCACTACGTAGTACTCAACCTCCAAGACTTGAAGTACAAATTCCAACCCCAATTACACCTCAAGCAAATATTCAACAAGGTCCTTCATTTTCATTTTCCCCTCCACTTCCATCTGCATCTCAAGCAAGTATTCAACAAGGTCCTAAAAATGCTTGTCCTCCACCTCCATTTGCACCTCAGCCAAGTAATTTGTTTTGTTAGATTCTGTATATCAATTTGATTTTATATTCATTTTTAGAAATATCTAACCAATGTATTTTCAGGAACCTTGAAAGTAAGGATATCTTCAACTAGCCAACCCCGAATTGCACCTCAATCTAATTCTCAGCCACCACATCAATCTTTTCCTGTATCTGAACCAACAATATCAACTACATTCATATTCTGAAAATGAAGAGGAAGAAAATGAGGAGATTGAGTTGCAAGTAGATGAACAAAGGCCTGCAACCCGAAAAAAAGCATGGTTTGTTAATGTGATTGGTAAGCAACTATGTACAAAGTACTACGTAATATATTATACATATATTTGTCTTTATAATAAATTAGTAACAATTATTTTCTCACATTCTGTAGATGATCAAGGAAAGAGAATTACAAAACAACTACGAACCAATGATGTGTGGCATTTACCTCCTAATGAAAGGATTATTGTGCAGTTGAATAATGAGGGTCAACCAATTGCAGATGGGGGAGCATTATTGAATAGGTTCTTAGGTAGCATTGCAAGAAACTCTAATTCTCTTCCCATTAGCTATTCTAGTTGGAAGAAGATTCCTAAAGATTATAAAGAAGATGTACTTAAGAACACTATCCAGGTCAACATTGTAAAAGCTTAATGTATAATTTAATTATACTATAACTCTTGTTAATTTTAATTGTTTTATGTTTTGAAGGCTAAGTTTGATGTCCATTATGATGTTCATATAAGCCACATCCTCAAATCACTTAACATAAAGTAGAGAGACCACCGACAAGAATTGTGGCAACTTAGAAATGATGGAACACGTACTAGAGATGAATTGATTGCAATGGCTCCAGCAGGAATAGATAGAGATCATTGGGCTTCTTTTGTGGATTATCGACTAAATTCAAAAACGAAGGTATATTGAAACTATTTTTCATCAACTCGTTCAAATTAATGATTATTAATTTTTATACTTTGATGATTAGGAGCATGCTCTGAAAAATAAAGATAATAGGGCAAAGCAAACCATTGCTCACACATGTGGATCTAAGAGCATTGCAAGGAAAAGAGATGAAATGGTGACAATACTACATATCTTAATGTGAACTTTATGTTTCAATTTTTGGCTTTGTGTCATATTTTTTTCTTCAATTTTATAGGAAAAAGAGTGTGGCCATAGTGTTAGTAGAGGAGAGGTATTGATAACAACACATAAACATGCTAATGAAGCCTTTGTGAGTGATGAAGCGAGGGAAATCAGTGTAAGTTCAATTCTAATATAGTCTATAATTATCAACCATGCTTTGTGTTATTTGAATTAGTTTCCTCATATGTTCTTTGTAGGAAAAAATTCAAGTATATGAATCAACATCATCATCATCTGTATCAAAAGAAATATCAAGTACTGATTCCTTAGCTTTTGCTTTTGGAAGCCAAGAACATTGTGGACGTGTTAGGGGTTTGGGTTTGGGTCCTTGCCCATCTAAAGTGTTTGGCTCCAAGGGTCATTCATATAGTGGAACATCTTCAAGTTATCCTTCTAATGCTCAGTTACAAAATCAGGTTAGTTTTTTAGTTTTGATTATGATGCATTACTTTGATCAATTTGATGTTTGAATATGTTTGAAGTAAGTCGATTGTCTATGTTATGTAAATCAAGATTGTGAAAAGAGCTTTATTTTTTTTATTCAAAAGTAGAAAATAAAAGATATTTTCTTTATTTTGATTAATTTTGTGTTTTAAAATAGGTTTCTACATTGACATCCCAACTTAATGAAATGAAGGCAATGGTTAATTTTTTGGTACAAAATTACCAAGGAGAGTTGCCTCATGATTTTACTATGCATCATGCACCAACGGTAATATCTAAATCTTCATTAAATTTATATATGTTTGATACTATTATTTGGAAAGTTATTAATTATCATTATTTTTTATGTTAGGTATCTGATCAAGGAAGTGTTCCTAATGAAGAAACAAATGATCAACATCAAGCCCCGCATTAGACGTTATTATTTGTTTACTTTTAGAATATGTCAACAAATATGCCTTTAGGAAACTTTTGGTTAATTATGCTAATGGGGAACAACTATGATTTCCTTTTACATTTTGGTTCATTGGTGCACTTGCTTATTATGTCATTATCATTCAAATGTTATCTCTCCAACACTTATTATATTAAGAGCATTATGACTCCTAGTCCATTACTAGTACCATTTGAATGAATATTTGTATTGATTGCTTATTTTGAAGTGGCCTTGGAGTTTTTGCTTTTTAGTTAATGAGATGTGTTATGAAAATGAATGCTTTTATTGAAACCTAGCCTCTAAGAGTATTCAATTTATTTAATTAGAGTAGGGTCATACAAAATGGTTAAGTTACTTTTCTTTTTGTTTTGGTTGTATTGTCAAATGTAATCATCCTCCAAAATAATAATGCAAACCAAAATGTTAAGCCATCAAATAAGAAATTTCATAAAATAAGGTTCTTTTCGTACTCAAAGAATTAACTAAACAAATTAATTATTAGGAAAGTACAACTTTAGCATTATAGCAATACCATAATAATATAAGCACAAACTTTTTGGTACTAATGGGGTTTTTCGAAACCTCGGGCATTAGCAGGGGTTTTCAAAACCTCGGGCATTAGCGGGGGTTTTCAAAACCTCGGGCATTAGCGGGGGTTTTCAAAACCCCTAGTAGGTTGTGCTATTTCAGGGGTTGCTAAAAACCCTCGGTAATCCGTTAACCACGGTTGCTCTTCCAAGAGAATTACAAATCCCTGATAAAATCATTAGTGGGGGTTAAAACCCCAGAAATGTCAAATAAAACCCCCACTAAAAATAATTATTTTTGTAGTGTTTGATGTTTATGCCAATTGCTTAAAATTTAGGTTTTAAAAATATCTTACAGAAACATTAGTATTTAAAAACTATATTATTTTATTATCAAAGTACCAAATATTAATTCGTCAAAACTCTGACCTGTTCAGACTAGCTTCCCTAAATATAACACACACGCATATATATATATATATATATATATATATATATATATATATATATATATATATATATATATATATATATATATATATAT